>CEWO01197886.1_pt1 | contig 15953 bp, 15 predicted proteins | sample 361561 | NCBI WGS metagenome assembly CEWO01 (sample SAMEA2623627, study PRJEB7988) | marine metagenome | isolation source: saline water (ENVO:00002010), including
TCATATGTTAATTGCTCATAACATTCATCAGAAAAAATCCAAATATCTGGTCTTTTTTTAACTATATCTAATAATTGCATTATTGCATCATCACTCCATACTCCACCAGTAGGATTTGATGGTGAATTAATAATAATTCCTTTAGTATTTTGATTAATTTTCTTAATTAAATCATCAAAATCTGGTTCATTTTGTTTGGAGGAATTCGTATTTACAAACACAGGTGTTGCTCCGGTAACAGTTACAAAATCAGGGAAGGAAACCCAATATGGTTTAAAGATGATGACTTCATCATTTTTTTGAAATAATGCTTGGCATGCATTATATAAAGAATGCTTGCCTCCACAAGAAACAACTATTTGTTTTGGATCAAATATTAAATTATTATCTCTAGATAATTTGGTACTGATTGCTTCTTTAAGTTCTAATGTTCCTCCACCAGGAGTATATTTTGTATGACCATTGTTAATTGCCCAAATAGCAGCATTTTGGATGTGCTTGGGAGTTGAAAAATCAGGCTCTCCAACACTCATATTATAAACTGGCTTATTCGCTCTTTTAAGTTCAGCTGCTTTGCTTGTCATTTCAAGCGTTGCTGATGGCTTGATTCTAGAAATACGATCTGTAAACATTGAAATCAGCTACTCATAGAATCTAAAAATTCTCTATTATGCTTTGTGCGTTTTAGTTTTTCAAGTAAAAATTCCATTGCTTCAACATTTGTCATATCATTAATAATTTTTCTTAATAGCCATATTCTTGATAAATCTTTTTTGCCGAGCAATTTATCTTCTCTACGCGTGCTTGAACGATTAACATTAATTGAAGGATATATACGTTTATCGCTTAAGTCTCTATCTAACATTAACTCTTGATTCCCAGTACCTTTAAATTCTTCAAAAATCACTTCATCCATTCTACTTCCAGTATCAATTAATGCTGTAGAAATAATGGTTAAGCTTCCACCATTTTCAACATTTCTTGCTGCTCCAAAAAATCTTTTTGGTTTATGTAAAGCATTAGAATCTACACCTCCAGATAATATTTTACCACTATGTGGAATTACTGTGTTATACGCTCTTGCCAATCTGGTAATTGAATCTAGCAGAATAACTACATTTTCTCCTGTTTCCACACATCTTTTTGCTTTGGATATAACCATTTCGGCAACTTGAACGTGTCTAGTTGCTGGTTCATCAAATGTTGATGCAACAACTTCTGCTTTTACACTACGTGCCATATCAGTTACTTCTTCTGGTCTTTCGTCAATCAGAAGAATAATTAAATTTATAGATGGATCATTTGAAGATATAGCATTTGCAATTTTTTGTAATAAAATTGTTTTACCTGTCTTTGGTTGTGCAACAATGAGACCCCTTTGTCCTTTTCCTATTGGCGCTAATAAATCAATAGTTCTTGTAGAAATATTTTCAGCATCTGTCTCTAATTTAATGATTTCATCAGGATATAAAGGGGTAAGGTTTTCAAAATGAACTAAGCCTCTAGATTCATGAGGGTTAATTCCATTCACTGTTTCAACTTTTAATAATGCAAAAAACCTTTCATTATCTTTGGGTGGTCTAATTTGCCCTGAAACAAGATTACCTGTTTTTAAATGAAACTTTTTAATTTGAGAATGTGAAACATAGATATCATCTGGACCTGGCAAATAGCTGTAATCTGGAGATCGTAAAAATCCATACCCATCAGATAATACCTCTAGAACACCTTCGCCAAAAATGGTTTCTTTGTTTTTGGCTTTTGTTTGTAAGATAGATTTAATTAAATCTTGTTTTCTTAAACCTGAATAATCTTTAAATCCTAATGAATCACACATTTTATGCAATTCTTTAACTGTCAACTTTTGCAGTTCTCTTGTTCTCATTCAAACCCCTATTTATTAATTATATGAAAAAGATTGATTTTTTTTTAAGTGTGAATTAAGGAATCCCTACTAATATCACTAAGTTAATAACCTTTTATAGTCTAGTGCAAAACAATTTTTAAAAAAACTATTTACTGAAGGTCCTAAAAAATGGCTACCAATAATAACCAAAATATCATTTTTTTCTAATTTTTTAATACTCAATTCCATTGCTTTATTAATTTTGCTTTTTACAATAGTCTTATCTTGACTTGTAAAAATAGCTGCAATTTCTTTTGCTGGCATGCTATCACGAATATTAGTTTCAGAGCATATAATTTGATCAAATTTCTTTTCATATTTTTTTAATATAGTTTTAATTTTTTTATTCCTTTCAAATGCACAGAGTAAATATTTTTTATTAATATTTTTTTTATTAATGTAATTATTAAAGCTATTTATAAAACATTCTAGGCTTGATTGATTATGCGCAACATCAAAAATAATTAACGGATTATCATTCAGAATTTGGAATCGTCCATGCCATACAGTATTTTCAATTCCCATATTAATGTCTTTTATATTCATATTAATAATTTTTTCTTTATTTAAATAATTAACTACATCCTTTGTAAGTGCAGCATTTTGTATTTGATGTGTTCCATATAAGTTTTTCAATGAAACAGTTTCTGATGTTTTATTGTTGAATTTTATTATTAGGTTTTGTTTTTTTGCTTCATGTATTAAATTATTTTTTGCAATTAGAGGTTGATGTGAGGAAAATATAAAATCTGTATTTTTATTTATTGCTTTAGCTTTATCTGCAGAAATTAAAGATAGGGTGTTTCCCAATAAAAAATGGTGGTCCATTGAAATTGGTGTATAAACAATACCTTGATTTTGACATGCAGTTACACTATCAAATTTTCCTCCAAGTCCTGTTTCCAATATGCAAAAATTAACCTGCTGTTTATTAAAATACCAAACAGCAATAACTGTTAACAATTCAAAAAAAGAGGGTTCAATTTTTTTAATATCATTTTGATATTGTACAACAAATTCTTTAATCATATTATCTTGGATTAACTGATTATTAATACGAATTCTTTCATTTAGTTTGACTAAGTGAGGGGAACTAAACAAACCAACCTTATACCCTCCTTGAGCTAAGATATTAGATAATAATGCTGATACCGAACCTTTCCCATTTGTACCAGCAATTTGAATAGAGTAAAGCTTTTTATGTGGATTGTTGCATGCGCTTAATAATTGTTTTGTTCGTTTAAGCCCATATTTGATTTTTTTAGAAGATATACTTAATAAATAATTCGAAATATTCATTTATAGTTTAATAAATTCAATTTTCAATGAATCTTCTTTTAAAAATATGGATGCAAGCTTATTAAATTGAATTGATTTGTCTGTTAAAAAGTATTTTATATATTGCTGATTTTTATTAGATATACGTAGCTTATTGTTATATAAAAATTTCTTAACAAAAATAGCAACTATATTAGCCGAATCAATGATGATAATCTTTTTAGAGATATGCTTTTTGATAGTTTCAATCAATAAAGGGTAATGTGTGCACCCTAAAATGAGTACATCAATTTCTGAGAATTTTTGTTTGTTTAAATATAGTTCACATATGTTTTTGGTGATTTGATGATTAGTTAATCCCTCTTCAATAATAGGAACAAACAGAGGACATGCCTGAGTAGTTATATCTAAATCATTATTTAATCGATTTAATTTTATATCATATGCTTTAGAGTTAATTGTTGCTTGGGTACCAATAATACCAATAGATTTTTTTTTAGTCGTTTTAATCGCATGCTGGATGCAGGGGTCTATAACATTGATAATTGGTATATTAATATATTTTTCTAGCGTTTCAATCGCTAATGCTGATGCGGTATTACACGCAACAATAATTAATTTAACTTTTTTCTTAATTAAAAATTTGCAAATTTGATGAGAATATTTAATAATTGTTTCTTTACTCTTTGCTCCATATGGTAAATGCGCTGTATCTCCAAAATATATAAATGATTCATTAGGTAAAATCATTTTTAATTCTCTTAGTACAGTAAGTCCACCTAAACCGCTATCAAATATTCCTATTGGGTGATTATTGTTTTTCATATTTATTTTTAAAATCTACAACGGCCTCAAATAAACCTTTTGCAATTTCTCTTTTATATTGTGCTTTAGCCAATTGTTTTGCTTCATATTTATTGGTTATAAAGCCGACCTCAACTAGTACATTGGGCATGGTAGCCCCAACTAATACATGAAACCCAGCTTGCTTAACTCCTCTATTAATACTATCTATTCTTTTATCTAAATTGATTTGAATTCTTTCTGCAAGATATTCACTTCCTCTCATTGCTGAGTTTTGTGTCATGCTAGCAACAATTTTTTTTGCATCTGTAAAATCTATATATTGGTGGTTTTGTTCTTCAAGTTTAATTGCTTCATTTTCACGTTTTGCGACTTCGATTGCATCTTTTGTTTTTCCAATTCGCAATAAGAAAGTTTCAAATCCTCTGGCTTTATGGTTAGCTGCATTAGCATGAATACTAATAAAAATATCTCCGCCTGAATTATTAGCAATTTGAGTCCTTTTCCACAATGGAATGAAAACATCTTCATCTCTTGTGTATATTACTTTTAATCCTAGGCTGCGTTCAATCATTTTTCCAAGTTGTTTAGAAATATCTAGAGCAATATCCTTCTCTTGAATATTATTGACACCAATTGCGCCTGGATCTTTCCCTCCATGTCCTGGATCTATAACAATAGTATCAATAATCCATTTTTCTCGTAATTCCTTTATTTTTTCACTATTTTTTGATTGTTCAATTGATAATAAAAGTTCAATATAATTATCAGTTGTACTTAACGAGATATCATCAATTTTTTTATTAATTAAAAATGAAAGTTGTCCTGATTGCTTTTGTTGTATTGAGTTAATTTTTGTAATTGGATACGTTAATGAAGAATTCCTAATTCCGATAGAATCAATTGCACTATTTAAAATTGTAATGTTTAGCCAACCAGATTTATTTATAGAGGTAGCAATATGTTTTTTAGGAAATTTTTTTGTTGTCTTAATTGATAAGACAATTCCATTTGTTTTATTTTGTATGTTAAAACCTTTTACGTTATAAATGTTTGTTAAAACTTTTGCAATATTTTTTTTTGCATCTATTAATTGTACTGGCATATTAATAGATTCAAGAATATGATAAAAGGGCAATAACGGAACATGCAATGAATTATTTTTAAGGATTACATCGTATGTTAAATGATATACTTTATCATCAATTTTACAATATGATGAAAAAGGAGAAAAGTACATTTTTTTATTTTCAAAGATTATTTCTAATTTTTCTTTAGATTGATAATAAGTACTTTGCAAATCATGAGACTTAATAAATTCATTTAATGAAATATAATCGATTTTATTATATTTTATTATTTTTAATGATAATTCACTCTTTGGAATTGATTGTGTGAAAATTATGCTTGTAAAAAAAATAAAGTGAATAAAGTATTTAGAATAATTGTTCAATGGATTAATTGATAGTTTTTGAATCCATAACTTTGAAAACTTTTTCACCGGGTTTAACCATTAAAAATTTTTTTCTAGCCAATTCTTCTATATATAGAGTATCCGTTTTTAATTTATTGATTTCATTTTGAATAGAAATTTGTTGATTTAACAAGGATTGAATTTGTGTTTGGAAATTGTTTTTTTCTTTTTTTACAGCTATGAGTTTTTTAATTCCAAAATCAGTATATAGAAGATATGTTATTCCGCCTATTAGAAGGAATAGCAATATATATGCTCTATTTTTTATTTTTGTTTTATTTTTTTTATTTTTTTTCATATTTAATAAAATTATTTTCAGCATAAACTACATTATTTTTTAATATTCCTTCAATTCTTAATAGTTGATTATATTTTGCTGTCCTATCTGTTCTGCATAATGAACCAGTTTTTATTTGTCCAGCATTTGTTGCAACAGCTAAATCTGATATAAAGGTATCTTCTGTTTCTCCTGAACGATGAGAAATAATAACACCTAAATTGTTCTTTTGTGCTAGCTTTATTGCATCAATTGTTTCTGAAACTGTTCCTATTTGATTTAATTTAATTAGTATCGCATTCATCGATTTTTGATTAATTGCTTTTTGTAATAATTTTGTATTAGTTACAGTCAAATCATCTCCAACTATTTGGATAGTATCACCCAAAACCAGATTTAATACATTCCAGTTTTCCCAATCATTTTGATCTAAACCATCTTCAATAGAAACAATGGGATATTTTTTACATAAATCTTTATAATATTCAATCAGTTCCAACGATGAATAATCTTGATTATTTAAATGGTAAGTTTTTTTGTTCTTATTATATAGTTCGCTAGCAGCAACATCTAATGCTAAAACAATTTCATCACCTAGTTTATATCCTGATTGGTCAATAGCTTTAGCAATTAATTGCAGAGCCTCTTCGTTGCTTTCTAGCATAGGTGCAAATCCACCTTCATCTCCAATTGTAGTGCTATAATTAATTTTTTTTAATAATTTTTTAAGTGTATGGAAAATTTCCACTCCTGCTTTTAAAGCAAGAAAATATGATTTAAAACCAACTGGCATAATCATGAACTCTTGAATATCAACATTATTATCTGCATGGCTACCACCATTTAAGATGTTCATCATAGGTGCAGGCATAATAAGTTTTGGACAATTTGATAAATCTTTTTTATAACTATAATTAAATATATACTGAAATAATGTTTGATTTTTTTGACTTGCTGCAGCCCTCATGCAAGCCATGGAAACAGCTAGCATTGCATTTGCCCCAATTTTTGATTTATTATCAGTTCCATCTAATTTAATCATAAGTTCATCAATTTTTTTAGTATCTAAGGGAGAAAGTCCTAATAGTTTTGGTTTTAGGATTGTTTTAATATTATTAATAGCATTATCAACACCTTTTCCATGCCAATTAGATGTTTGCTGATCTCTTAATTCTAGAGCTTCTTTATCTCCGGTTGAGGCACCACTAGGAACACAGGCCATTGCAGATATACCATTATCTAAAATGATTTCAACCTCTATCGTTGGGAAACCCCTAGAATCCAATATCATTCTTGGTAAAATATTTTGTATTTTTGTAGACATAATTATAACTACCTTATTAAAGTTAGATTAGTATTAATTTATACTAATTATAATATTTGATATGATATCTATTAAAAAATATACTGAAAAATTAAATAATATTTGGGATGATTTTATTTTTAAATCTAATAATGGAACAATTTTTCATACTCAACGGTTTTTAAATTATCATCAAAATAAAATTTTTATTAATCATTCATTATTATTTTTTGATAAAGATATTCTAATTGCTGTTTTACCTGCTGCTGTTATAAAAGAAAATAACAAGAGTATATTATATTCGCATCCAGGGGCAAGTTTTGGAGGAATCATATATACTCAAAATTTCAATTTTATAACATATAGTAATATTATATCATGTCTTGAAAAATATTGCTTAGATAATAAATTTGATAGAATTCGATTAATTAATACCCCAAATATTTATCATCAAATAAAAGATGATTCATTTAATTATTTGCTTCAATGGAAAGGTTTTATTCAAAAAGAAATTTATATATCGCATTATTTAATAAATAATTTTCAGAATGAAACGTTAAATTTATTAAATAAGAGAAAGCAGAGATATATTAAAAATATTATTCAAAATCATAAATTTTCATATAAAATTAATGAAAATTTTGATTTGTTTTATCCTATTTTATTAGAATCTAAGAAGCTATTTAAAACTACACCAACACATTCACTGGAAGAATTACTAATATTAAAGAACAAATTTCCTCAAAAAATTCATTTACTTTTATTTTACCAGGATAAAATTGCTGTAGGTGGAAGTCTTATATTTTTTACAACTAACGATACAGCATTAATTTTTTATAATGCAATTAATCCTAAATATAAACAAGAACATTTAGCAACATTTCAATTATATCAATGTATGAGATTTTCTAAAAACAATAATAAAAAAATTATTGATTTTGGAGTTTCACATACCCCCGAAACAAAAAGCCCATTTGATCCAAAATTTAGTTTGATACAATTCAAGGAACATTTCGGTGCTAAAGGGGTTTTAAGAGTAGTTTATGAAAAGGCTTATAATGAATAATTTTTTTAATTTATCTATTATTTATGGTTTTGGTTTTTTATTTCTCCGAGGAATTTCGTTTCTTCTTTTACCTGTATATACAAATTTGTTGTCAACTTTTGATGCAGGAATTATATTTATTTTATATACAATTTTAGCTTTTTTAAATCCTGTCTATGCTTTTGGATTAGATTCTGCTCTATTTAAATTTTATAATTCTAAGCAGGAATCGAAAGAAAGTGTTATTAGCACTTCCATGGTATTTTTATTAATTACATCTTTCTTTTTATCTAGTCTACTAATATTAATTTCTCAGACATCTGTGATTAACTTTATTAATGTTTCTTATAATTGGCTTTTATATTTAAGCATTATATTGTTTTGCGATTCGATATCTGCGCGTTCATTAGTTGTTTTACGACTTCAAGAAAGGGCTTGGTATTATTTATTTATTGGCTTGATTAATATTGTTTCTTCATTATTATTCAATATTTTATTTATTGATTATTATAATTTATCTAATCTTGGAGCGGTGTATGCTTTGATATTGACATCACTAATACAACTATTAACATTAAGTCCGATTATAATAAAGTTAACTAATTTTAATAAAATCGATTTTTTATTATACAAAAAAATGTTCTTCTTTGGTTTGCCGTTTTTACCAGCTACAATTTTATTTATATCAATAGGTATGATTGATCGCTTTTTTATAGAATCGTATTTAGGTTTAAAAGCCGTTGGAATATATAGTACTGGATATAAGGTAGGGAGTATTATCAGTATTATGATTATTGCGTTTAATCTTAATTGGCAGCCTTATTATTTAAAAATTCAAGATGATAAAAACTTTTCAAACAATATTAAAACTATTAGTCAAATATTTTTTATAATTATAATATATATTGCAACTTTCATGTGTCTCTTTGTTAATGATTTAATATCAATTCAACTATTTGGTTTTTATATTATTGGTGAAAGTTTTTGGGAGTCAACTATTATAATCCCTTGGATAACATTTGGATATGTTTTCTATGGTTTATATGTTCTGCAAGCTCCTTCATTATATATAAAGAATAAACAAAACTGGACCCCTGTTTTTTGGGGAGGAGGTACTATTTTAAATATTATTTTAAATATTATTTTAATACCTCAACTAGGTATTTTAGGAGCAGCAATTGCAACGTTTATTAGCTATGTATTAATGTTTGTTTTTATTAAAATTAAAAATAAATGGTGGATGCCTCTACCTATTTTAAATTTAAGAATTTCATTATATGTGATTTTCACATTAGGGGTCTTATTATTTAGATATTATAGTTATAATTCATTAATAATGAGTTTAATTTTCGCAGTATATACCATTGCCACCATTCAATTACTAAATTATATTAAACAATCAATAAATGATTAAAAAAATAGCAATATTTTTTTTAGGTGACTATAGGTTTGATGGTCGTAGTTATAATATGATTCAAACATTAACTAAAAATCATCATGTAACAATTTATCATAATGAAGACATAGGATTTCCATTAATTAATCAAAATAAAAATCTAAGTGTTATTAACATTACCTTATTAAAAATAAAATGGATTAAATATTTTCTGTGGTTTTGGAATATTTATAAAAAAGATATAAGTCATTATGATAAAATAATCGCCTCTGATTTATATTCCTTATTGCCACTATCATTTAGTTATAATAAAAAAAATATTATTTATGATTCTCGAGAGATTTATACAAAACTTGCTATTCATAAAAACAATAGAATTAAAAATTATATTTTGTCAATCATTGAAAAAATAAGTTTATATAAAGTAAATATAATATTTACAACAGCTAATTCTGACCAGGAGTATTTAAAAAAAAAATATATTAAGTATAGAAATATCAAATATTATAATATTTATAATTATCCATATAGTTTTGATTATAAAAAAAATAATTTTTTACGTAAAAAATTTAATATATCTAGTAGTAATAAAATTTTGTTATATCAAGGTGTGATTCAAAAGAATAGAGGTATTTCTCAGTTTATAAAGATTATCAAAAATACTAAAAATATTTATGGTATTATTATTGGATATGGTGAACATAAAAAATATTTTAACAATACAATTAAAAAAATGAAACTTTCAAAAAAAATATTATTTTTAGAAAAGATTCCTTATAATCAATTGCTACAAATAACATCTTCTGCTGATATTGGTTTTGCATTAATTCCAGGTTTAGGAATGAGTAATCAGTTTGCATTACCAAACAAAATTTTTGAATATGCAGCAGCACGAATTCCAACACTTGCCACGCCATTATTAAACATGGAACAAGCTATAAATAAATATAATCTAGGTGCTTGCATTGATTATAATGATTTAGATAATCAGATTGATTTTATTATGAATACTGATAAAAAGAAATATTTTAATAGTAAAATGCATGAAATACAATGGTCATATCAAGAGAAATTATTTAATAGTATTATAAATGCATAATCACGACTACATATCAATTATTATTATTGGATATAATACTTGTGAACAATTAAATACATTGCTTCGATCAATCGCTAATCAAAAAGTTGATAATTTGTTAATTGAAATTATTTATATAGATGATGGCTCTTCAGATGAATCTTTTAAAATGTTTAATAATTTTGAAATGAATCATAAAAAAATATCTAAAAAATTTAAAGAAAATAAAGGACGTGTTGAAGCAACCCAAGCTGGAATTAATCTTGCAACAGGTAAATGGTTATTATTTATAAGAAGTAATGAATTTTTGCATCCCAATATTTTAAATGAATATTCCTTGGCAATTAAGTCTAATCTTGGATTAGCATATATGGGGGTTGTTAAGTATGAGTGCAATGATAAAATTTTTCTAAATTATTTAAATAGTCAAAAAAGAGGATCAACATCATTCCCCTGTGGTTCTTTTTTACATTACAGGTATTTATTATTTAATAATTCTTTAATTCAACAGAAAGTTTTTAAACAGTTATCTCTAAATAAAAAATTCAAATTTTATGGTGGAGAAGAATTAGAATTTGCCTTTCGATTAAATAAAAAATTTAAAAATAAAATTATTTCATGGCCTTCGGCTATTGTTACAAGATCAAAATATCCAAATTTCCAATCCCATTGCAAAAGGCTAGAAGAGTTTGGCAGTACAAATTTCTTATTTTTAGATAATCAGTTAAAAAAAGAGGTTATTAAGTATAATTTTTTATTACGTAAAAATATTTTAATTAAATCCGTAAATATTTTAATGTTTAAGATTTTAAATAAATTATATATAAAAATTAAAAATCAGAATATAAGTTTTTATATTATTCGGGCCTGTTTTTTATCATCAATTTTAAAGGGCTACTATAGTGTTTCAAATTCACCAGACTCTAAGTCTTCAATTGTTGCTTCTTCCCAATCCTCTGATTGATTTTTTCCTTTTATATCTCTGGAATTAGATTTTGTATCGATAGAGTTGTTTAAGATTATAGTATTTTCTGGAATAAGCTTTAAAACTATAGGAATACTACATAAAAATAATAAAAATAATGCTTGTGCAATACCTTCTGCATGAAAAACTACTGCCCCCTCTGGAAATGGAACTTCTTCAACGCCATTTAAAAAAAACATTGATAAGGCAACAAAAATACCAGAACAGGAAAGAATTTTAATAAAAGAATTTGCATTATATATATTGAAATAAAGGGATGTAGAAAGCCATAAATAAATAAGAATCATCATCCATATTACAGATATAGAAAATGATGTTTTAAATAATAATATAAAATATACTAAATAGCCTAAAACTAAAAAAAATGAAGGAATGCTTTGTTTGAAATTATTAATCATAATTACTATGTAATAATATTAATAAAACATATCATTATGCAATTGAAAACTAATCTTATAATAGATAGATAATATTTATTAAATTTTTTTATGTTAAAAAAACTTAAATATGGTATTATAGGAGCTGGACACCTTGGAAATTATCATGCAATGCAAATTAATGAGATTAATACTGCAAGCCTTATAGGTATTTATGATATTATTGGAAGTAATTCTTTAAATCTATCTAAAAAATATAAAACTCAGCAATATTTATCATTAGATCAATTAATAAAAGATTGTGATGCTGTATCTATAGCAACGCCTGCAACAAATCATTTTGAAGTTGCAAAAATTGCATTAGAAAACAATTGTCATTTATTTGTAGAAAAGCCATTTACTAAAACTATCAGTGAAGCTCAAAAATTAATTGCTTTAAAAAATAAAAAAAATTTAAAAATACAGGTAGGCCATATTGAACGTTTTAATCCAGCCTTTATCCAATTGATGAATAATAAATCTAATCCAGAGTTTATTGAATCACATAGATTGTCTTTATACAATCCAAGAGGAACTGATGTTGATGTAATTCTAGATTTGATGGTCCATGATATTGATTTAATATTAAAACTTGTTCCATCAAAAATTAAAAATATATATGCTAGCGGAAAGGCTGTTCTTACAGATTCAGTTGATTTAGCTAATAGTAGAATAGAATTTGAAAATGGCTGTACAGTTAATTTAACTGCAAGTCGAATTTCTTTAAAACAAATGAGGCAAATGCGTATTTTTGAGAAGAAATCATATAGTCTAATTGATTTTAATGTTCCAAGTTTAAATACGTGGAAGATTAATAAAAATAAAAAATTAGAAGAGATTAAATATACAATTAATCCTACAAATGCATTATATGAGGAACTATTTTGTTTTGTCAATAGTATACAATCCGATGAAAAGATATTAGTGCCAGCAGAGGAGGCACTTCTTACGCTGGAAATAGCAGATAAAATTCAAAAAATTATTGAATAAAAATTTATATTATATTATTGCAGGTGAGCCTTCAGGAGATCTTCATGGCGCTAGCTTAATGAATGAAATAAAATCTTATAACCCCAAGATTTCTTTTAAAGGTTTAGGTGGCTCTTTAATGAAGAATAGTGGACTTGAAACATCTATTGATTTTCAGCGTTTATCTGTTATGGGTTTCTGGGAAGTTTTAAAAGACATTCGTTTTTTTCTTAAATTAAAAAAAAATATTCTTGAATCTATTCTTGAATCCCAACCTGAAAAAATTATTTTAATTGATTATCCAGGGTTTAATTTAAGTTTAGCAAAAAGTTTAAAATCAAAAGTTAATATTCCAATTATTTATTATATAAGTCCTCAAGTATGGGCTTGGAAAAAAAAGAGAGTATATGCAATTAAAAAATATGTAGATGAATTAATTGTTGTATTTCCATTTGAGGTTGATTGGTTTAAAAAATATAATTTTAATGTTAAATTTTTTGGGCACCCTTTAATTGATCAATCTAAGGGTTTGTCATTAGAAGAAAAAAATATTAACTCCAATACTATCGCACTTTTCCCAGGAAGTAGAATTCAGGAGATTAAAAAACATTTACCTATATTAAATCAAACAGTAAAACTATTAAAACAGAAAAATTCTAAGCTTAATTATATTTTAAATGTACCTGTAAATATTCCAGTGAGCATGGTCAAATCCTATATTGATTCTAGCATCGAGGTTGTTCAAAAAAAATCTTCAGATGTTTTTTCAATGTCTTCTGCAGCTATCGTAACATCTGGAACAGCAACACTAGAATGTGCAATTGCTAATACTCCTTTTATTGTAATTTATAAAACATCTTTTGTAAGTTGGGTAATTGTTAAGATATTTTTATCTGTTCCATTTATTTGTATTGTTAATTTATTAGCAAATAAAAAAATTATACCCGAATTAATACAACAAAAATCTAATCCTAAAAATATATCTCAGCATTTATTACGTATTATGGATAATCCTGAAAAAATAAAAAAAGATTTATTGAAAGTTAAAAATATGCTTGGTGATGGAACGTCTTATAAAAAAACCGCTCAATATATTGTGAATTATGATTAGTCATATTATATCATTCATATTAAAAATTATTTTTAATGTGATTTTTTTTACATGCAAGTGGGAAATAATGAATGATGATTTATTAAATAAAAATAAAAATAAACCATTATTGATTTGCATCTGGCATAGCCGCTTAATATTCTTTCCACGTTTTTTTAAGTATATAAAATATCCAGTGTGGGGAATATCGAGTACTCATAAAGACTCTGAAATTTTAGCAAGAGTTCTTAAATCTTGGGGAATTAATTTAATTAAAGGGTCTAGTACCAGGGGATGGATAAACGTTATTAAGCAGATGAGTAAATTATTTAAAGAAGAAAATGCGACTATTATTGTAACAGTTGATGGTCCAAAAGGCCCTAGAAAGGTTGCTAAAGAAGGCTCAATAAAGCTAGCAAAAAAACACAATGTTCCAATCGTTGCAGCATCAGCAATTTCTAGTTCTTATTGGGAACTTCCTAGTTGGGATCAAACAAAAATACCCAAACCCTTTAGCACAATATATGTGAAATTTGATGAACATTATTTTAATAATGATCAAATAAATAGTAAAAATATTTCAAAGTACATTGATGACAATCAAAACCAATTAACTAAAGAAATTGATAAGAATATTTAAATATAAATTATCCAAATTATATTTTTTGGTTTATTGGCTATGGAGATCTCTTTTGAATTTTGGTATTATTCAACAAAAAACGTTTAATACAAAAATAGTTTCTATTGGAAATATTTCTATTGGAGGAACCGGTAAAACTCCTATGATTGAGACAATTTCAAAAGAGTTAACAAAAAATAATATTTCACATTGTATTGTTAGTAGGGGTTATAAAAAAAAGATTAAAGGGACGGTTATTGTTTCTAATCAACAAGAGATTATTTCTTCAATTGAACAATCAGGAGATGAGCCTTTTATGTTAGCTCATTCTTTGAAAAATATCCCTATTATTGTTGGAGATAAATCGCAGTCAATTGAAATCGCAATCAAAAAATTCAAACCCCAATTAATTTTACTTGATGATGGGTTTCAATCATTAAAAATTAAAAGAGATTGTGATATTGTGCTGGTTGATTTATCTAGAGAATTTTATTATTATAAATTATTACCACTTGGTTTTTTAAGAGAGCCAATATCATCATTAAAAAGAGCGAGTCTAATTATATTTACTAAATCAAATAAAAGTATAATAGAATCAGAAAAAATTAAAAATTTGGTTTTAAAAAATATTAATAACTCTGTAAAGGTTTATAACAGCAATTTAGAGGAACAAATAAAAAGATATGATTTTGAAAAACAATGTTTTATTAATGATACTATTGATGTAAAAAACTCATTTGTTGCATGTGCAGGGCTTGCAAATAATAAACTATTTAAACATATGATAGAAGAAAAGTATACCACAAATAATATTTTTTATTTATATCCAGATCATCATAATTATAATGCTCAAGATATCATAGATATTAAAGAATCATTAAAACAAATTAATTCAAAAATATTGGTGACAACAAAGAAAGATTTTTATAAACTATATTCTCAATTCAAAGATTATCATATATATATATTAGATATCAAACATGATATTAAGGATAAATCTGAAATAATAGATTTTATTAAATAATTATTAATGTTTAAATGTTTCTTAAATTTTACTTATGATTAAAAAAATTAAAGAGTTTGGTCGTTCTGCATCAATAATACAAAAGTTACTTTTAGTACTTGTAATAGGTTTGCTTAATTATTTCTTATATTTAATTATTCAATTATTCAGTTTAATTATTAAGCAGAATCTTGATTGGGTAGTTGAATGGTTTACATTGTTTTGGTCGTTAGTTGAAATAATGTTTATAAATCTATATTTAATAATTCCTATTAGTATTTTTTTGGTCTATAAATTATTGCCTAAAAAA
>CEWO01025687.1_pt1 | contig 15929 bp, 10 predicted proteins | sample 361561 | NCBI WGS metagenome assembly CEWO01 (sample SAMEA2623627, study PRJEB7988) | marine metagenome | isolation source: saline water (ENVO:00002010), including
TGATGGTGTCTGTGATTCAGATGAGGTTGTAGGGTGTCAAGATTCTACAGCATGTAACTATAATGCGAATGCAACAGATGCAGGTTCATGTACTTTTGCAGATGTTAGTGCTTGCCAATCATGTTCTGGTGGTTCAGTTGTGACGAATGATTCAGATGGTGATGGTGTCTGTGATGATGTAGATGATTGTGTTGGTAATATTGATAGTTGTGGTGTTTGTGCTGGTACTGGTCCATCTTATGATTGTGGTGATAATGGAGATTTAGTATGCTCTGATACGGATTGTCCTACAACTGGAGGTGTAACTGTTGATATTGATTTAGGAGCTGGATGGAATTGGATTTCTACAAATGTATTAAGTGAAAACATGACTCCAAACTCTATTATCCCAAATGCAGAAGATGGTGATTTTCTTAAAAATCAATCGACCTTTTCTCAATATTATGCAGGGTATGGTTGGTATGGTGGTGTAGGTTCAATTGATATTGGCAGAGCATATAAATTAAATATTCAAAATAATTATAATTGGACATATACTGGATCTAGTGTTTCCCCTTCAGACTATTTAATATCTTTGAATCCAGGATGGAACTGGATGGGCTATGTTCCAAATGTGTCTTTATCTACAAACAATGCTCTAGATTTTAATGCCGAAGAAGGAGATTTTATTAAAAGTCAAGCAACTTTCTCTCAATATTATGCAGGGTATGGTTGGTATGGAGGTGTTACAAGTTTAAGTCCATTTGCTGGTTATTTGATTAACGTGGCTTCTAGTCATGATTTCTTTTATCCAAATTCTTTATCAAGAATTATTGAAGATGAATTTAATTCTAATCATTCTTTTGATTTTAATTATAATAGATTTGAATTTAATGGTTCAATAACCGCTTCATTAAATTGTGATAATCTAGAGATATCTAGTGATGATATGTTAGTTGCATATGATGAAAATGGAGATGTTAGAGGTTATGTGAATCCAGTATATTTCCCTTTAACAAATGAGTATATATTTATGCTTATGGTATATAGTAATGATGTTCAGGATAACTTGTCTTTTGAATTTTATGATAATGATTTAAAAGAAAATTATTCTTTAAATCAAACAGTTAAATTTGAATCTGATATGATAATAGGAGATGGCTTTAATCCATTAGAATTTAGCATGAATAGCGAAGAAGAAATTTCATCTTTATCTGTTTCTAAAGCATATCCAAATCCATTTAATCCAACAACAAATCTTGAATATTCAATTGTAAATTCAGGTCATGTTAAAGTTACAGTTTTTGATGTAACAGGAAGACAAGTTAGTATAATTGAAAACTCATATAAGACTGCTGGTGATTATAATGTAATATGGAATGCTCAAAATAATACAAGTGGAATTTATTATATTCAGATTTTATCAGGTAATGAAATTAAAACTCAAAAAGTAGTTTTATTAAAATAAATTATTTAATATAATTTCTAAAATAAAAAGCTCCATTTAAAATGGAGCTTTTTATTTATAAGGGAGTATTCTTAATTTAATTTATCAATGTATATAAAAATAAACAACTTAACAAAATCTTTTAAACTCTTTAAACGATCTGCCGGACTTAAGGGGTCCTTAAAATCTTTTTTTAATCGAGAATATCAAACTTTCACAGCTCTTGATAATATTAATTTAGAGATTAATAAAGGTGAGATAATAGGAATCCTTGGTGAAAATGGTGCTGGTAAAACAACATTAATTAAGCTTATGGTTGGATTATTATATCCTAATAAGGGAGATGTAATTATAGATGGATATAATCCATGGGAAAGAAATTATAAGTTTTTAAGTAACATATCTGTTGTTATGGGTCAGAAAAATCAACTTTGGTGGGATATCCCTGCATCAGAATCTTTTTTGTTAAATAAGCATATATATAATTTAAATGATAAAGAATATAATGAAACTTTAGATGAGTTGGTTAATTATTTAGATGTAAAAGAAAAGCTTAATGTTCAAGTAAGACGATTATCACTAGGTGAGAGAATGAAAATGGAAATAATAGCAGCTCTATTACATCGACCAAAAATTATATTATTAGATGAGCCAACATTAGGCCTAGATGTAATTTCTCAATCTAAAATAAGAGAATTTGTAAAATATTATAATAAAGAACATAAAACTACATTTATTATTACAAGTCATTATTCAAAAGATATACAAGAAATGTGTAAGAGAGTTTTTGTCTTAAATAAAGGAAAATCTGTATATGATGGGGATTTTAGAGATTTGGTTAAAAACATTAATCCAAAAAGAAAGCTAGTATTTGAATTTAATAATTTACTTGATTTAGAATCATTAAATTCTATAAAAGTAAAACATAATTTTAATATTAATGATAAGATATTAACAGCCATATTAGCTGAAAATGAGTTACAAGATTTACTAAATTATTTATTAAAAAATTATAAAGCTAATAATATTACATTTGAAGATATCCCCGTTGATGATGCCATGAAAAGTTTTTTTGAAAACCCTAAAAAATATATTAAATAGTTAATTGGGTAAATATCTTTCAATATTAAGGATTAATTGGATCCATGCTCTTGAGTATAGAGCAAATGCATTGATAGGGTTGTTTGCTATATTGTCTGGTTTATTTATTGAATATCAAATTTGGTCTTTAATTTTTTCATCAAGTGATACCTCTAGTATTGCCATGCAAGGTTCTAGTTCAGGATACACTTTTGAGCAATTAATAATTTTTATTTTTTTATCAATTATTGTTGGTCAGCTAAAATCTTCTTGGATTACTTCATCGCAAATGATTATTGAAATAAGACAGGGATTAATGAGTAAATATTTAATAAGGCCTATTTCATATTTTTGGTATTATTTTATGATGTTCATTGGAGTGAATTCTCTTTATTATATAGTATATTCTATTCTTATTCTAGGTTTTGTTATTATATTCCCTTTAATGATATTTAATGTCCCATTTAGTTTATTTGGATTTATATTATCTTTATTTATATCAATTTATCTATCTTATTGTATTTATTTTATTATGGTTTGTTTTGCTTTTTGGTTTGGAGAAGTTCGATCAATAGTAGTCGCTTATAATTTAGGAATGTTAATGATTTCAGGACAATATATACCTATAAGATTATTTCCAGAAAATATATTATCAATTATAAGCTGGACCCCTATTCCATATTTAGTTGATTTACCTGTAAGTATCGCCACCGGGTTATCTATTCCATCAGTTTGGAAATATGATATATTATATGCGTTAATATGGTGTTTTATTTTGACAATAATTAGTTTACTATTTTATAAAAATGGGATTAAAAAATATGAAGCATTTGGTCAATAGATATTTAAAAATTTGGTTAGCGTTTTTTAGAAATACCTTATCGAGGGATATGGAGTTTAAAATGAATTTTATTTTTGAAATCTTTATTGATTTTGTTTATTATGGTTCTCTATTCTTCTTCTTTCAAATTATTTTTCAATTTACAGATTCACTTGGAGATTTTAATAAGCAAGCAGTTGTAATATTTTTATTAACGGTGTATATATCAGATTTATTATATGTATTTTTCTTAGGAGGAAATGTATTTGGAGTTAATGAAAAAGTTAAAAGTGGAGACCTTGATTTTATATTGTTAAAACCTATTAATTCTCAGTTTTTTATTTCTTTTAGATATGTTACAACTAATGCTATAATTTCGTTTATTATATTATTTTCTTTACTAATAAGGTTAACATATACTTATCATGGAGAGCAGCTTATATTATTGAATTATATTTTATATATAATTTCAATCTTTTTTGGGGCATTTATATTTTATTCATTTGAATTCATGATTTCATGTTTATCATTTTGGTTTAGAAATTTTTCTTATGCAGGCTGGCTGGCTGGAGAATTAACAAAGTATTCTAAAAGGCCGGATTCTATTTATAAAAAATGGTTTAGGAAGTCATTATTTACAATTTTCCCAATGGCATTAATTTCTTCTGTTCCATCAAGAATGTTATTATTTGGTCCAAATATTAAATTGATTTTGCTTCAGTTTTTGATTGCTGTATTTTTTCTATTTTTAACGACTGTTATTTGGAATCGTGGATTAAAAATATATGAAAGCGCATCTAGTTAGGTTTTTCTCTTTTTCTTTTTTGCTGCAGGAAACAATACATTATTTAATATTAATCGATAACCTGGCGAGTTTCTATGAAGGTTTAAATCTGTAGGTGGATCACCAACAAAATGCTTGTAATCTTCTGGATCATGTCCACCTAAAAAAGTAAATGTTCCTTTTCCAATATTCCCATGAATATATTTTGCTTGATTAGATACGTAATCTTCACCCATAACAAGCACATGTTTTTTTAAATAATCTTTATTATAGCCTGTAGTTTGACCCATAAATCCATTAATAATTGATGAATGATTTTGAGTAAGCATAGTTGGAACAGGGTCCCACTTTGCTGAAAATTCAAATAAAGAAAAGTAATCTTCTTCTGCTCCTCTAGTAACAGGTAAATGGCTTGGGGGGTAATCAATTGTTGAAAATTCATAAATCATAGGATCTGTATATAAGCTATAGTTTTCAAATGCAAATGAATTATTAAAATTCAATTTACTTTTATAATTATTATCAATGGGAGTTCCATCAAATACACTCGATGCTATATCTACATCATGAGCAGCTAGTGCGATATCGAAGGAGTCGGTTGCTGAGCACATTGCAAACATAAAACCACCATTTAAAACATATTCTTTTATTTTTAAAGCAACTCCTTTCTTAAGTTTATGAACACTTGAATATCCATGATCTGATGCGCATTTATTAAAATCACTTTCAAGTTTTCTATACCAGCTAGTATTTCTATAGCTTTTATAAAACTTACCATATTGTCCTGTAAAATCTTCATGATGTAAATGAAGCCAGTCATATTTTGATAATTCTCCTGTTAATACTTCATGATCAAAAATAATCTCATATTCAATTTCTGCATAAGTCAATGCAAGGGTTACAGCATCATCCCAAGGCTGTTTATTATCAGGACTATATACTGCAATTTTTGGAGCTTTTTCAAGTAAAGCAATATCCATGTTATTACTATTTATTGTTTCATAGATAGTATTAATTTCTGATGAATTAACATTATAAAAAGTAATTCCTCTTATCAGCGCCTCCTTTTCTATAATATTATTATTGTCTAATAAGAAAGAACCGTTTTTATAATTTAGAAGCCACTCAATTTGAATTTGTTTTTTAAGGGCTGAATAAATTAAACCATATGCTTTCAAGTGATCATTTTGAGTTTGATCCATTGGAATAAGAATTTTTTGATTAAAAATAATATTTATAAATAAGAAATAATATAAGATATATTTTTTCAACTTGTAATCTCCCTTAGTCTTAGTCTGATTAAATCATAATAAATGCTGTCTGGATATGAATCTAATAAATAGAGATATAAGTTTACAGCATTAGATGAATCATTTAATATATAATCATAAATTTCTGCTTTTAATAAAACAGCTGATTCTATTTCAGCACTATCTTGATTTATATTATCAAGGACTCCAATTGCTTCTTTGATATCATTTTTTTTAATAAGCAATTGAGCATGTTCATATTTCATTTTTGAAGCAATTTCTTTATTAATGTTATTTGATAATTCACTAATAATTTTAATAGATTCATATCTTTTGTTTTGAAATTTTTTGATTAGAGAATTACTGTAATTATTTAATTGTTCTTTCTCATTACCGAAAACTGCTATATAGCTTTTTATTTTTAAAATATCATTATAATAATTAATATTTTTAAAATCATCTTTTAAGAAAGAATCAATTTTTTCATTTAAAGTAATCCATTCTTGAAGATAAAATAATATTTGTATCTCTTTAATCTTGAATAATTCTTTAGGTTTAATTACATCTCTATATTTTTCTAGTGTTGCTTTAGCTTTTAGTAAGTCCCCTTTTGAAATCATAATATTTACTATTTCAATTATTGAACTTGAATGAAATGGATTTGAATTATTTGTTTTTAAAATAATATTATTGAAAAGTTTAGTCGATCCATCCAAGTCACCTAAAATTTTGTATTTTATTTGGGCCAAATTGTAGGTTGATTTAATATCTTTATTATTTGTTATTAGTGAATCATAAATTGTAATTGCATTTTCAAGTAATAAAATTTCTTCATTATTGATTCTTTTAAATGGAGAATCTAAAAGCTCATTTTTATATATTTTTGAGCTTATAGGTAGATTATGCTTTTCCTTTTTTATAATAATTTCATATAACTCTGCTAGCTTAATAATACTTGACTGAATTGTTTTTGAGCTATAATTTGAATCGATTGTATTTTCAATTACAGTTTGTGCTAATTCATATTCTTTATTTTTTATTAAACTATCTATAAATTCTAATAATTTAGTTTCATCTTCAGAATATTTTTGAAGGAGCTCATATGAAATGATAAAATTTTTATCTCTAAAAGCTATTTCAGATAAAATCAATTTTGCATTATTTGAGTTACTCTCATCTAATATAGATTTTATACTATCATTGATATTTTTAATATCAGGGAATGCTAAAATTCTATTCCTTATCATATTGTATCTCTTAGGATTGTAATCTACATGTAGTATAAATTCATTAACTGATTCTTTAACAGATAAATTTAGAGCATAATGATTCCCCAACTCATAAGAAAAAAAATCCTTATTTCTATTTTTTCTGATTATTATTATATAATCATTTAGTTCTTTTTCTTTATTATTTTTTAATAAAACATTCAATATAGATTTTAAATATTTTTCATTCACTGATTTTTCATTAACAATTTCATCTGTTATCTGCTTCCACTTATTATCATTAATCCAGATCATGATATCAATTACATCTATTTTTGCTGTAATACTGTTTTTATTTTCTTTTAAATATAATGGATAAATTTTCTTTAAATTTTCTATATCACCTTCATTTTTCAAAATTTTTTTTAAAGGATAAAAAGCCTCTTTCAAATAAGGATTTTCTATGAACAAATTGTAGTAGATATCTTTAGCTTGTTTATTTAATCCATTATTTTGCAAGGTCTTTGCTTGGCGAATTTTTTGATTCTGGATAGGAGTTAATCTATATTTTTTAGATTCTCCCAATATAAAAGACATAATTATAATAATTATTATATATTTTATTTTATTCATTATTATTGGTTTCTTTTTGGAGATTTAGAAAATATAATCTTGTTACATTCTTATAGTCTAAGGGAATATCTTCATTAAGGGCAGATTCCATGGCGTCTATAAAGAATGAATTTTTTTCTATAATATTTAAATTAGTGTTAATATAATCAGAATTGTAATTTCCAACAGATTTGCTAATTCTTTTTTTAGAAAAATCTTTTTGAGTAAGTGATTTTTGGCTATCAAGCATTTTAGATAAAATTCTTTGTTGTCTTTCGATAGTTTTTCTATTAATGTTATTATTTTTAAGATCTAAAATAACTTCATCCATTTCATCTCCAGCATTTGAAAGTCCACCCGTTTCTTCACCTGGGTTATCGCCAATTAAATCTTCTAATTGTTGTTTTAGTTCACTTTGTTGTTTAAGTAATTCTTCAAGAATTGATTTTTGTTGCATCATTCCCATTTGGCCAAGCTGCATAGTCATTTGGTTTATTCCTTGTTGTTTACTTGACATTTCTTCAAGAGATTCCATGAATTTTTCAAATCCTGAGGCTGAATTACTGGATTGCATTTCCTCCATTGAAAGCAATAGAAGATAAGTGATATTATTAATGTACTTTAAAACTTCTTTTTGCTGTTCAAAGGCTGTACTTACTCTTTTTTGTTCTATGTTTGAAATGGCTTTTGCTATAGATGATTTTAATCCCCCAATTTGACGGTTAATGTTTGGATTAACATAAAAGGTACTATTAGATAAATCTAATAGTTGTTTTGTTATTTGATTTAATTGTCTATCAATACTATCTTGCTTTCTATTAATTTCTTTTAAATAAGGACTCCTCGATCGCATTCCATTTGCATCTAATATTATTTGTTCCTGCTGATTTGACATAGTAATTAGATTATCAATTATTCTAATAAATTCTTTAGTTAATTTGTCTGATAGCTCTTGCTTGAAATTATCATTAATTTCGCTTATAATTTCTTCTATATCCTGTAGATTATTTCTTGTAGATTCAGAAATGTTTTCATTAATTGATTGCTTTTGTTTTTCGATTAATTTTTGGGTTTCTTGATTGAGATTACTATCTGATAAGTCTGATAATTGATTAGAAATATTATTTGATAGCTTATCAATTGATTGAGCCGTTTCATTTAACATTTCATTAAATTCGCTGTATCTATTTTCTTGTTTTGTTGTTTTTTTGTTTATAACATATTCATCTTCACCATTATTTATATCATCAACTATATCAGATTGTTTATTTATCATATTCTCAATTTGTTCAGCTAACTCATTTAATTTTTGTTCAGCTAATGCCATTTCAAACATTTCCATATATTGATCTAGCTGTTTTTCAAATTGCTCCATATTAAAATTATAATTTTCTAATGCTTCAGAAATTTTATTCATATCCATATTTTTCAAAGCATCTTGAAGACTTTGCATTGCTTCATATAATTCTTGACTCATCATCTCTTGAATAAGATTTTGAAATTTTTCAAATTTATTTATTAAGTCCTCATCAAAAAGTTGATTCTCATTTGCTTTTTTTATAATTTCTTCAATATTCTTTTCAATTTCTTCAATTTGAGAGTTGATTTCTTCAATTTCTTTAAATGAATCTTCAATTTTTTTCTCTTGCTCCCAATTTGTTTCATCTGACTTAAGTAATTCCATTTTCATATCTTTGGTCATTTCTGAAATTTCTTCAATTGATGAATTTATTTCTTCCATAATATCTTGGGTATTTGTTTCTATTTCTTCTATTTCTGTAAATAGACTTTCTAGAGATGGAAATTTACCTACAATAATTTCTGATTTTGAAATTTGATTCCCATCTATTTCATTATTATCAATTGCTACAATTTGAAAATGAACCTCATCACCCATAGAAATTGGAAGATTATTTATATCCCAATTGAAATTTAAATTGTATTTTTTTAATCCATCTACTGATAAGTTTAAATTTATTTTTTCTTTTTTTTGATTGAATTGAGGGAAATCTTCGGATATAATTTGATATTCAATAAATATATCTTTCAATCCATAATCATCTATAATATTGGCATTAATAGGTATTATCATTAATTCATTAATTTCAAATTCTTTTGCAGGCTTTTGAATTGAGATATTAGCTTTATTATCATTTTTAATAACTATCGAATATTGCTTTGGATTTAGATTAGGGATTAATTCATTGTCTATACAGTGCAGAGTAAAAATTATATCATTTTTTAAATTAATATTTTTATTGAATTTATTATTTTCAATATATAGGTTTATTCTATCTTGATTAGTATTAAGCCAAGCAGAATTTAAATTTTTATCTGACTGCCCATTTATTATGACTTTACTCCCTATAGGAATTTGTATTTGATTTATATTTTTCAAGCCATCAGTGAAATTATCTAAACCTGTATATTCTGGAGGATTTACTGTAAAGCTTACATTAATAATTTTTGGTCTTTGTTTAATTGTAATTGGATATTTTTTTGTTGAAATTTCATTCCAAGATGAAAAAAAAGATGGATTTTTATAGTTAGCCCAATATAAAAAGTTTTTATTAACATTGTTTAAAGTATGAGTATATAATTTATCTTTTTTACCTATAGATTTTTGGTATTTAATTTCATCTTCAATCCAGTTAATTAATATAGTATCAGGAAGATCTCCGGAACCTTCTATTGTAATTTTTATATTGTCATTTGATAAAGCAGAACTATTTTTTGTTATAGATTTAAGATTAAATGGTAGTGGTACAGGAAATTCTTTATTGAATTTAATTAATCTATTTGCTGTGCTATTAATTACAGGTATAAAAAGTATTAAAATTAATATTATAGCAATTAAAAATAATTTTGAAAACTCTATTTTGTTTATTTTATTAAAATCATTCAAATTGATAGATGAAAGTTTTTTGTATATTGATTCTTGAGCATATTTTTTTAAATCTGTGCTTCCATTATTTTTGTCTTTATTGATTTGTAAAATATTAATTAGTTGATCTTTTATATTGCTATGCTTATTCCCGATTTCTTTCGAAACTTCGAGCTTATTTTTATAATTAAAAAATGAATAGTAATGTAATATGAACTTTATCAATAAAAAGCTGAAGGTAATAATCAAGAAATTAATATAAAGTAATGCTATGTTTTCTCTGATTGGTTGTTCAATATAAAAAATATATTCAAAAAGTGTAATTATTAAAAATATTATAGAGAATGTCCCAATTGTATTAGAAGTGTTTTTTATAAATGAATTAAGCGCTCTATTTTTTCGATAAGATGATAATATTTTAATAATTTTTTTCATGATTACTGTACAAGACTATATATAATAATATTTGTTCCCATTTTTAAAGCTTCTTGGCGAATATTTTCTGGGTCGTTATGAACATTTTTATCCTCCCATCCATCACCTAAATCTGATTCATAGGTATAAAGAAGTAACAATCTATTTTCATCAAATATACCTAATGCTTGCGGTGGTTTGTTATCATGTTCATGGACTTTTGGGAGTCCATTTGGGAAAGAATAGTAGCAATGAAATAATTTATGATCATTAGGTAATAAAGCTAATTCTTTTTCAGGAAATAAATTTTTAACCATTTTTCTAAATGATTTATCTAGGCCATAATTATCATCAACATGCAAAAAAGCACCATTTAATAAATGATTTCTTAGGATAATAGTTTCTTCGGGGTTCAGTTTAATATTCCCATGGCCAGTTATGTAGAAGTATTTATTTTTATAAAATAAATCGTCTCCTATCTTAACTTGATTTTCTTTTTTATTAACGGTTATTAAAGTATTTTTATCAATAAATTCTAATAAATTAGGCAATGAACTTGAATTAGAATACCAATCTCCACCCCCTGAATAATGTATGCGACTAATATTGAATGCTCCAGAACTAGACATCCCGATAGATATAAGAATAATTAATGATCTGATAATATTTAATTTATTTTTCATAATAATTAAAGATAATACATAAACAAGTATTAAATTTAAATATATATTTGACTACACATGTTATAATAAATTATTATTTTTAGAAATAGTATGAAAAAAATATTTTTGATATTCCTCTTTTTAAGTTGGCCTCATTTTGAAGAAACAAATTGGGCAACAACGCGATTTGAAGCTTTTTGGAAAAGCACTTTTAAGCAAATGACTTTTAGAGAGCCTATTGATTTTCTTCCATATGATATTAGAATAGGTTATTATGAGTATGGTGGTTCAAATTATTTTAATGAATTAGATAATTTTTTATCTGATAATGATAATTTAGAATCTAGTCCTTATAACAGCAGTGATTTAAACTTTCCTGATATAGCTAATAAAAAATTTAGAAAAATGATAGCTCTTGAAATTGATTTTTTAAGATATAATTTTTTTAAAGATAGGCAGAATGTTGTTGATATTCAATTTGGATTTGGATATAGATTGTATAAAAATATTAATAAAGTAACATTTAGTAATGGAGATTATTTAAATCCAGAATTCAATGAATTCAATGTTAATGGGACATTTATCATGCAATTTAATCCAAGATATTATAATTATTTGTATTATTCATCAGGATATACTAGAGCTTCATTCTATGATAATAATATTACTAATAGCGAAGCTAAAGGATCAGGAATTAGCAATCATTTGGGTTTAGGAATGAACTTTATCATTCCTGGAAATCAAGAAAAATCTAATTTTCATTATGGAGTAGAATTAAGATTATCATCATTAAATATTGACAATATTGATGAACCAAATAATTTATCTAGAATAGATGATTTCAATATGGAATCAATTGGTTTATTGTTTTCATTTGGAGTGGGATATGGAGGCAAAAGAACATTGGGAGATGTCGCATACTCTAGCATGCTAAACAATAATTATATAGATGCATATGAGAAACTTAAATTATATAAAAAAAGTTCAAGAACATATAATATATCTGAAGTTAATAAGATGATTCAATTTAGTAAAAAACAAATTCCATATCAATTATATAATAATGCAATGGCCTATTATGATGATGGTGAATTTAAAGAAGCTTTGAAATTGTTAAAGAAAATAAACTATAAAGATGATATTGATTTAGACTATAAAATTAATTCAATGAAATATATAATAGCTGATAAAATGCTAAATAATTTTATTAAAATAGAAAATGAACAATCTATTGATTACAGAATTCAATATTATAATGATATTAAAGATATTAGCCCTAAAATCCGTAAAGCAGTCAATAAAAGATTATCAATTCTCTATTTACAAAAAGGGGACTATTTATTAGGTAATAATAATTATGAAGAGGCGTATGAATTCTATATGTATTCTAAAACAACTGGCGAACATAATCCTGAGCAAATTAAAATTAAGTTATCTAATTTGATTATTGTTACTTTAAATGATGCTTATAGTTTTTTAGAAAAAAAAGAAAATGTAATAGCTTATGAAAAATTATTTTTTGCAAAAAATATTGCAGATAATAATAATGAATATATTTCATCTTTGATGAATTTCTTAAATAGCAGAATTAAAACTATTAAATCAGAAAAAATTAAAGAAAGAATGAAAGCAATTATTAAAGATAAAGAAACGTTTATCCCTACTCAAATTAAAAAAGAGATTTTAATAGGAGATAGCTATATTAAGGTTGTTGATATCCTGGGAGAACCATTGGATGAGATTAGTAGAGGTAAAGTTAATTCAATATATAAAATGATTAAGTATTCAATTAATAATAAAATATATAGATTATTTTTCAAAGATGATATTTTAATCGATATAGATTTTGAATAAATAGGATAGAATAACTTGATAAATTGTTTTATTTTTTAGTGTAATTATTGCCAAATAAATAAAGAGAATAAATTAGAATGATTAAAAGAACGCATACATGTGGAGAGTTGACTCTAGATAATTTAGATCAAGAAGTATCACTTAATGGTTGGATTTCTAAATCTAGAGACCTTGGTGGTTTAATTTTTATTGATTTAAGAGATAGGTATGGTACAACCCAAATCGTATTTAATGAAAAAAATAATAAAAAAGAATTTGAAGTAGCAAAGAAATTAGGATTGGAAGATGTTATCGGAATTACAGGGAAAGTTATAAACAGACCAAGTGAAGCTGTTAATAATCAGATGGTTACAGGAGAAATTGATGTCAATGTAGATAATCTATGTGTATATAATGAATCAGATAATCCTCCATTTGATATTAATAATCGATTTTCGGCTTCAGAAGAACATAGACTTCGATATCGATATCTTGAATTAAGAACAAGAGAATTGCAAAATAATATTTTAATTAGAGATAAAGCTTTATTAGCAACTAGAAAATATTTTTCAAAAAATAATTTTATAGAAATTGAAACCCCTATATTGATGAAATCTACTCCAGAAGGAGCTAGAGATTTTTTAGTGCCAAGTAGAATACATACAGGGAAATTTTATGCATTGCCTCAATCTCCCCAAACTTATAAACAATTATTAATGGTATCAGGCTTTGATAAATACTTTCAAATTGTAAAATGTTTTAGAGATGAAGATTTTAGATCAGATAGACAACCGGAATTTACACAGATTGATATAGAGATGTCTTTTGTTGATCAAGACGATATTATCAATATGGGTACAAAATTTATTCAAACTTTATGGAAAGAAATTTTAGATGTTAGCTTGCCTAGTAAATTTAATGTTTTAACATATCATGATGCTATGAGTCTATATGGTTCAGATAAGCCAGATTTAAGATTTGGCATGGAATTAATAGATTTTAAGGATTATATCTTTGATTCAAGCTTTGATACTTTTAAACAAATATTAAATTTAAATGGTTTAGTTAAATCATTAAAAGTTAATAATGCTGATAGTTATAGCCGCAAAGTTATTGACGAATTAACAGATTGGTTGAAAGAGCAATATTCAGTTAAAGGGTTAGCATTTATAAAGTGTAATGATGGTGAAAATTTTGAAGGAGGAATAAGTAAATTTTTTGATAAAGATGTCCAATCAAAAATAATTAATGATTTAGATATTAAAAAAGGTGATATTTTATTCATGATTGGTGATAAACCAAAAGTTGCTTTATCTGCTTTAGGTGCTTTAAGATTAAAGCTAGCAGAAAAAGAAAACTTAATAGATAAGGATAAATGGGCTCCTTTATGGGTTGTCGATTTTCCTTTATTTGAATGGAATGAAGATCATGAAAGATGGGATTCTCTTCATCATCCTTTTACTTCACCCAATTTTGAAGATATTAAACAGTTAGATAGTAATCCTGGAAATGTAAGGTCACTAGGGTATGATATTGTTATGAATGGTTATGAAGTTGGAGGTGGCTCGATTCGTATTCATAGTAAACAATTACAATCTAAAATTTTTAAATTATTAAATATAGATGATAATGAGGCAAATGAAAAATTTGGTTTTTTAATGAATGCATTTAAATATGGAGCTCCTCCTCATGGAGGGATGGCCTTTGGTCTTGATAGATTAATTATGTTACTAGTTGGTTCAAAACAAATTAGAGATGTTATTGCATTTCCAAAAACTACTTCAGCGATGTCTTTAATGGATGATTCTCCATCGATTGTTGATGAAAAACAATTAGGTGAATTGAATTTATCAATAAAAGAAAAAAAATGAAAAAAACATTTCAGTTAAAAGATATTGATCCCATGATATTTTCAGGAGCAGGCGATGAAAATATAAAAATAATTGAAAATTATTTTAATTCAAAAATAGTCTTAAGAGGTAATAGCCTTATTGTTGATGGTCTAAAAAAGGAAATAAATGAAATAGAACTTTTAGTTGAAAATATAATCTATACAATTACAAATAAAGGATTTATAGATTCAAAAGATATTGATATTTTAATTAAATCTTCAATTAGTCAAGATATCTCTAATAATGGAGAGAGTAAATTAGATAATATTATATTGTATACTTATAAAGGAGCTGTTGTTGCGCAGACAAAGGGGCAAAAGAAATATTATAAATCTGTTTGTAATAATGATATTGTTTTTGCAATTGGTCCAGCAGGTACAGGGAAAACATTTCAGGCTGTTGCTTGTGCTGTTTCTGCTTTAAAAAATAATGAAGTAGAAAAGATTGTTATTACAAGACCAGTTGTAGAAGCTGGAGAAAGACTAGGATTTTTACCTGGAGATTTAAAAGATAAGGTAGACCCTTACTTGGTACCTATATATGATTCGCTCCATAAAATGATTGAAGGACCAAAATTAAAGGAATATTTAAATAAAAATATAATAGAGATAGCTCCTTTAGCATATATGAGGGGAAGAACTTTGCATAATGCTTTTATTATTTTAGACGAAGCGCAAAATTCGACAAAGATGCAAATGAAAATGTTTTTAACTCGTTTAGGAGTTACATCTAAAGCAATTATTACTGGAGATATAACACAGACAGATTTAGGTTTAAATGAAACCTCCGGTCTTATTGATGCGGTCAATATACTCAATAAGGTAAAAGGAATTTCATTTGTAAAATTAGATGAAAGCGATATTGTAAGACATAAGCTAGTTAAAGATATTATAAAAGCATATAAAGGGAAAAAGTAGATGAGTGATACATATATTTGTTCGTATTCGAGGACTCCTATTGGGGCATTTCAAGGTAGCTTAAGTAAAATACCTGCAACTAAACTGGGTTCATATGTCATCAAATCAGTAGTTGAAAAATCTAAACTGAATAAAGATTTAATTGAT
>CEWO01173134.1_pt1 | contig 15873 bp, 10 predicted proteins | sample 361561 | NCBI WGS metagenome assembly CEWO01 (sample SAMEA2623627, study PRJEB7988) | marine metagenome | isolation source: saline water (ENVO:00002010), including
TATATCTCAAGACATACTAAGTATTCTTAAAAAATACTGACTTAAATATAGTTATTTAGAACATTTTTGTCGCATGAAGAATTTAAAAAATAATTTTGTTGATCACGTAAAAATATATTGTAAATCTGGAAATGGTGGTAAGGGTTCAGCTCATTTTTTTAGATCTAGAATTCAACCTAAAGGCGGTCCTGATGGTGGTGATGGCGGAAGGGGAGGCCATATTATTTTAAGAGGCAATCGAAATTTATGGACTTTACTGCATTTAAAGTTTACTAAACATATTAAAGCAGGACATGGTGGTGATGGTGGTAAAAATACAAGTACAGGTTCTAATGGTAAAGATATGTACATAGATGTACCTTTAGGTACAATTGTTAAAGATGCTATGAGCCAAGAATTTTTATTTGAGATTACTGAACATGCTCAAGATGTAATTTTATTAAAAGGAGGTGTTGGAGGGAAAGGGAATGTCCATTTTAAAAATTCTGTCAGACAAAGTCCTAGATATGCTCAACCTGGAAAATCAGGTTTAGATTCGGCTAATATTTTGGAGCTTAAAATATTAGCTGATGTTGGTTTAGTAGGATTTCCAAATGCCGGTAAATCTACGTTATTATCTCGATTAACAGCCGCCAAACCTAAAATAGCTGATTACGAATTCACAACACTTACACCTAATTTAGGAATTGTTCAGTATAGAAATATGCAGTCATTTATTATGGCAGATATTCCTGGTATTATAAAAGGAGCTAGTGAGGGAAAGGGTTTAGGGCATCGGTTTTTAAGACACATAGAACGAAATACGTGCTTGTTGTTTCTGATTTCAGTTGATAGCGATGATATTATGAAGCAATACAATACATTATTATCAGAATTAGAGAAATATAACGATGAACTTCTTGATAAAGACAAAATATTAGCTATTACGAAGTCAGATATGATTGACGAAGACTTAAAGATTGAGATTTCTGAAACTATTAATGTTCCACATCTATTCATTTCATCTATTTCTAATGAAGGCCTAGATGAATTAAAAGATAAAATTTGGAATTTATTAAACTCTAACGCATGATTCATCGTCTCCTTGAAATTGATTCTGAAGTATTTTTATTTCTTAATAATTTAGGAACAGAAGCATATGATGATTTGTGGCGTCTTATTTCTAATCAAATATCTATGTTTTGTTTTGTATTATTAATAGTTATTTTTTGTTTGTTTAGTCAAAAAAAAATAAGACCTATTAGCTTGTTGTTTACTTTAATTTTCTGTGTTGCTATTACAGATATTGTTCATGTTCATATTTTTAAAAATGTATTTATGAGACTAAGACCTTGTTGGAACATAGATCTCATTGATTCTATGCGACTTTTAGTTAATTGCGGAGGTAAGTATGGATTTGTTTCAGGACATGCTGCAAATGCCACAGCAATAACAACATTTATTATACTTGCATTTAAGCCCAAGCATGTATTAATTAGTTACATCTTAATAATATGGTGTTTATTAGTTTCATATAGTCGTATTTACCTGGGAAAACATTATCCATTAGATTTGATAGGTGGTGCGTGCTTAGGTTTTTTAATAGCATTTTGTATGTTTATATTTTTTAAAAAATTCCATAAGAACAACATTTAGTAATGAATTTAATTTATATTTTTTTAGGTGGAGGCTTTGGTAGTGTTTTACGTTATCTAATATCCATTCTTTTTCAGAATTATCATTTTCCAGTCGCAACTTTATTCTCAAATATTTTAAGTTGTTTAATCTTGGCTTTAGTTCTTATAATCACCCCAAAAATAGATACAAATGGTCACTATCGACTATTTTTAATAATAGGTTTTTGTGGAGGTTTAAGTACATTTTCAACATTTAGTCATGAAACATTTAATTTGATTAAATCTGGTTATATATACTATGCTATTTTTAATATTGTATTTAGTATAATGTTATGTTTGACAGTCTTATATATTTTTATAGTCAAAAAATTATAAAAGTTGACATATCATTATTCCATCCCTTATGGGAAGAAGTATGTTGTTAACTCTAGGATCGTGCAGAATCTTTTTATTTAATGTTTGAATTTCTTTTGTTTCTTGATCATTTTCTTTGGGTTCATTAATTACTTTTCCACTCCATAAGACATTGTCAATTATTAACAATCCACCTTTGTTTAGTTTATTAATAGCTAAATCATAGTATTTACAATAGTTTTTTTTATCTGCATCAATAAAAATGATATCGAAGTAAAGATTGATCTGCGGGATTATGTTGAGAGCATTACCAATATGTAAATTAATTTTATCTTTTAGGTTTGCTTTTTTAAAATATTTTAAAGCAAAATCTTCTAGTTCTTTATTAATTTCTATTGTATGTAGTGTTCCAGTTTTTTGTAAACCTTGCGCTAGACAAATAGCAGAGTAGCCTGTGTAAGTGCCAATTTCGAGTATGTGTAGAGGTTGTTTAATTTGACTAACCATACTTAAAAATTTGCCAACCATTTTACCTGAAAGCATTCTGGGCATTAAAATTTTATATTGTGTTTCTCTTTCTAAATCTTCTAGTAATTTACTTTGATTTGAAGTAAATTGATTAGAGTAGTTAAGGATTTTAGAATCAATAAAATTCATTAAATAGAAAAATTATATTTACCATCTTCCTGAAGTTTTTCTGCAATACTTCTTCTAATTTCTTTCATGTCACACATTAATGGTTTTGTCATTTTTGTAGCAATTGAAACTAAAAATTTGTTTTTCAATCCTTTTGTTGTCGACATAATGACTTCTTTAGCAGAATGATTTGCAATACTAATAGCATTTTGGATATAATTTTGAGTCATTTTAATTTGTATTTGACATTGATTTATACCATTTTTTTCAATTAATTTTTCAGTTTTAAGTAGTGCTGATTCAGAAATGTATGTTTCAATTAATAAATCCGCTACTCTCATTAAGAGTTCTTGCTCTTTCACTAGTTTGGCTTTGTATTTAGAAACGGCAATTCCTAAAATAAGTAGAGAAAGTTTTTTGAGATTACATACTGCCTGTTTTAAAGTTTTTAATTTTGATCCAGGAATATTTTTATGAATTCCTGCAAAAATTAGTGGCAGTTCTTTTTGAACTTCCTTCATTTTTTTAAAAATGTTAAGTTCTTTTTTTACAGCTTTTTTTAGCATCATCTCAACAATTAGCATTCTATTTATTTCATTTGTGCCTTCATATATCCTAGATATTCTTGCATCACGATAGGCAGGCTCAATTAATGTATCTGCTGAGTAACCCATGCCACCATGAATTTGCACTGCTTCGTCCGAAACAAATTTTATTACTTCAGAACCATGTACTTTCATGATTGCACATTCAATTGCGTAGCTTAATAATGCATTTAGTTTTGCTTCTGTTTTATTGGTGCCTTTTTTTTGAAGTTCAGTGATTTTGTTTTCAATATCATGACCTGCTCGGTATAAAGCAGCATTTGAACAATATATTTTTGTAGCCATGTGAGCTAATTTCTCTTTAATAGCACCATAGTTAATTATGGCGTTTTTAAATTGTTTTCTTTGAGCAGCATAATCAATAGAAATGTTTAGTACTTGTTCAGCTGCAGCTGTTGTTGCTGCGCATAATTTTATTCTACCGACGTTGAGAGCGTTCATTGCAATTTTAAATCCACCATTTCTTTCTCCGAGCAATTGGTGTACTGGAATTTTTGTTTTTTCATAGAATACTTGTCTTGTTGAAGAAGAGTTTAAGCCTAGTTTTTTTTCTTCTTCACCTAAAGTGATGCCATTTGATTTTGATTTTTCTAGAACAAAACCAGTAATATTTTTGTCATCTTGAATTCGAGCAAATAAAATAAATACTTCAGAAAAACCAGCATTACTAATCCATATTTTTTGACCAGTTATGTTATAGTTTTTTTTATCAGTATCTAGTACAGCAATGGTCTGTCCGGCATTGGCATCTGATCCAGCATTTGGTTCAGTTAAATTATAACAAGAAATCCATTCACCAGATGCAATTTTAGGCAAAAAGTGTTTTTTAACTTCTTCACTTCCATAGTATAAAATAGGATATGTCCCAATTCCTGTATGTGCTCCGTACGCTGTTGCTACAGATCCAGAATGACAGCTCATTTCTCCACAAATTAACATAGATAAATTAAACCCCATTCCAAATCCACCATATTCTTCTGGGATATTTAATCCTAGTAAGCCCATTGCTCCTGCTTTTTTCATAATACTTTCTACTAAGTCATAATTGTGGTTTTCAAGTTCTCGTATGTTAGGATATATTTCTTTTTCTGTAAATTCTCTAGTTGCTTCAAGCATTTGTTTGGCCGTGTCATCAAATTCTTCAACGATAAAAATATTGTTAAAATTTGTTTCCTCAATTAAAAATGATCCACCTATTTTTTCTTTTTCCATAGTTTTAATTTAGTAATTCAAAAATACCAGCAGCCCCTTGACCTGTCCCAACACACATCGTTACCATGCCATATTTTTGACGCCTTCTTCTCATTTCATTTAATAATTGCACTGTTAATTTAGCTCCTGTGCATCCTAATGGATGACCTAGCGCAATAGCACCACCATTTACATTAATAATTTCAGGATTTAATCTAGCTTCTTTTATTACCGCTATTGATTGACATGCAAAAGCTTCATTTAACTCAATTAAGTCAATGTCATCTATTGACATTTGAGCTTGTTTTAGCGCAAGTGGTATTGCATTGACTGGGCCAATTCCCATGTGTTTTGGTTCAACTCCCGAAACAGCATAACTTTTTAATTTAGCTATTGGTGTTATGTTTAACTTTTTAATCATTGCCCCAGACATCAGCATGACAAATGCAGCGCCATTTGATGTTTGTGAAGAGTTTCCTGCTGTTACAGTTCCTCCTTGTTTGAATACAGGACGTAATTTAGATAATTTTTCGATAGTAGTATCAGATCTAGGGCCTTCGTCCTTATCAAAGATGTATGATTTTTCTTCTCTTTTTTCTTCTTTATTGAGAAATGTTTCTGTAATTGAATAGGGTATGATATCATCTGCAAATAAATTTTCCTTTAATGCATTAACTGCTTTCATATGCGAGTTGTATGCAAATTCATCTTGATCTTCTCTAGAAATATTATACTTTTCTACTATTGCTTCTGCAGTTGTTCCCATTCCCCAGTACCAATCGGGGTGTTTGATAGCTATTTTTTGATTTGGTACCACTCGCCATCCACCCATAGGAATTCTAGACATCACTTCTACACCTCCAGCTAGTATGCAATGAGCCATTCCTGATTTTATTTTTGACGAGCCAATTGCAATGGTTTCTAAACCCGATGAACAATATCTATTTACTGTCATGCCTGGAACTTTAACTGATTCTAAACCAATTAGTGAAATCATTCTTCCTATGTTTAACCCTTGTTCTGCTTCTGGGGTTGCATTGCCAACAATTACATCATTGATATTTTCTTTATTTAATGAAGGTAATTTATTTGTCATTTCTTTTATTAATGCGGCCCCCAAATCATCCGGTCGCGTAAATCTCAGTTTTCCATTTTTAGACTTTCCTACAGCGGTTCGATATGCTTGTACTATATATACTTCTTCCATATTTAATTTCTTAAGGGTTTACCATTTTCTAACATGTATTTTATTCTTTCTAATGTTTTCGCTTCTCCACATAAAGATAAAAATGCTTCTCTTTCTATGTCTAAAAGATATTGTTCTGATACTTCTGTAGGACTTGACAGGTCTCCACCACATAACACATAGGCTAATTTTTCACACATTAACTGTTCATGATCTGTGATATACTTACCCTCTCTAAAGGTATCTGCTCCAACTAAAAACATACCAAGACCTTCTTTTCCTAGGACTTTTATGTTTTTTCTTTTTATTGGTTTCGTGTAACCTATGCTATCCAAATAGATTGCTTTTTGTTTAGCATCTTCAATGAGCTTACTATTATTGATAGTGATATTGTCTCTACCTTTTTTTAAATAACCTAGTTCAAATGCTTCATGTCCTGATGTTGCTACTTTTGCTTGTCCAATATTAATAAAGTATTCTTTCAGTCTTGGTAATTCAATGTCACCGTTATAATATAAATCAGATGCTCTAAGTGCCATTTCCTTTGTTCCACCACCGCCAGGGATTAATCCAACACCTAATTCTACTAATCCCATGTATGTTTCAGCTGCACATTGTACCGCATCTGCATGTAGTGCAAATTCACATCCGCCACCAAGTGTTAATCCATGTGTAGCTACAACAACAGGAACGGAAGAGTATCGTATCATCATAGATGTATTTTGAAAAGTTTGAATAGCTTCTTCTAACAATGACCATTGTTGTTCTACAATTAATGTAAAAATCATGCTAATATCTGCTCCTGCAGAAAAATGTTCTCCTTGATTACCTATTACAATGCCTTTAAAATCTTTTTCACCTAGCTCAATGCCTTTTTGTACACCTTCAATTACATCTCTCCCAATACTATTTAGTTTTGTGTGAAACTCTATGTTTAGAATATTATCGCCAATGTCTATTAATGAGACTCCATCGTTTTTCCATATTAAAGACTTTTCTCTTATATTATTAAGAGTTATGATTTTATTTAATACAGGAATTGGGATATGATTATCTTTTATTATATCATAATATATTTGAGATTCATTCTCTGTTCTATACAAAGAGATTAAGGATGAATTATTGCACCATTCAGGTGTTGGGAGATTTTCATTTTTTATAAGTTCGATTCCTTTTTGAAAACCTATTGAATCCCACATTTCAAATGGTCCCATTTTCCATCCAAAACCTGCACACATAGCAGCATCTATTTTATAAATATCATCTGTTATTTCAGGTATTCGATGTGAAACATATGAAAACATGAATGCAAACATTTTTTGATAAAATATTGCAGATCTATCAGTTCCTTGTATTAAGAATTCAAGTCGGTTTTTTAATTTGTGTATTTTTTTTGCTTTTGATATTTTTTCAAATTTTGGTTTTTGTTTTTCGTGGTACTCAAAACTTTTTAAGTTAAGTACTAATATTTTTCGCTTTCCTTGTTTGTCGCGATCTTTTTTATAGAATCCCTGTTTGGTTTTGTCACCTAGCCATTTATTTGTTAGCATTTTTTGTATGAATGATGGTAGATTGAAAATATTTCGCTGTTCATCATCCAGACAATTGTTATATACACCTTCAGAAACACTGTTTAGTGTATCTAGGCCCACTAAGTCTGATGTTCTAAAAGTAGCCGATTTCGGTCTTCCGATTATAGGTCCGGTTAAAGAATCAATTTCTTCAATAGACATGTCTAGTTCTTTACTTAATTTAAACAGAGCGGCAATTCCTGCAATTCCAATTCTATTAGCAATAAAGGCAGGAGTGTCATTGCATAATACTGTAGTTTTTCCTAAAAATTTTTCTCCATAGCTCATTAAGAATGATATTAAATCGGTATTTGTTTTTTTAGAAGGAATGATTTCAAGTAATTTCAAGTATCTGGGCGGATTAAAAAAATGAGTGCCGCAAAAATATTCACAAAAGTCGTCACTTCTATCATTAATCATTTTATTGATTGGTATTCCTGAAGTATTTGAACTGACAATTGTGCCAGGTTTTCTATGTTTTTCTATTTGCTCAAATAACTGTTTTTTAATTATTAAATCTTCAATAATCACTTCAATAATCCAATCTACTTTTGCAACCTTATCAAGGTCATCTTCTATATTTCCAGTTTGTATTCTATTTATAATTTGCTGTGAATAAATAGGTGACGGTTTTGATTTTAATGTTTTTTTTAATGCATTATTTACAATTCGATTACGAACAGATTTATTTTTTATGTTTAATCCTTTTTGTAATTCAACCTCATTTTCAGATTTTGGGATTATGTCCAGTAGTAAAACTTGAACACCAATGTTAGCAAAATGACATGCAATTCTAGATCCCATAATTCCGGATCCAATTATTGCGACTTTATTAATTTTTTTTTGCATTATTTTTTTTTTATGGTCTATATATTTGCTCGTATATTTCTTTGTACTTATTAAGTATATTCTTTCTTCTAAGTTTCATAGTTGCAGTTAATTCTCCTCCGTCAACTGTCCATGGCTCTGGTAGTATTTGAAACTTTTTTATTCTTTCATATGGGCTAAAAAAACTATTATAGTGTTCAATTTCTTTCTGATACCGCTCTATGATTTCATCATTTAATACTAATTCTTTTAGAGAAGTGAATGCTATATCATGTTTATTACACCAAAATTTCAAGCTATCTTCAGCTGGCATGATTAATGCCGCGGGGTGTTTTTCTGCTTCTCCGATTACTATAATTTGTTCAATAAATCTAGATTCTTTGAATTTATTTTCCATCACTTGAGGCGCAATGTATTTGCCTCCTGAAGTTTTAAATATTTCTTTTTTTCTATCTGTTATTTTTAGGTATTTTCCTTTAACTAGTCTACCGATGTCCCCTGTGTGAAACCATCCATTTTCGTCAATAACCTTTTTAGTTTCTTCGGGTTTATTATAATATCCCATCATAATATTTGCCCCCCTAACGGTTATTTCTCCTTCACCTTCCTTCATTCCTTCTTCATGCACTAGCTTTAATTCAACACCCGGGATGACAGTGCCAACAGTGCCATAATGAGCATCAGATGTATGAGCAAGATTTACTGAGATAACTGGAGATGTTTCAGAAAGACCATAACCTTCTAATACAGGCATCTTTGCGGCTGTAAATATTCGCGCAATTCTTTCTTGTAAAGCAGATGCTCCTGAAACAATAAATCTGATTCTACCTCCCACGGCTTCCCTCCATTTACTGAATATGATTTTATTAGCGATACTAAGTTGTAGCTCATAAAACAATCCATTAGCTTTGTTATATTCGTGTTTTAATCCTAATTCTACTGCCCAGAAAAATAATTTTTTCTTTAAGCCAGTTAATTCAGATCCTTTTGCCAAAATTTTATCATAAACTTTTTCTAATAGTCTAGGTACTGTTGGCATAATTGTAGGTTGAATGTCTTTTAAATCATCCCCTAGAGTTTCTAGGCTTTGAGCATAGTATATAGAAACACCTTTAAACATGTAGAAGTATTCAATCATTCTTTCAAAAACATGACATAGTGGTAAAAAACTAATAGCTCTATCATTGGTCCCTATGGGTAACCTTTCTTTTAAAGTTGTTATTTGGCTGATTACATTAGAATGATTTAACATTACTCCTTTTGGTTTGCCAGTTGTGCCAGAAGTATATATTAAGGTAAATAAGTCAGTTTCTTTAATAGATGCTTGAATTTCTTGCATTTTATCATTCATTGGATTAAGCATGCCACTTTCAAGTATTTCCATCCAATTTTTAACTCCTTCTATTTGTTCAAATGAATACACATGTTCCAAACATTCTATTTCTTTATCAAGTCCTTGAACAGTCTCATATATTTCATGTGAACCCACAAAAATTATTTTTGCTCCACAATCATTGATTATGTATTTATATTCTTCTCTAGTTATGTTTGGGTATATTGGTGCGTTTATTGCCCCAATTTTATTGATCCCCATATCTACAAGGCTCCATTCTGGACAATTACTTGAGATGATACAAATTTTATCATTTTTATTTATTCCGAGATTCAATAGACCATAGCCGATATTATTCGTTGTTTCTATGTACTCAGAGGTACTATATGTGCGCATTGCACCATTTTTTTTAACAGCAAGCATATCGTTTTTGGGAAAAAGTTTATGATACCTTTCGGCTAGATTAAATATTTTTATATTCTCCATAATTAGGGGTTATTTATTTATCTTCAATCTAATAAAAATATTGGAAATATCCATGGTTATTAACAAGGTATTAAATTGTTTAAAACATTTTTTAATTTATTAATAATAAGATGTTTTAAATATTTACTTTTAGTTTAAAAAAAATATCATATGTCCAAAAATAATCTTACAACAAATCAAGATGCTCTAGATATGGGGCTTTTGTCTACAGAATATGATCAAATATGTACAATCTTAGATCGAACTCCCAATTTTACTGAGTTAAGTATCTTTTCAGTTATGTGGTCAGAACATTGCTCTTATAAAAATTCTATTTTATGGTTAAAAAAATTGCCTAAATCTGCTGATCACATGTTAGTTGAGGCTGGTGAAGAGAATGCAGGATTAGTTGATATTGGAGATGGTTTGGCATGTGCATTTAAAATAGAGTCGCATAATCACCCCTCTGCATTAGAGCCATATCAAGGTGCTGCAACTGGTGTTGGAGGTATCAATAGAGATATTTTTACAATGGGAGCACGTCCCATTGCTCAATTAAATTCCCTCAGATTTGGAGAAATAAATTTAAATAGGACTCAGTGGCTTTTAAAAGGTGTGGTTAAAGGTATTGGTGATTATGGCAATTCATTTGGAATTCCAACAGTAGGTGGTGAGACATTTTTTGATAAGAGTTATAATACAAATCCATTAGTAAATGCATTTTCTGCAGGTATTATGAAAAAAGGTGACATGATTTCTGCTACTGCATCAGGGCCTGGCAATCCTGTTTTTATTGTAGGTTCTTCAACTGGAAAAGATGGTATAAATGGTGCTGCATTTGCATCCAAAGATTTAACAGAGGATTCGGTTGATGATATCCCATCAGTTCAAGTTGGTGATCCATTTCAAGAAAAACTTTTATTAGAGGCAACTATGGAATTATCCAAATCGGATATACTGGTTGGTATGCAGGATATGGGAGCAGCCGGAATTATTTGTTCTACATCTGAGATGAGTAGTGCTGGTGGGTGTGGTATGATCATTAATTTAGATCAAGTTCCTACAAGACAGAAAATGGAGCCTTTTGAAATTTTATTGTCTGAGTCACAAGAACGCATGCTACTCGTTATTAAAAAAGGCAAAGAATCAATTGCTCAAGAAATTTTTAAAAAATGGGATCTTAACTGTGAGCAAATTGGAGAAGTGACAGAGAGTAAGGTTTTAAAATTCTATTCTGAAAATAAGTGTATTGCTAGTGTACCAGCTGACTCTCTTGTTCTAGGGGGAGGTGCACCTGTTTATGAGAGAGAGTATTCTGAACCAGAATACTATAGTAGATATAAAAAATTTAATATATCTACTGTCTTGCCGCCTGAAAATATTATTGAAACAGCTAATCAAATTATAAAATTACCTAATATCGCTTCAAAAAAATGGATATTTCAACAGTATGATTCAATGGTTGGTACAATCAATATGAGTACTAATGTTCCTTCAGATGCATCCGTTGTTGATCTAAGAGGTACAAAAAAAGCTTTGGCTTTAACTGTAGATTGTAATGCAAGATATGTAAAGGCTGATCCAAAAGTTGGTTGTGCAATTGCAGTCAGTGAAGCTGCGCGTAATATAGTTTGTTCAGGAGGAAAGCCACTAGCTATTACAAATTGTTTAAATTTTGGGAACCCATATGATCCTGAAGTTTATTGGCAATTTGTAAATGCGATTAAAGGAATGAAATTGGCATGTGAAGCACTTAATACACCTGTCACAGGTGGAAATGTTAGTTTTTATAATCAAACTGTATTCAAAGAGGCTACTGAACCTGTGTTTCCTACGCCTACTATAGGAATGATTGGTCTAGTTCCAGATAAAAATAATATTATGCCCCTAGGTTTTAAGCAAACGGGTGATTTAATTTATTTACTTGGTGATTGTTATGATGACATTTCTTCTTCGGAGTATTTAGCTAATTATCTTAATATAGATGAAAGTCCCGCTCCTTTTTTTAGTCTTGAGGAAGAACTTAAATTACAAAAGATATTACATCAATTGATTAAGAATAAAAATATCAAATCAGCACATGACGTTTCAGATGGTGGTTTATATGTAAATTTAGTTGAAAGTGGAATAATTAATAACTTGGGTTTTGATATTTTTACTAATCACGATTTTCGTCAAGATGCATATTTGTTTGGCGAATCCCAAAGTAGAGTTGTTGTCACTATTTCTTGCGATCAAAAAGAAAAATTTGAAAAAATTTTACAAAATAAACTTACTTGTACTTATTTAGGTGAAGTGACGGATGGTAAAATTGTTATTGATGATTTAGATTTCGGGAATATTTTGATGGTAAAAGAATCTTACATGTCATCGATCGAGGATATATTATCTGTTTAAAACTATATTGTGTCAATTTTAGATACAAACATTGAGTTTTTAAAGGGAGTGGGGCCTAAAAGATCTCTTCTTTTAAATCAGGAGTTAAAAATTTTTTCTTTTTTTGATCTGTTAAATTTTTTTCCTTTTCGGTACGTTGATCGAAGCAAGTTTTATAGTATTAGACAAATTACAGTATTTGATGTTGAGATTCAAGTGATCGGATTGGTTAAGAATATGCAGATTATAGGAGTTGGTAAAAAAAAACGTTTAGTTGTTAATTTTGTTGATAAAACAGGTTTAATATCTTTAATTTTCTTTAGAAGAATTACTTGGATTCAGAAAAACATCAAAATTGGAGGCAGGTATTTAATCTTCGGAAGACCTAATAAATATCATGATAGTATATCATTTGTCCATCCTGAAATGGAATTAATTACAAGTTCAACAACAAATATATCCTACTCATTATATCCCGTATACCATTCGTCTGAAAAATTAAATAATGTGGGACTCAATAGTAAAGGTTTATCAAAACTTATTATTTCTTTGCTAAAAGAGGTTAAACAAGTTATTTATGAAAATTTATCAAAGGATATTATATTTAAATATAATTTTATAGATCGCTATTATGCATTTCAAAACGTCCATTTTCCTGCTAGCCCACAATTATTAAATGAATCGACTTCGAGATTAAAATATGAAGAGTTGTTTTTTCTTCAAATAGCATTATTAAAACAAAAAATAATCAAGAAAAAAAAATCAAAATCATTTGTGTTTACAAAGGTAGGGCCAAAGTTTAATGATTTTTACAACAAACATTTAAACTTTGAATTAACAACTGCACAAAAGCGTGTTATGAAAGAAATTAGATTTGATTTTGCAACTGGATTTCAAATGAATCGTTTGTTGCAAGGTGATGTTGGATCTGGTAAAACAATTATTGCAATAATGAGTATTTTATTGGCACATGACAATGGCTTTCAATCTTGTTTAATGGCTCCAACCGATATTTTATCAAATCAACATTTTAATAGTATTTTAGAGTTTGCAGATGATATTAATATAAGGATTGCTCTTTTAACTGGTAAAATTAAGGCACAAGAAAAGAAAAAAATTCTTTTTGACTTGAAAAACAATAATATTGACTTAGTGATTGGTACACATGCGTTAATTCAAGATGATGTTTTTTTTAATAATTTGGGCTTAGTGATTATTGATGAACAGCATAAGTTTGGAGTTTCTCAACGAGCAAAGTTGTGGTCAAGTAGTAATATTGTTCCTCATGTTTTAGTTATGACAGCTACCCCTATTCCTAGAACACTTGCAATGACTGCTTATGGTGATTTAGATGTTTCAGTTATTGATGAGTTGCCGCCCAATAGAAAAGATATTGTTACATATCATAAATTTGACAGCGAATTAGAAACTATTTATCAGTTCCTGTATCAGGAATTAAAAAAAGACAAGCAGGTTTATATAGTTTTCCCTTTAATTGAAGAAAGCAAGGTTTTAGACTATAAAAATTTATTAACTGGATATGAGCAAATAAAAGATAGATTTTCAGATTTGGGATTTAATATATCAATTATGCATGGCAGATTAAAAAAAGAAGACAAAGAACTTGAAATGGCCAAGTTTTTAAATCATGAAACACATATAATGGTAGCTACTACTGTTATTGAAGTTGGTGTGAATGTGCCTAATGCAACAATTATGGTTATTCAAAATGCCGAAAAATTTGGTTTGTCACAGTTGCATCAATTAAGAGGTCGAGTTGGTCGAGGATCTGATAAGTCATTTTGTTTTTTAATTACTTCTCATAAATTAACTTCTGATGCGAAGGTCAGATTAAAGGCAATGGTAGAGTCTAGTGATGGTTTTAAAATTGCAGAAATAGATTTAAAATTAAGAGGTCCCGGTGATATTTTAGGCACTCGCCAAAGTGGTCTTGTTAATCTAAAAATATCCAATTTAGTTAACGATCATGATGTGTTGTATAGAGCTAGAGAGGATGCTAAAAATTTATTAAAAAAAGATTCAGAATTAGTGTCTCCTGCCAATTTGGCGATTAAAAAATTTTTCATAAAGTACCATGCAAAATTATTAAAATGGGGTTCAGTTGCTTAGTTTAATTATTATTGTATGTAATTTTGTCCTTCTATTTTAGAGATTTATTAAATTTACTTTAAATATTATCGACTATGAAAGTTTCTTACAACTGGCTTACGGATTATTTGGACATCCCTATTGACTTACAATCTACATGTAGCGCTCTTACTTCCACTGGCCTAGAAGTTGAGGGAGTTGTTGAGTTATTTTCTGCATTTGATCATTTAGTGATTGGTAAAGTTGTAGATTGTTACAAGCATCCAAATGCAGATAAATTACATATTACTAAAGTAGATGTTGGTGATTCAGTTCAGCAAATTGTATGTGGTGCTGATAATATTAGAAAAAATCTATTTGTTGCGGTTGTATTACCGGGTCATTCAGTTACTAATTCATCTGGAGATTCTTTTAAGATTAAAAAAACTAAAATTAGAGGAGAAGTTTCTGAGGGAATGATTTGTTCAGAGAGTGAAATTGGGGTTAGTTCAGATCATAATGGGATCATGGAGATTTCTGGTAATCCACAGCCAGGCACTTTGGTAGGAGATTGGATTAAATTAAAAAAAGATTATATTATTGAAATTGGATTAACTCCTAATAGAACTGATGCATTTTCCCATATAGGGGTTTGTAAAGATTTATATGCTTACCTATTGCATAGAGGACATGCTGTGCAGTTAACTTTGCCTAGTTTTAGTAGCTTTAAGTCATCATCTGAGTTAAAATTACCAATTAAGGTAAAAAATCATGATAGTTGTCTAAAGTACATGGGAGTTTGTATTGAAAATATAACTGTTAAAGATTCTCCATTTTGGTTAAAAAATAAATTAATGTCTATTGGTTTGAAACCAATAAATAACGTTGTTGATATTACTAATTTTGTATTACATGAAACAGGCAATCCCTTACATGCTTTTGATTACGATCAAATATCTGGCAAACAAATTATAGTACGTAATGCACAAAATGGAGAAGAATTTCAAACATTAGATTCAAAATTAATTAAGCTTAGTGATGCAGATTTAGTTATCTGCGACACAGATAAACCTTTATGTTTGGCAGGTGTGATGGGTGGCATAAAATCTGGAGTTAGCTCTAATACAAAAAACTTATTTTTAGAAAGTGCGTTTTTTAATCCTGCAGCTATTAGAAAAACATCAAAAAAACATGGTATTTCTACTGACTCATCTTATAGGTTTGAAAGAGGAGTAGATATTAATAATTGTAGTAATGCATTACAAAGAGCTGCATTATTAATTAAAGAATTATGTGGAGGTCAAATTGGTCAAAATTCAGAATTTTCAAGTACGGATACAACTTATAAGAAAATCAATTTTTCATTTGCTTTTTGTGATAAAGTTCTTGGTTTTCAAATCGACAGAAATATTATTAAAAACATTTTAGCTAGTTTAGATTTTAGTATTTTAAATTCGACTGAATCTCATCTTGAGATATCTATTCCTAGTGCTAGATTTGATGTATATCGAGAAATAGATGTTGTTGAGGAGGTTTTAAGAATTTATGGATATGATGAATTACCTGCTTCTGAGTATGTTAAATTCCAACCATTATTAGATGATTCTAATACTAAGTATAATTT
>CEWO01075716.1_pt1 | contig 15866 bp, 14 predicted proteins | sample 361561 | NCBI WGS metagenome assembly CEWO01 (sample SAMEA2623627, study PRJEB7988) | marine metagenome | isolation source: saline water (ENVO:00002010), including
TGTAGAAATACATTCAGCTGAGTGATACTAATTACCCGTAGACTTTGGAAATAATTATATATATTCATTACGATTTATGTCATAATACTAAAAATATTATGGTGACTATAACGCTAGGGTCCACCTTTTCCCATTTCGAACAGAGAAGTTAAGCCTAGTTGTGCCGATGGTACTAGAGTGATATCTGGAAGAGTAGGTAGTTGCCGCCCTATAGAGGAAAGCCCTAATTTGAAAGAGTTAGGGCTTTTTTCATGTCTGAAAGTAGATTTCTGTATTAGGTGTAGCCTAAAAAAGATAATGAATAAAACGTTATTCATAATAATTAAAGCTAACTTTTAAAACTAAAAATTAATTCTATTTTATCATTAGGAAGTAATATATTAGTGCTATTTAATTTAGTTCTTCTAATTCATCTTTAATAAAGTTAGCTAATTCTTTTACATATGAAGCTGAGAAATCAAACTTAATTCCTGCTTTTTGATAGATCTCACTAATAGATTTTGTATAACCTAATTTTAATGCAGACATGTAATTGTCTAATGCTTTTTCACCTATTTTTTTGTAAGAACGCCACATCGCAATTGCACCTAATTGTGCCATTCCATATTCAATATAATAGAATGGAACTTCGTATAAATGCAATTGTTTTTGCCATAAATTAGCATGAGTATTCTCTTGCCCATTCCAATCTATTATTTGGTCTCCAAGTTCAGAATCAATCTCTAACCATTTTTCTTTCCTTTGTTGAGCCGTATGCTTATTTGTATAAATCCAATGTTGGAATTTATCAATAGCAGCTACCCAAGGGAGCGTTTGTAATGCTTTTTCTAATTGGTCTAGTTTTGCTCTTTTTAATTCATTATCATCAGAATAAAAAACATCCCAATTATCCATTGAGAAAAGTTCCATAGACATTGAAGCTAATTCTGCAACCTCAGAAGGAGTAGATTTAAATTCAGTAAGAGATAAATCTCTGCTTAAGAAAGAATGAACTGCATGACCTCCTTCATGAACCATAGTAACTAAATCTCTTTGAGAACCAACAGCATTCATATAAATGAAAGGAACTCCAATTTCATATAGAGGATACATAAAGCCTCCTGGGGCTTTCCCAGATTTAGATTCTAAATCTAAATGCTTCATAGCTTTCATAGTTGAGAGACATTCTCCAAAATATGGCCTAAGTCTATTGAAACATTCAATTGACAGATCAGTTAATTCTTTTCCCCCATTAAAAGGTTTTAAAGGAGAAAGCCCATCAACATCAACAGAAGTGTCCCATGCTTTATAAATATTATACCCAAGTTTTTCTTTCCTTTTTTGGTGAAAAGAAGAGGTAATTGGAACAATCTCTTTTGCAATAGCTTCATGAAAATTGAAACAATCTTGTGGAGTGTAATCAAAACGACCCATTGCTGAAAACATATAATCACGGTAATTTTCAAAGCCAGCATTTTTAGCAATTTCTTGTCTTAAAGCAATTAACTCGTCATATAAATTATCTAAAGCTTTCTCATCTTGTAATCTTCTTGAGCTAATCTTGTTGTAAACCTCCTCTCTCTTAGATCGATCAGTGTTTTTCAATAATTGAGCAGCTTGTTGCATTGTTAGTTTTTCTCCATCAACTTCAATACTCATCTTTGCTGAAATAGAACCATACTCTTGTTGCTTAACTTCCATTTTAGTAAATAAAGGAATATTCTCTTCACGGAAGATCTTGATTTTGTTATTTATACTTCTTAAATAGATTCGATATTTTTCTTGGTCTAATTTTTTTAAATATTTACTCTCAATTAATTTTACATTTAATTTATTAGAATATGGAGCTGTGTTTGGAGAGATTTCTTTAATCCAAAAATGAAAGCTTTTTGCAAGATCTTTGTTAGTGGTATCAATATTCATTTTGATATATCTCCAAGCCATATCTTCTTCAAGAACAGCCTCTAGTTCTGAGCGATCAAGCATCCATTTCTCTAAGTCTTCAACTGAAGATAATTTTCTATCAACTAAATTTTCAAATAAAGATTTTATTTTATCCCAGGAATCAATTGAAATATTTTCAGGAACAAATTTTCTTTTTGGTCTAGTTGGTATTCTTATTTCCATTATTTATTTTCATTTTTAGTTTCTGTTATAGTATTTTTATTTTTTTCTTTTTTTTGTAATTTAATTAATCCATGTTTTTGCATAGTATTATACCATTGAATCACCTTCTTTATATCAGATATGTAAACTCTTTCTTCATCATAATCTGGAAGGACTTCTCTAAAATAACTTTCTAATTCATTTTTTGATGATTTATGAGAAATAGTTTCCTTACAATTCTCTTTTTTTGCTATATCATTAAAAATTCCTGACAATGGTTTTGTGTCATCATAGGTGTATATACCAATTTCTTCAAGCATATTTGCTTGGTTATTTGAATATAATGGTAATCTCTTATGATCAGTTAATGATTCAACAATTACAGAGTTTTTTGCTTGAGATATTACTTTGTATAGTCCAGATTTTCCGGCTATGTTGATTATTCCTTCTAAGTTCATTTATTATTTTTTTAGCAATACAAATGTATAATTTTTTAAGGGTATAATCTGCATTAGATATCTGAAATAAATTATGTATTATTGACTGTATGAATTTATTGAAGCTAAATAATAGAAGGGAAGTATTTGCATGGTCCTTATATGATTTTGCAAATCAGCCATTCACTACAATAATTGTCACATTCATTTATAGTGGGTTTTTCACTAAAGTAATTGCTGAAAATGAACAGGTTGGAACAACTATGTGGGCAAATTCTATTGCTCTCACAGCAATAATTGTTGCTCTTGTTTCTCCTATTCTAGGTGCAATTGCTGACAGTGCAGGTTATAGGAAATCGTTTTTAATTTTATTTACCTGGATTGCTGCAGTTTCCTCAATTCTACTTTATTTTCCAGCAGAGGGAGATACATTATTAGCTTTGACTTTATTCGTAATTGCGAATGTTGCTTTTGAAATAGGAACAGTTTTTTGTAATTCATATTTGCCAGATTTGTCTACTTCTAAGAATAGTGGTAGTGTTTCTGGTTTTGCTTGGGGTCTTGGTTTTTTTGGAGGATTAATTGCTTTATTCTTATCTATATTTCTGTTTCCTGAACTTGATTCAATAGCAATAAGAAGAATAAATATATTAGTAGGTTTATGGTTTTTTGTTTTTTCTATTCCTACAATTTTGTTTGTGAAAGACAGGAAAAAAGAAAAACTTACTAAATATCATTTTTTTAGTTCTTTTTCTACAATTAAAAAAACTTTTAGAACAGTTTCTAATTACAAAATAGTTTATCAATTTCTTATTGCAAGATTATTCTTTAATGACGGTTTAGTTACCATATTTGCACTTGGAGGGATTTATGCAGTTGGAACTTTAGACTTTACTTTTAGTGAAGTGATGAAATTAGGAATCGTTTTGAATCTAGCAGCAGGTATTGGTTCATTTATTTTCGGTTATGTCGAGGACAAAATAGGAGTTAAGAAGATAATAAATATATCTTTATTAATTCTTATTTTTTCTAATTTATTGGCGTTTTTAGCACCCTATTTTTCTTTTCAGAAAGAAATGTTCTGGGTGGCAGGAGTGCTAATTGGTTTGATGGTTGGTCCAAATCAATCATGTAGCAGATCACTTATGGCCCAACTTACACCTAAGGGGAAGAAAAATGAATTTTTTGGTTTTTTTGCACTAACTGGTAAGGCAACATCTTTTTTAGGCCCCTTACTTTTTGGTATTGTGACATCAATTTATAGCCAGCAAATGGCATTGTGGGTAGTAATAGTATTTTTTTTGATAGGTTTTATACTCTTTAATAGAATACAATTCAAGAAAGTAATCTAAACGAGATCTAATTCTTATTTTTGCTTTGTGCAAAATAAAGAATTTGATATAGCAATTGTTGGAGGAGGAATAGTAGGACTTGCTACTGCTTTTCAGTTGCAATCTGCTTTTCCAGAGCTAGATTTAGTTGTTTTTGAGAAAGAGAAAGAACTTGCATTTCATCAAACTGGAAGAAACTCAGGAGTAATCCATTCTGGATTATATTATAAACCAGGTTCTTTTCGTGCTGATAACTGTGTAAAAGGAAGGAGGAAATTAGTTCGTTTTGCAAAAGAGAATAACATTGACTTTGATATTTGCGGAAAGATTGTTGTTGCAGTAAATACGGCAGAAGTTACGCGTCTTAAAGAACTAAAAATTAATGGAGAAAGCAATGGGCTTGACGGGTTGAAATTACTTAATGCTAATGAGTTCAAAAAAATAGAGCCAAATATTGATGGGATGAAAGCTCTTTGGGTTCCTCAAGCAGGTATCATTGATTATAAAGGGGTAACTAATAGACTTGCTGAGAAAGTAAAGTCAATTAATAAGAATAGTGATGTTATTACTAATTGTAATGTGCATGATTTTAACAATCCTGATATTCATACCTCAAAAGGAGTTTTTAATGCAAAGCATATAATTTTTTGTGGTGGTTTGTTTTCCGATAGGTTAGCCATAAAAGATCAGCTTAATTTAGATATGCAAATTGTTGGATTTAGAGGAGATTATTATAAACTTAATGAAAAAGCGAAAGGCAAGATTAATAATTTGGTTTATCCTGTTCCTAATCCTGAATTTCCTTTCTTGGGAGTTCATTTTACTAGATTGACAAATGGCGATATTGAGTGCGGGCCGAATGCAGTTTTTACATTTAAAAGAGAAGGATATAATAAAATAGATTTTAACTTTAGAGATACATTTCAAGCTTTATCATTTAACGGAACAAGGAGATTGTTCATAAATCATTGGAAATTCGGACTCAATGAGTATAAAAGAGCTTTCTCAAAATCCTTATTTTTGAAGGAATTACAAAAGATGTTGCCATCACTACAAAAGAATGAAATTATTAAGGGTAGAAGTGGAGTTAGAGCAATGGCTCTTGGAATTGATGGTGAAGTAATTGATGATTTTAAGATTGTAAAAAGTAAAAATAATTTACATGTGTTAAATGCTCCTTCTCCAGCAGCAACTGCTTGTTTAGCAATTGGAGAGCAGATAAAGGATTATGCGATTGAGAATTTTAAATTACAGTAAAGATGATTAAATTTTTCGGGTTACTATCAAAGAAGAACAAAGTTAAAACAGAAACAGCAGCTTCAATTTATGTTGCTTTATTGAAGAAGGTGATTTCAGAGGGTTTTGTAGAAATAAAGGATTTTATTAATAATAATAATAATCTTGAAAGTAACCCAGAATTAAAAGAAAAAGACATTGATTGGTTCTCAAATGTTGTTTTTTTAGGTAATATGAAGATTTTAGAACGTTACTTTGAAGATGAAGAGGCAACGAAACTTAGAGCGTTAATATTGGATGAGATTTATAAAGATTTAGAGACCACAGATCAGCATCTAGCAATTGAAAGATTCTTAGATTATGAAAATTATTTCAAGGATTTATTAGCTGAACATGAACACCCAATAAATGCTATGGCTCATGCAATCTTTGAGAAGTATAATATTAACGATTTTCAAGGAGACTTATTTAAAAAGAAGAATGTTCCAAATCCAATTTTCTTTAATGAATTAAAAAATCTATTAAACCACTTTCTTTGGAATTGGGAAGATTATTTAGAAAAGAATAAGCTGAGCTTCTAGCAAAATAACGCCGGACTTTTCTATTAAATTATATGCCTGTATAATTGCTAGGAGATATTTCCTTTAGCCTATCTTTTACCGTATCGCTTATATTTAGAGTGTCAATGAAAGCAGAGATACTCTCTGAATTCATAACACTGTTTGTTCTGGTAAGTTCTTTTAATGCTTCATACGGATTAGGATAACCCTCTCTCCTTAGAATAGTTTGAATAGCCTCGGCAACTACTGCCCAATTCTTTTCTAAATCAGCAGAAATATTAGCTTCATTGATAAGCAGCTTATTAATTCCTTTATTTAAAGATGCTAAAGCAATAAGCGTGTGCGCAAAAGGCACACCAATATTTCTTAAAACAGTGCTATCAGTTAAGTCTCTTTGTAGACGAGAAATCGGTAGTTTACTTGATAAAAATTCAAAAACTGCATTTGCCATACCTAAGTTTCCTTCAGCATTTTCAAAATCGATAGGATTTACTTTATGTGGCATTGCTGAAGAACCAACTTCTCCTTTCTTTATCTTTTGTTTAAAGTAATCCATTGAAACATATGTCCAAATATCTCTTGAGAAATCAATAAGTATAGTATTTAATCTGCTAATATTATGCATAAGTGCAGCTAAATTATCATAATGTTCAATTTGTGTAGTAGTTTGTTGTCTTTCTAAATCAAGAGCATCTTTTGTGAATTTATCAGCAAAATTCTTCCATTCAATTTCTGGGAAGGCAACATGGTGCGCATTAAAATTACCTGTTGCCCCACCAAATTTCGCAGTAAATGGAATAGTGTTTAATAATTCTATTTGCTTTTCAATTCTTTCAATAAAAACTTGAATCTCTTTTCCCATTCTAGTTGGTGAAGCAGCCTGGCCATGAGTTCTAGCCAGTAAAGGAATGTCTTTCCACTCAAGTGATCTTGATTTTAATGAGTCAACTATATCCGACAATTTAGGTAGATAAATATTTTGAACTGCTTGTTTTATTGAGAAAGGAATGGCAGTATTATTTATGTCTTGTGATGTTAAGCCAAAATGGATAAACTCTTTAAATTCGTCAAGTCCTAATTTATCAAACTTTTCTTTAATAAAATACTCTACAGCTTTAACATCATGATTAGTTACATTCTCAATTTCTTTAATCCTTTGCGCATCTTTATTTGTGAAGTTAAGATATAAATCTCTTAAATTTGAAAATTTATTGGTTGGGAAGTGGTTTAGTTGTAAGATAGAACTATTGCAAAGAGCGATAAAATATTCAATTTCAACTTGAACTCTAAATTTGATTAAAGCAGCCTCAGAGAAGTACTCTTGCAGGCTTGAAGTTTTGCTAACATACCTGCCATCAATAGGCGTCACAGCGTTTAATGGAGTTAGATTCATTTTAGTGTCTTTAATTATGTGGCAAATTTAATCATTTTAAATAAGATGTACATTCGTTATTGTTTTTGCTTTTTTACTACTTTTGATATATGGAAATTGTAATTTTTATTATTGTAATTTTTTTACTTATTACAGGTATAATAGGAAGTTTTATTCCTGCAATTCCTGGTCCTCCAATTTCGTATGGAGCGTTTTTATTATCTCATTTTTATTTGCATCCTATTTCTGATGAGAACTTTTTATGGCTAATGGCTGTAGTTGTAATTGTCGTTACAATATTGGATTTTTGGGTTCAGCTGTATGGGGTAAAAAAGTTTGGAGGCAGTAAAAAAGCAATTAATGGATCAATTATTGGGTTAATTATAGGATTGATATTTTTACCTGGGATAGGTATAATATTAGGTTCTTTTATGGGGGCCTTTATTGGAGCTAAGATGGAAGATCCTGATGTAAATAAAGCATTAAAAATTGCTTTGGGAGCATTAGCTGGTTTTATGCTAGGAACTGTATTAAAACTATCAGTCAGTTTGTATATTATTTATTTAATTTACCTTTCAAAACCACCTTTATGGTAATCTATAAAGTTTCAGCAGTTTCATACCTAAATACTCTTCCATTTATATATGGATTAAAAAAAAGTGAATTGATAAGTTCAATTAATTTACAATTGGATTATCCTGCAATTTGTGCTGATAAACTACTAAATGCTGAAGTTGATATTGCTTTAGTTCCTATTACAGTTATTCCAAATTTGAAATGCTATAATATTATTTCAAATTATTGTATTGGGGCTGACGGTGCTGTTGATACAGTTTGTCTTTATTCAGATGTTCCAATTAGTGAGATTAAGAAAATTTATTTGGATTACCAATCACGCACTTCAGTAGCTTTGTTAAAAGTATTATTAAAAGAATATTGGGATTTGAATACTGAATTAATAAAAGCAGAGGTTGGATTTGAATATACTATTAATGGAGAAAATGCAGCCTTAGTCATTGGAGACAGAGCATTTGATTTAAATCATAAACATAAATATGTATATGATTTATCAGCTCTTTGGAAAGAAATGACAGGGTTACCTTTTGTATTTGCTTGTTGGGTAGCAATTAAAGATCTGCCAGATCAGTTTATTAAAGATTTTAATATTGCTTTAAAAGGTGGTTTAAATAATATTGATGAAGCAATATTAAGTGAGAGTGATAATTATCCGCGTTGTGTAAGCTCCAAAGATTATCTAAATCAGAAAATATCATATATTTTAGATGGAGATAAGCAAAGAGGTATGGAACTTTTTTTAAAAAAGATCATCTAATTATTTACTTCTTTTTCTCATTTGCTCTTCTTGTTTTCTTTGCATCTCTTCTAATTTCTTCTGGAATTTAGATTTCTTCTTAGGTTTCTTTTTATTTTCTTCTAATTGTGATAAGATAGCATCCTCATCAATGAACTTCTTCATAAAATATTGCTGTCCGAAAGTAAACATATTTGCTAAGAAATAATAATATGAAAGGCCTGCAGCATAATTATTGAAGAACCCTAGGAACATGATTGGCATCAAGTACATCATCCATTTCATTTGTGCCATTTGCCCTGTTGCCATTGATGCATTCATTCTTGTGTATAATAAGGTTGAAATAGTCATAAGTAAAGTAAATAAACTAATATGATCTCCATAGAAAGGGATTTCAAATCCTAAGTTATAAATAGAGTCATACGCAGATAGATCATCTGCCCAAAGAAAACTCTCTTGTCTTAATTCAATAGATGCTGGGAAGAAACGGAACATAGCTATCAATATAGGAAACTGAAATAGCATAGGAAGGCATCCTCCCATAGGATTTACGCCAGCTTTCCTATAAACATTCATCGTTTCTTGTTGGATCTTCATCTGATCTTTTCCTTTATTTTTCTCATTAAGTTTATCGATCTCGGGCTTTAGCACCTTCATTTTAGCTTGAGATAAATAAGCCTTATATGTAAAAGGTGATAGAGCTAATTTTATGATAATTGTAAGTAACAAGATAATGAGCCCATAATTACTCATGTATTTACTTAGAAAGTCAAATATGTTTATAATGATATATTGATTTACCCATCCAAATATTCCCCATCCCAATGGGATTAATTCCTCAAAACCTGAGTTATATGATTCGAGAGTTTTATAGTGATTAGGTCCAAAGAAGAATTTATAATTTAACTGTTCATCTCTTCTGTGAGTGTAAGGCAATTCAAATTTAGCTGATAAATCTTTAATGAATTTTGAATGTTCATTTTTATTTGAGACTAAAATTGTTGGTTTATTAAACCCATTTTCAGAAATAAAAATCGCACTAAAGAATTGTTGTTTGAAAGAGACCCAATTTAGTTTTGCATTTACCTCTTCTTCATCAGAAGAAGTTAAACTTAGGTAGTCTACTTCATTATTAGATTTTTCCTGATAGTAGATTCCTGTATACATGTCTTGGTTGCTTTTACTCTTTTCAGTTTGTGGAGTTTTCATTTGCCACTCTAGGTTCATGTAATTCACTCCAATTGGAATGAGATCCTCCATGCCTATCATATTGATGTTAAAATCAACTAAATAATCACTAGAGATAGAGTACACATATTCTACATAATGGTTATTGTCAGCCTTAAGCTTCATGCTTACGGAGTTACTAGACTTTTCTGCTTCAAAATATAAGTTAGCAGTATTGATGTTGTGTCCTGTGGTAAATTGCAAATTAAATCTTGATGAATCTGCATTAAAAAGTTCTAAAGGTAGGGAGTCATAAGTCTGGTATTCTTTTAAAATTACAGATGTAATTCTTCCTCCTTTATTTGAGATTGTTATTTTTAATTTGTCATTTTCAAGTACTTCATACTCTTCTTCTCCAATAGCAGTATTCGCAAATACACCGTAAGTTAATTTTAATTCTTCACTAATAGCTGATTTATTGATGGAAGTAGGTATTTGTATGATTGCCTCAGTGTCTTTTTTTTCTATTATATAGGTGTCTTCTTCGGTTAAAGGAATAGTATTCTTTTCGTCTACTAAAGGATCAGGAAAAAAGAAGGTATTAAATATAATCAGAATGATTGCCATTAACACAAAGCCAATTAATGAATTTTTATCGTATTGCTTCATTTTTATTATTTATTATTGATACAAGCTTCAATAAATCCACAGAATAATGGATGAGGACTTGCAACGGTACTTTTATATTCCGGATGAAATTGTACACCAACAAACCAAGGATGGTTTGGTATTTCAATTATTTCAACTAGATTATTTTCTCGATTAATACCCGTTGCAATAAAACCAGCTTTCTCTAATTCTTCTTTGTAATTATTATTAAACTCGAATCTATGTCTATGTCTTTCAGTAATCTTCAATTTTTTGTAAGCATGGTACGCATTTGATCCTTCTAACAAGTGACATTCATACGAACCTAAACGCATAGTACCTCCTTTTTTAGTGACTTCTTTTTGTCCCTCCATTAGATCAATAACCGGGGAAGACGTGCTTGGATTCATTTCTGTTGAGTTTGCATCTTCTAATGCTAGTACATTTCTTGCATATTCTATCACTGCGGATTGCATTCCTAAGCAAATACCAAAGAATGGAGTATTGTTTTCTCTTAGGTATTTGATTGTTGCTATTTTACCTTCTATACCTCTATCACCAAAACCAGGTGCTACTATAACTCCTCCTAAGTCTTTTAATTTCTTAGCAACATTGCCGTTATTTATTTCTTCAGCATGTATCCACTTGACATTTACTTTACAACTATTTTCTGCACCTGCATGTATTATCGATTCAGATATTGACTTATAAGCATCTTGCAACTCAACATATTTTCCTACTAAACCAATCGTGACTTCTTGTTTAGGATTCTGTAATCCATTTAAGAATTTATTCCATTTTCCAAGCTCTGCTTCATTGTTGTTAGTTAATCCTAATTTTCTTAATACTACCTTGTCCAATCCCTCTTTTTGCATTAATAGTGGTACTTCATAAATAGTTGTCGCATCCATTGATTCAATAACAGCTTCCTGCTCTACATTACAGAACCTAGCTACTTTTTTTCTAATGCCTGAGCTCAGATGATGTTCAGTTCTGCAGACTAGTATGTCAGGTTGGATCCCAGCCTCAAGTAAGGTTTTTACAGAATGTTGAGTTGGTTTTGTTTTAAGTTCGCCTGCGGCTGCTAAGTAGGGAACTAGCGTTAAGTGTATGAAAAGAGCATTGTTACTAAGCTCCCACTTTAATTGACGAACAGCCTCGATATATGGTAGAGCTTCGATATCTCCAACGGTACCACCAATTTCAGTTATTACAAAATTGAATTGTTCCGTATCACCTAAGAGCTGTATTCGTCTTTTAATTTCATCAGTAATATGAGGTATAATTTGCACCGTTTTTCCTAAATAATCTCCTTTTCGTTCTTTTTGTATTACTGTTTGATAAATTCGTCCTGTTGTAACGTTATTAGCTTGTGAGGTTCCGTGATCTAGAAACCTCTCATAATGTCCTAAGTCTAGATCTGTTTCTGCTCCGTCATCAGTAACAAAACATTCTCCATGCTCATAAGGATTCATTGTTCCAGGGTCAACATTGATATAAGGGTCAAGTTTCTGAATTGTTACAGAGTAGCCTCTAGATTTTAGAAGTTTTCCTAATGATGCAGAAATGATTCCCTTTCCAAGTGATGAGGAAACACCACCAGTTACGAAAATATATTTTGTTGACGATTTACTCACAGTTCGTAGTAGTTTTGTTTTGCAAAAATACTATTTGTAAGTTATTATTCTTTAGTTCAGAAAATAATTATTAAAATTTTCTGAAAAGTAATTATTTAGTTAAAATGTAATACTCGCTCCAATACTTGGCATTATAGGTAGTTGATTAACTCTTTCTCCTTTAACTCTATTAAAATAGAAAATATTCTCTCTATTATAAGTATTAGTAATAGACGTATTTATTTCCATTTCTATTTTGTTTCTTAATTTTATTCTTTTTGAAATAGATGCGTCAAGTCTGTGATAGTAAGGAAGTCTACCTTTATTTAGCTCTGCATATTCAATTTCTAATTCTCCGTTTATATTTGTGTAATCAGTACTAATTCCATCAGAGAATGTTAAGTTCTCATAAAACCCTTGTGTTTGTGTAAATGGGAATCCAGATCCTAGGTTCCATCTTATATCAGCTTTCCAACTTTCATTTCTTCCAAATTTGTAAGAAGTTACAAGATTTACATTATGTCTTCTGTCAAAGTGAGGATGGTATGTGTTCTCTCCATCAGTTCTTGTAATCATTCCTAATGAGTAAACGGCCCAGATATATAGCTTCTGTTTTTTATATTTAAGAAGAAGATCTACTCCTTTTGCAATACCACTTTCAATAATAAATTGATCATCTGTATTAGAAGTCATATTTCTATTTATATTGGTTAGTTGATTAAAATCTTTAATATATCCTTCTATTTGGAAATCAATTGCATTACTAACATCATATTCAATACCTGATATTAGATGCCTTGCTTTTTGAAACTTTTGTTTATAAGGGTCTCCATTTTTATCATCTGGGATGTCTTCAGGAGATGAGATGATACCAGTAAATAAACTTACAACATCTTTATCTGAGGTAGTACTTAAGATGTTTTGTGAATATAGTCCTGCAGAGAGTTTAAATCGCATTCTTTCTGATGCAATATATTTTATCCCTAGCCTTGGCTCAGGAGATAAACCTAGCGTATATCTTTGCAATCTGAAGCCTGGTTCTAGAATCCATCTTGTTGTTCTAAATTGATAGTTTACATAGGCTGAGAATTCAGACGTGCTTTGCTTGTCAGTCACTTCCTGGTTGACAGAATTATAGGTTAAATAGTTAGTTGAGAATCCATGAACATCAAATCCATATTTTATCTTTCCTTTTGGTTGGAAGTACGTAAAATCAAATCCCATATCAAACCCATTAATTCCACTTATTCTTATTCTTGAATCGTTTTCCTCATTAAATTCTTCTAATGAGGTATTGTATGACGAATATGCAATATTACCTTCAATAAGAACTGGAGAACCGCTTGGTATAAGAACAAATTCAGATCCAATCCCTTTTGAATCCCAGTTAAGATCAGTAATTCCTTTATAATTTACATTATCTTCAAAGTTAAACCCGAATAAACTAACTTTTGATCCGTTATTGCCTTTTGAAGAGAATTTACCATAAATATCTGTATATGAGTATGGAAGTCCTTTTTTGTCAAAGTAAAGAGTTGGGTATTTATAAATTAAGTCTGAACTTTTATCTAAATAAGAGGTTTTTCCAGAAAAAATAAAAGAAGTATTTCCTGATCTACTTAAAGGCCCTTCAATAAAAAGTTTTGAGCCAAATGTATTTCCTGATAATCTTCCTCCAATTTCTTTTTTGTTTCCGTCAATTGTTTTAATATCCATAATTGATGATACTCTACCTCCATATTCTGCACTAAATCCTCCAGTATAGACATCTGTGTTTCTAATAATATCTGTATCAAAGACTGAAAATAAACCAATAGAATGGAATGGGCTGTAAATAGTCATTCCATCCATTAATACCTTGTTTTGAATTGGAGAACCTCCTCTAATATAAAGTTGTCCTCCTTGGTCTCCTGTGAAAACTACTCCAGGAATAATTTGCATATATTGTGCTAGATCAGGTTCACCACCTATTGTAGGGATCATTTTTAGATCTTGTTTTGATATTTTGATTGCAGCAGCTTTTACTTCTGTTTTCATCTCCGCTCTTTCTGCAGATATTTTAACTTCATTTAACTTAATGCTAGATTCAATGATTTCAAGATTCTGAGTTAGAATCTTTCCTGTATTAAGAGAGATACTTACTTCAGTAGTGTCGTATCCAATATAGGTAGCTACTAGTATGTAGGTTCCCTGCTTTACTTTTGGGATATTATACATCCCGTTAATATCAGTAGGAGCTCCAATTGTTGTTCCTTTTAGAAAAACATTACAAAACATTACAGGCTCCCCACTTTCTTTCTCATATACAAAACCTCGGATAGTTCCTGTCTGGGCGAATAAGGTAGTTGTAAATACTAATGAAAGTAATAAAAGTATGTTTTTCATATTCTAAAAATTCGTCGCAAATATAACTAATTAATGATAGTAATATTAAGTGTGAAGAATTTTGAAGATCAGTTCTTTTAATAACCCATTTTGACTGGTGCTTTTATTATTAACCCCTTTGCTTTTTAGGTCATAATCTTTGAGATATTTAAAGATATTAAATAGTTGTTTCGTATTATATTTTCTTGAAGCATTTTGGTACTGGCTAATAAAAAATGGATTAACTTTTAATGCAATACCGGCTGATTTTGGATTTTTATCATTTAAAAAATGATAAACCATTATTTTTTGGAAATAAGAGAATAAGGAGCTGATAACAGCTACAATGTGATGATCTTTTGGATTTGCAGCAAAATGATTAATAATTCTATTTGCTTTTACAATATCTTTATTGCCTAAAGCATTTTGTAATTCAAATACATTGTAATTCTTGCTGATTCCTATGTGGTACTCTATGAGTTCAGTTGTTATTTTTTCTTCTTTATTTATTATTAGCATTAATTTATCTAGTTCATTAGTTATTTTGGACAAATCAGCTCCAAGGTATTCAGCAAGTATAGCAGTGGAACTATTATCAATTGCAAAACCTTTTTTAGTTACATATTCTAGTATCCAAGAAGGAATCTTGTTTTCATAAATTTTTTTACTCTCAAAAACAACACACTTTTTAGCTAGATTCTTTCCAAACTTCTTACGCTTATCAATTGATTTTCCTTTGTAAGAAATAACAATAACACTACTTGACTGAGGGTTGTCTAGGTATACGTCTAAAGCTTCAATATTTTTCACGTATTGGGCTTCTTTCACAATGATGAGTCTTTTCTCTGAGCCAATAGGAAATTGTTTTGCTTCTGATATTATTTGGTCTACTGTAATTTCCTTTCCGTAAAGCGTTACTTTGTTAAATTCTTGCTCTTCATTACTAAGTAGGTTTTTAGAGAACTCGTCAGAAAGTCGGTCAATATAATAAGGCTCGTCTCCCATTAAGAAATAAATGGGCTCTGAATTTTTATTTCTTATTGATGATTTTATTTCTGTATAATTCACTTATTTTGCTTTATGGCTTTCCCACAATTAAATCTTCCAATCGCAGACCTCAAAATTAAATTAGTTAAAGGAACTACACAAGTTTTTGATGTAGTAAGAAAAAAATATTTTCAATTAACTGATGAAGAATGGGTTAGGCAGAATTTTCTTCATTATTTGAATTCAGAGAAGAAATACCCTTTTGGTCTGATGGGAGTAGAGAAGATGATAAAATATAATAATAAGAGAACGAGGGCAGATATTGTACTGTATAATAAAGATGGAAGCCCAAGAGTTATTGTAGAGTGTAAGGCTCCTCATGTAGAAATTACACAAGATACGTTTAATCAGATTGCAAGATATAATTTTATGTTACGGGTAGATTTTTTAATACTGACAAATGGAATGAAATATTACTGTTGTAAAATGGATTATGAGAATAATACTAGTTCTTATGTAAAGGAAGTTCCTCATTTTTAGAGGATATAATCATTTGTATTATGCTTTCAGTCTTTGCTAACAGGGGGCCTAATTAGATTCTGTAGTAAAATCAAAAAGAGTAAAAGGAATCATCTAAAAATATAAGTTTAATGATATACATCTGTCATTTTCTTCGATTATCGCCTTTCTAATCTAAATAAATTTATAATATTTCTTAATTTAATATTGAGCCTGCACAGTTCCAGTTTTC
>CEWO01080008.1_pt1 | contig 15840 bp, 14 predicted proteins | sample 361561 | NCBI WGS metagenome assembly CEWO01 (sample SAMEA2623627, study PRJEB7988) | marine metagenome | isolation source: saline water (ENVO:00002010), including
TCAATGATTTTACCTTCATAATTAGATTGAAACCATTCAATAATAAGATCATCACCTGTCTTTGATTGAAGCCACTCTTTAACTTCGCTTAAGGTTTCTTTGCCATAGATATTTATATTTCGTTTCCCAAGCAAATTTAAATTTGGTCCATTAATTACTTTAATATTCATTCAATACCTTTAATGACTCTAATATTTCCAAACTCGATACATTTTGAGATACTTTAGCCTTACCCAGTCCATCCAATAGAATAAAATTAAGCTTTCCATTTTCATTCTTCTTATCAAAATTGATATAATGCATTATTTCATCAGGGTCTACTTTATTTAGTTTAGGCAAAGGCAAGTGATTGATAGTTTCAATTAATAAATTATAATCCTTTATATCTATGAACCCCTTTTTGAAGGATATCCATGCCGAACATAGCATTCCATAAGAAACTGCTTCACCATGGCGTAATTCTTGAAATCCAAAATACGATTCTAATGCATGACCAATTGTATGCCCAAAGTTTAATTCCCTTCTTAGGTTAATTTCATTTTCATCTTTTGTGACAATTTCAGCTTTTATTTGGCAACACCTTTCAATTGCTTTAGTGTAAGGAAAATTTTCAATATCTTTAACCCATTCATTCAATTTATTTACAAAACCACGATCTTTAATTGCGCCATATTTTATTATTTCACCAAATCCTGAAATCTTCTCATTAAATGGCAATGTATCTAATAAATTTGGATCAACGATTACAGAAACTGGCTGATAAATAGAACCAATAATATTCTTTTTTCTGGAAAAATTAAGACCTGTTTTTCCACCAATTGAAGAATCCACCATAGCTAGCAGCGTAGTGGGAACTTGATAGTATTTAATTCCTCTCATAAATGATGATGCAACAAAACCAGATATATCCCCAACTACTCCACCTCCAAGTGCAATAACTACTGATGTTTTGTCGCAACTTGATTCGATCATCATGGTAATTATTCTATTATAAATTTCTAAATCTTTTGAATCATCACCATCAGGTAAAATAATCTCTACAATCTTATACCCCAAGCTTTCTAGATTATTTTTAAGGTTGATTCCATGATGCTTCATAATTGAATCATGACTAATTAATACCAAATTTTTGATATTATCATGGTGTTTTAAATAATTAGGAAAGGACTTTAGCGCACCACTCTCAACAATTATTTTATAAGACCTAAGATCTAGATCAACAGCAATATCACTCATTTTATATATCCTAAAATTTCCTGCACAATCACATTAGGCGATTGATTATTAACATTAATAACATGATTCGCAGTTTTTAAATACATCTTTTTTCTTTTTTCCCAGATTGAAGTGAGTGTTTTTTTAAGATTGTCGCTATCCAGCAGTGGTCTGCTATTTTGATATTTTAGTCTTTTTTCTAATTCTGTTAAATTTACGTTTATAAAAAATGACAACCCTTTCTTAATATAATCTCTATTTTTTTTATCTAGAATGATCCCACCTCCACATGAAATAACAATTCCTGAAGAATTTATAAGAGCAATACTTTCCGCCTCGCGAAATGCACTCTCACCATATTTTGAAAAAATCTCATTAATTGATACGCCATATTTTACTCTAATTATTTCATCCAAATCTTCAAAACTAACATCTAGATTTTCAGCTAATAATTTTCCGATAGTTGTTTTCCCTGCACCCATCATGCCAATTAAATATATTTTTTTCAATATTTTGCCGAACTATTCATATGGGATTTTAATTGATTAATGCTATCACCACCAAATTTTTCAAGGAGCGCATCTGCGAGAGTTATGCAGAGCATGCTTTCAGAAACAACTGATGCCGCTGGAACGGCGCAGGAATCTGTTCGTTCTTTATGAGCACTCTTTTCCTCGTGCGTAACTATATCAACTGATCTTAAAGGTTTAATAAGTGTAGAAATTGGTTTCATTGACATCCAAAGAACAATAGGCTGCGCATTGCTCATACCGCCTTCAATACCTCCAGCATTATTTGTATATCTAGTAAACATTCCGTCATGATATCCAATTTCATCATGAACATTACTACCGAATTGTGATGCACTTTTAAATCCACTTCCTATTTCTATTCCCTTAAAAGCATTTATACTCATCATCATTGTTGATATTCTCGCTTGTAGTTTATTATTCCATTGAGTGTAAGACCCAAGACCATATGGAACACCTGTAGCGATAACTTCAAATACACCCCCAACAGAATCACCAGCTTTTTTTGCTTTATCTATTATATCTATCATTTCTATTTCAGCTTTAGTATCTAAACATCTAACTGGTGATTTATCAGCTCTTTCATTCATATTATCAGGCGTTAATTCATATTTTGATTCATCCTTTACATTGTGTATCTGAACTACTCGACTTCCAATGTGTATACCAACCTCTTCAAGAAGCTTCCTACAAACAGATCCTAGTGCTACGCGCATTGTAGTTTCTCTTGCGCTTGATCTTTCAAGAATATTTCTAATATCATCAAAATCGTACTTATGAACACCTGCAAGATCTGCGTGGCCAGGTCTGGGTAGTGTTACCGGTCTTATTTTTTCGTCTACAGGATCAACTGACATCTTTTTTGTCCAGTTTTTCCAATCAAGATTATCTATGAGTATTCCTATAGGTGATCCTAGCGTTAATCCATGCCTAACTCCGCCCCATAGCTGTGCATGATCTTTTTCAATTTTCATTCGACCGCCTCTTCCATGACCCATTTGGCGCCTCTTAAGTTGGCGATCAATATATTCTTCGTTTATCTCGAATCCTGCTGGCAGTCCATCAAGAATTCCAAGGAGTCCTTTCCCATGTGATTCGCCTGATGTTAAAAACTGTAATCTTTTTAGCATAGTTTTGCCTCTAGTAATTTTTTAATATTGTTAAAATTGACTTTTTGCGATATATCATTTTTTTCCCAAATATTTATAGAAGCTAAACCTTGTTGAATAAACATATCTATACCACTAATTATCTTAGCCCCGTTATTTTTTGCATACTTTAAAAATGCGGTTTCGCAAGGATTGTAAATAGTATCTACTACAACCTGATTTGATGAAATTGTGCCGGAATAAATTGGTCTATTATTTAGATTTGGCCACATTCCAACTGGAGTACAATTAATAATGATGTCGCCTTTATTTAAATTAGCATTATAATTTCCAAAGCGATCAATCCATTTACAAATAACCTGTTTTCTTTTTTCTGACCTGTTCAATATTGTTATAGATTTACACTTTGATTTAATTAATGCATATGCTATAGCGCGCGCCGCTCCTCCTGCACCAAGAATAATACAATTTTTATTTTTTAATTTGATGCTATTATCGGACATGGAGCTTTTAAAACCAATCCAGTCTGTGTTGTAACCTTTTAAGTTTGCTACGCAATTAACTGCTCCTATTTCTTCTGCTGGAGAATCAACACTTTCTAAAAGAGGGAGTATATCTTCTTTATGAGGGATTGTTACGTTATAGAAAGTATTTTTGTGATTATTTACAAACGCATAAAGATCTTTTTTGCTAACGTTTATTTTGGTTGAAGTAATTTTCTCTCCCATTTCATTATATATTATTTTATGCAAGTATGGACTTAGACTGTGTTCAATTGGTGAACCAATAACTGCAAAATTTTTCATCGTACTACATTTTCTATTGTTTTAAAGAAATCCGGGAAGGAGATATTGACACACTTTGTATTATTCAACTTTATTTCTTTTCCAGAAATTATTGATGCAACATGGAACGTCATTGCAATTCGATGATCATCAAATGTATCAACTTTACCAGATTGAATTTTTGAACGACCATTAATTATGAACCCATCTGATTTTTCAATTACGTCCAATCCAATCGCTTTTAAGTTTACACATATTGCTTTAACCCTATCAGACTCCTTCACTCTAAGCTCTTCCGCTCCGCTAATAGTTGTTGTGCCCTCAGCTTGAGAAGCAATCAATGCAAGAATTGGTATTTCATCAATGATAGAAGGGATATCAAATTTGTTTATATTAATCCCAAATAACTTGTGATAGCTTACTTCTAAGTCGCCTACTTTTTCACCAGACTCATTACGAATATTATGATAAGTAAATGAACACCCCATTTTTTCTAATGCTCTTAAAAATCCAATTCGCGTCTCATTTAAAAGTAGGTTCGTAATAAGTAATCTTGATTCAGGCATTAAAACTGCAGCGCCAATAAAGAAAGCTGCTGTTGATGGGTCAGCGGGAACTGAAATATTTTGAGGTAGAAATTTATTACAAGGCTCTACAATTATTGATTCACCTTTTCTATGGAGCTTGACCCCAATATTTTTTAACATTATCTCCGAATGATTTCTAGACACTATATTTTCTCTTATCGTTGTATTTGTATTTGCGCCAAGCGCTGCAAGTAGGATGCTAGATTTTAATTGGGCGCTTGCAATTGGCATTTTGTAATCGATTCCTTTTAGGCTGCTTTTTGAAATGTGTATAGGCGGCATTGATTTATTGCTTTCAATATTAAGTCCCATTTTTTTTAGGGGATCAATTATCCTTTCCATAGGTCTATTAGACAGAGACTTGTCACCAATGAAATTTGCATTTACACCCTGACCTGCAAGAAGACCGATGAGCAGTCTCATAGTTGTTCCAGAATTTCCGCAATCTAAATCCACTATTGGTTGTTTAAATCTACCACCCCTAATAAAATGTGACCTTGATGAGTAATCAATATCTATTCCACAATTTTTTAAACACAAAATAGTTGACTTGACATCTTTACCATTAGACAAATTGCTAATTTTTGATCGTTGATCAGATAGAGAAGCAAGCATAACAGATCTGTGCGATATGGATTTATCACCAGGCAGAGTTAATGTTCCTTTAACCGGCATTATTCTTTAGCTCATCTGCAATTAAGAAAGCAAGCTGTATTGCTTGATTAGCGTTAAGTCTTGGATCGCAATGTGTATGATATCTATCTTTTAAATCAGATTCTGATATGTCATCTATTCCACCCGTACATTCGGTTACATTTTGACCAGTCATTTCAAGATGAATTCCCCCAAACCAACTACCTTGGGAATTATGAATTTTAATATTATTTTTTACCTCGCTGAGGATATTTTCAAATGGTCTAGTTTTTGTCCCATCGGAACTTTTAACAGTATTTCCATGCATTGGGTCACATGACCATACTACAACCCTTCCTTCATCCGAAATTCGTTTTATTAGGCCAGGGAGATGATCCTGTACTTTTTCACTTCCATAGCGACAAATTAAAGTCACCTTTCCTGGAGAATTATCAGGGTTAAGTTTATCTAAAATTTTTATTAATTCATCATGGTCTAAGGTTGGACCGCACTTGACACCTATTGGATTTTTGATTCCACTGCAAAACTCAACATGCGCACTATTTTCAAATCGCGTTCTATCACCTATCCAAACAAAATGAGCAGAGGTGTCATAAATATCACCAGTAGTTGAGTCTTCCCTAGTTAATGCTTCTTCATAGGGTAAAAGCAAAGCTTCGTGACATGTATAATATTCAGTTTTAGTAAGTTGAGGAGTGTTATTTGAAGTAACTCCAAGAGCTTCCATAAAATTAAGACTCTCTTGAATTTTGTTCGCTAGGTTTCTGTATCTTTCATATTCAATACCTGATTTTAAAAAACCCATGTTCCACGAATTAACATAACGCAAATCGGCATATCCCCCATCAGCAAACGCGCGTAATAAATTAAGAGTTGATGCAGCTTGAGAATATGCTTTTAGCATACGATCGGGATTTGGTCTGCGTAGAGATTTGTCAAATTCAATACCATTGATTATATCTCCTCTATAGCTTTCAAGCTCTTCACCATTTTTTGTTTCTGTCGGACTAGACCTTGGTTTTGCAAATTGGCCAGCCATTCTACCTACTTTTACAATTGGCATGTTTGTTCCAGAAGTGAGAATTACAGCCATTTGTAAAATTACGCGAAATGTATCACGAATATTATCAGCGCGAAATTCAGAAAAGCTCTCTGCGCAATCACCACCTTGAAGTAAAAATGCATTTCCTTCCGCAACATCGCTAAGAGATTTTCGTAATGACCTAACCTCACCAGCAAAAACTAAAGGCGGAAAATCTTTTAATGTACCTAGAACATTCTTTAATTGATTAGCGTCTTCATAGTTAGGTAAATGGAGCGCTTCATAATCTTTCCAGCTATCTTTTTTCCACATTTTTAATTTTCCTTAGTTGTTTATCTAGTGATTCTGTAGACTTTCGTAGTTCAGAGATTGTACCGAGCGTATAGGGATTGAATAGTTGTAAGTCTGTATATAAATCCCACGTATCATTGCATGTTTGCTCTACTAAATCGAGCAAATCTTTGAAACCTTGAGTATCAATCTGTGTTTTTTTTATACCAAATTGCTTAAGCATTCTTCCAAGAAAATGTGTTATTCCTTGACTTCTTGCTGCGAGACGGTCATGTGCATCTGGTGACATTTCAATTATATCTATCCCTTGATTTGAAAAATAGTCACTCCACTGAATGAATAAGCTATGAGGATCACGAACATTGGACATCATCATTTTTAGTTTAGTATTTGTTGTAAATGAGTCTGGGCCAAACATAGGATGAGTAGCAATGATACCAATATCTTTCCTAACATATTTTAGCATTACATCAACAGGGTACGATTTAACTGAGCATACGTCTATTAATGTCGTTCCATTTTTAAGCTTAGGTGATATATCTTTAATTAAAGGTTTAAAGTTTCTTATTGGTACGGCAATAAAAATGGCCTGTTCTTCCAATACTTTGTCTAGACTACAAAAATTTACATTTGACGTAGACATAGTATCTTTTATATCGTAAACAGATATTGAATATCCTTTCTGCAAAATACTTGCTAGAATTTTTCCAAATCTCCCAAAACCAATTATACCTACGCTTTTCATAATTATTTCAACTTTGTTAATCCGAGAAATAAAGTAAGATTATGCTTTAAATCATGAATACTTTCTTTTAGTATTTCTAAACCATACAGTTCAGCGCATGCCTTATTAGCAATAACAGCAGATGTGTTAGGAAGTGTACCATCTGAAAGTCTTCTTGCTGATTCAGCAGTATCATCTTCTTCAACCAATGGCCTTGTCCAAAAATACTCGCTCAAAAAATCTTTACATTGCCTCAAAGCTTGTTGATGTGAATGAATTTCAGTTATGTCACCAACATTTGTTCCTTTGATCCCCAGTAAATTCTGATCAACAGAAATATGAAACATTTCAACGATTGTACATTTATATTTTGCAAGCGCCTCAATACTTTCAATAACAACACCTCCCTGAGCATTTTCCATTGCTATAATCCCAAAATCTGTTTTACCTGTATCCAAACCATCTAATACGCTTGCTGAAGATATTTGATAAACAATTTTAAAATCGTCAATTCCGTGATTTAAGATAAATTGATTTGCAGCTTCTTCTGAAAAGCTTCCTTTTCCTCCTTGTATTCCTATGGATTTCATTTTATTCCCTATATTTTATATAAAAAAAAACCCCGATAATGACCGGGGTTTTGAATATTTGATAAAAGCAGATATACCTTTTATTGCAAAACCCTCCCATGGGTAAAAAAGTAATAGCCGCTAAAATAGTTTTTTGTTATTGTGTAAATCATAAGCTGAATATTAACCATTTTTAATACTGTTACCAAACTTATTTTTTTATTGATTGAATCTCTCGGGATATTTTGAAAATATTTTGATAAATCAAATCTACTGATTCTTTGCTGATAATTTTTGTATTCATGTCAAGGCGATTAATTATTTCGCGTTCTCTATTCGTATCTAAAATGCTGCTTTCAGAATTAAGCTTTATTTTTCCAATTTCTTTAGAAATTAAAAAACGCTCTTCAAGTAATTTGATGATTCTATCATCAAGGGAGTTAATTTTGTCTCGCAGCTCTTTAATTTTATTTTTTGCTGACATTTTAAAATGTACAAATTACTATTATAACTGTGAAATCATATTTGATTAAATTTGCAAATAATTTTACCATTATTTATGAGCACTGAATACAAAAAAATTGCATTTCATACTATGGGGTGTAAGCTAAATTTTTCAGAAACCTCCATGATTTCCAAAGATTTTGCGAATCAAGGTTTTGAAAAAGTAAAATATAATGAATATGCTGACTTCTATGTATTGAATACATGCTCTGTAACAGATAATGCAGATAAAGAGGCAAGAAAATTAATTCGTCAAGCAAAACGATCTAACCCTAATTCAAAAATAGCAGTTATTGGTTGTTATGCACAGTTGAATCCAATTGAGGTATCAAATATCAGAGGAGTGGATCTTGTAGTTGGATCAGAAAAGAAATTCAATTTATTAAATGAGCTTGATAAGCTTAGCCTTGGAAATAGTAGTAAAGTTATTAGATCAAATATTAAAAAGATAAATACCTTTGTTCCTTCCTATTCCATTGGTGATAGAACCAGATCTTACTTAAAAATTCAAGATGGTTGCGATTATATTTGTTCGTTTTGCACCATACCTTTAGCAAGAGGAAAAAGTAGAAGTGATTCAATAAAAAAGACCATTGATCTTGCTAATCGGGCAATCGATGAAGGTGCAAAAGAATTAGTCCTTACAGGAGTCAATATTGGAGATTTTGGTAAGCAGACCGGTGAAAACTTTTTCGATTTAATTCAAGAGCTTGATAATCTTGATATCGACAGACTTCGAATATCTTCCATAGAACCAAATTTACTTAGCAAAGAAATTATTGAGTTTTGTTCAGTATCAAAGAAATTCATGCCTCATTTTCATATACCACTGCAATCTGGATCAGATGAGATCTTAACTTTAATGCAAAGAAGGTACAAGCGATCGAGATATCTTGAATGTGTTTCAACAATTAAAGATTTAATACCAGATGCAACGATTGGTGCTGATGTAATTGTCGGTTTTCCTGGTGAATCAGATAATAATTTTACTGAAACTCTTCACTTTATTGATAAATTAAATATTTCGTATCTACATGTATTTACATACTCGGAACGAGCAAATACACGTGCTATAAACTTTGAAAATAAAGTTGATAAAAAAATACGATCAAAGAGAAGCTTAGTTCTTAGAAATTTTTCTAAGAAAATATTGGAGAAGCATCAAAATAAATTCATTAAATCATCAAGGCCAGTGCTATTTGAATATCTGAAAAACGATAAAATTTTTGGATATACCGATAATTATATCAAGGTAGCTGTTGAGGCTGACCATACAATAATAAATACCATTCAGAATGTGAAGCTCTGTAGCTCAAACGGAAATTATATCATAGGGGAATTGGTGTATTAAGCTCTTTTTAGCTCATCAAGAATTTCGTTCCAAAAAACTACTCTTGCTTTCATTGTCATTTTAGCGGCTTTCGCTGCTTCATTCCATTTAATTTCATCACTTTGACACAAAACTTTTATCATTTTCAAAGCTGCAGGTCCGTGTTCATCTTCGTCAACACCTATGTGACGGTCTAAGTAGTAGATAAAGCTTTTGAGTCTACCTTTTAAATCTTTATCAATTTTATTAATAATTGATCTAAACATATTTGGAATTACCTCTTCTCTTCCAAATGTGAACATGGATGCTACAACATGAATAGGTGCATTTTCTAGCATAGAAAATGTAGTCTTTACAAAGTTTACAGCTGGCATAGGCGAACTGGATTTATCTAGTGATTTATTTACACCTAAATGAAGGTTGTTTAAAAAAGATTCAATTTTTTTTGTATTTGCTCCAGCTTCATTCATTGCTTGATAATACATTTCAAAGTGACTTCTGTAATCGCCATAGTTGTCAATATCAGATTCCTCTTCTGTTACAATTTCATTTAAAAGTCTAGCAGGCGTTCCTCCACCTTTTGGTGCCCAAGGAACGTCAGTACAGGTCAATTCTTTTTGTAGTGTTTTTAAGATAGACATAAAATCCCAAACTGCAAATATGTGGTTCTCCATAAAAATATGAAGGTCGTCAATATTCTTAATTGAGCTATAGATTTTATGTGAAAATAGAGCATCTCTTTCATCTTGTGTCACATCAAGAATCTTCAAGATGTCGCTTTTTAAAAAATTAAACATTTTTGAATTTTTTTAATTTGTATATGCGTCAATAGGAGGGCAGGTGCAAACAAGATTCCTGTCACCATAAGCATTGTCTACTCTTCTTACGCTTGGCCAATATTTATGCTCCTTAAGCCATGGAGCGGGATAGGCAGCAATTTGCCTTGAGTATTTATGCTCCCAACTATCAGACATAACGGCTAGCGCAGTATGTGGAGCATTAATGAGCGGGTTATCTTTAGAATCAAATTTGCCTGAGACAACATCTTCTATCTCGCGTTTAATTGAAATCATAGCATCGCAGAATCTATCTAGTTCAACTAGCGCTTCACTTTCAGTAGGTTCAATCATAAGTGTACCAGGAACAGGCCATGACATCGTTGGCGCATGAAAGCCGTAATCGATAAGTCTTTTAGCAACATCTTCATCGCTAATTCCAGTCTCATTCTTTAAATCTCTTAAATCAATTATAAATTCATGAGCTGAGGTTTTATTGGATCCTTGATAAAGAACTTTATAGTCCTTCTCAAGTCTTTTAGCCATATAGTTAGCATTTAATATTGCAACTTGGGAAGCTTTTCTTAGTCCATTATTTCCAAGCATTGCTATATATCCCCATGAAATAGGTAGAATACCTGCGCTGCCAAAGGGTGCAGCAGATATCGCAGAAATGGATTTATCGCTATTAGTTAAATTTGGGTGACCAGGCAGAAAGGGGGAGAGGTGCTCTGCAACACAAATGGGACCCATGCCAGGACCACCACCACCATGTGGTATTGCAAATGTTTTATGAAGATTTATATGGCATACATCAGCTCCAAAGTCACCCAGTCGTGATAAACCAACCATCGCATTAAGATTTGCACCGTCAAGGTATACTTGACCACCAAATTCATGAATAATATCACAAATATCAGAAATAGTTTCTTCAAAAACACCGTGCGTTGAGGGGTATGTTATCATCAATGCAGATAAAGACTCCTTATTTTCTTCAGCTTTTTGCTTAAGATCGCCTACATCAATATTCCCAGACTCATCACATTTTATGACAATTACCTGCATACCAGCCATAACTGCGCTTGCAGGATTAGTTCCATGGGCAGATTCAGGAATAAGACATATATTTCTTTCAGTATTGCCATTATACTGATGATAAGCTCGTACAACCATGAGCCCAGCGTATTCGCCTTGAGCCCCAGAGTTAGGCTGCAATGAACAAGAGTGTAAACCAGTTATATTTACGAGCCATTTTTCTAGTGAATCAAAAAGCTCTTGATAGCCAAGAGTTTGTGATTCTGGGGCAAAAGGATGGATTGAGTTGAACTCAGGCCATGAGATCGGAATCATCTCTGCTGCAGCATTTAATTTCATAGTACATGAACCAAGAGAAATCATGCTGGTGTTTAAACTTAAATCTTTCGTTTCTAATTTTTTCAAATAGCGCATCATTTTTGTCTCAGAATGGTAAGAATTGAAAACTTCATGCGTTAAGTACTTAGATGATCTAATTTCCTTTAAAGTATAATCATTTTTTGAATCCTCACCACATTCAAAGAACTGAAGAAGTTCATTTATATCGTTTTGTGATGTGGTTTCATCAACTGAAATACCGATATCGCCGTTTTCATAAATTCTCAAATTAGCTTTAAGTTTATCAAAGTTGATATTCTTTCCATTTGCTCCGAACCTAATAGTATCAAAAAACTGATCATGTTTTATCTCAAAACCATTTTCTTTAAGCGATGAAGCTAGATTTTTAGTTTTTTCGTGAACGGTTTTGGCAATTTGATATATTCCATCTGGACCATGGTATACAGCATACATGCCAGCAATCACAGATAGTAATACTTGCGCAGTGCATATATTAGATGTTGCTTTATCTCTTCTTATATGCTGCTCCCTGGTTTGTAAAGCCATGCGAAATGCTAGATTATCATCAGCATCTTTTGATAGGCCAATTATTCTCCCAGGCATTTTTCTTTTAAAGTTTTCTTTGGCTGCAAGAAAAGCAGCGTGTGGTCCACCAAATCCTAAGGGAACACCAAACCTTTGTGTGCTGCCTATAGCAATATCTGCATCATATGAACCGGGTTCAGCAATAATTGCAAGGCTAAGTAAGTCGGTAGCCACTGCGATATAAGCGCCAGAATCATGTGCAGATTTAGCTAATTCTTTATAGCTAAAAACTTTTCCATCAGTCGTTGGACATTGAATTAAACAACCAAAGGTTTCTTCGTTGAAAACAAACTCTTCTGTAGCTAAAACTTTAAGATTTATGCCAATTGGTCTAGATCTAGTTTTCAAAACATCAATAGTTTGCGGGTGGCATTGGTCGGATACTAGAAAAGTGTTTCTATTTCGCAATGACCTATACATCAAAACCATTGCTTCTGCGGCAGCTGTTGACTCATCAAGCAAGGAGGCATTTGAAATATCGAGACCAGTCATATCGGTTACCATTGTTTGAAAATTAAGCAATGCTTCTAAACGGCCTTGCGAAATTTCTGCTTGATAAGGAGTATAAGCTGTATACCAGCCTGGATTTTCTAAAATATTTCTAAGTATTACTGGTGGGGTAACCGTACCATAATAACCAGTACCAATATATGATTTAACAATTTGATTTTTTTTGCCAATCCTTTTGATTGTATTCAAAAACTCATATTCACTAATTGATTTACCAATATTTAGGTCGTCGTTAAATTGAATACCATCAGGAATGGTAGCATTTATTAAGTGTTCGATGGAATCAAAACCAAGATATGACAACATTTTATTTATATCGCTATCATCGGGTCCAATATGTCGTTTAGAGAAATCCATAATGTTAAATACTGTTATTTACGCTTTAGATAGATTTAAAATTTAAAGTCACTATAAAGTTCCAGGCTATTACAAAAGTAAATATTTTTAATATTTTTTTACTTTCTGATTAATCTGAACATTTCTTTCTTTTAAATAATCTTTTAAAAATTTAGTACAATTATAGTGCGACCCTAAAAGCTCTGGAGGAAATACCCCTTTTTGTTTAAATAGATTTTTTAAAATAATATTTACAGTAGCGGTTGCAGTAAAACCAGTCGTTCTTGACATTGAAGAAAAGCTTAGTTCGGAGTCAAACTCATCAAAGAGATCATATGTAATACATTCACTATCTCCATCAATGATTATTTTCATTACGGTTAGCTCTGGCTCATTTTCTTCAAGCTTCCAAGCTGTAAATAGTTCATCTGAAGTTTTTGATATTTGATCTTTATCAAATTTTCCAGCGTTTCTATAATTTGCCATTAAAGCAGCATGCCCGCTATACCTTAATGTCTTTTCTTTCATGTTGGTAATGTGATTCATCGTAAATAAGATTGATCTTAATCCATCAGTATTAAATGCCTCTAAATTACCTATGTTATCAAAATTCATTATTTCAATTTCTGAAAGTGCTGGTTTAGTAACAATTTTCCCATTTACCATCATCCGCGCTGGACGTGTGTATTCTTCAATAACATCTACCGGTGAGAATGGCGCCTTATAAAAAAAAGGGGGCTCTGGATTTTTAGGCAAACCACCAACATAATATTCAAAAGAGTTTATTTTCATCTCAGAATCATGGTATCCTAAAAGAAAGTTCGGAATTCCAGGGGCTAAACCTGCATCTACAGCAGCTGTGACACCCATATCCTTAGCTAAGATATCAAGTTCCAAAAAGTTTTCGTTTGAAAAAGATATATCAACAACATTTTTTCCAGATTTAATGATAGTCTTCAAGGCTGCAAAACCTAAATGTCCCGGAACCGCAAGCAAAACTATATCAGCAACTTGAATAAAATCTTTTAATTCTAAAGAATTTGTTACATCAATCTTTTTTGTTATAATATTTGGATTGAGCGCCTTTAATTTTGCAAGAGAACTATCATTAAAGTCACCCACAACAATATCATGATCTTGGGATAGATCGTAAGCCATTGTTGTCCCTATCATTCCTGAACCGATTTGAACAATTTTGCTCATAAGTTTAAAGAGCTTTTAACTAGAGATTGAAAATGAAAAACGCCTTTTTCGTTTAAGGGGGAAAATTTTCCTTTATCATATCCCTTTGATTCGAGCCCTTTTTGAACATTCTCACATATTAATATATCTTCTTGCTGAACCATCTCACTAAAGTCTGCGTCTTGTTCAATATCAGCCTCTTCAGGATTATCAAAATGGTAGTCAAAATGCACAACACAAGTCTTGGAGCTTTTGGGCTCAACTATGTTAGTTTGTAAACGTCCTGGAGCAATATTTAAAATTATATTTGGATAAATTGTAAAATAGAATGCTTTGTTTTCTTCTGAATTTGCACTTTTTCCATACGGACTTAATTCGCTATCCAAAGGACACCATTGCAAGGAAAATCGCTCATATATTTCTGTTTTGTATGATTTATAATCAATAACCTTGTTTAATTCTGGGTGAACAAATGGAATATGAAAGCCTTCTAAAAAATTATCCATATAAACTTTCCAATTACACCTAATCTGATATGATTCTCTAAATTTGAAAACATAGTCCGAAAAATCAATTGGTGAAGTAAGGGTTTTTATTTCATCAATATGCTGATTAAGGTCTTGCGGTGAGTTTGAAAGATTAACAAAAACTTGCCCCATCCACTCAGTTACATGTATTGGCTGTAAGCCAAAATCTTCAACATTTAATTCTGCTTCGTTAAACCCTCTTGCATTTTTGAGATCACCATTCAATTCATAAACCCATCCATGATATTTACATTGCAACTTACTCACTGAACAGTTTTCATACGCGAGCGGTCCACCTCTGTGTTGACATACATTATAAAATGCTTTCAGGGTATTATCTTTTTGACAAATAACAATTACGGGGTTATTGGCAACTTCAGCTAGCAGTATTTCACCAGGGTTTCTTATTTGTGTACGAGACCCAACCAGCTGCCACTCCTTTAAGAAAATCTCGGTTTTTTCTCTTTCCATATAAGAATTTTCAAAGTACCATTTTGATGGAAGAGTAAATTGATTTTCAATTGTATTAATTTTTTCTGTCATCTATTTAATCCTTAAAAAAGGGCGCGTAAGACAAGTGGGACCACCCGCACCTTTATATGAAATTTCTGTACCCGGATATGTAAAAATTTCAACACCTTCATCCTCAAGGAGTTTTTTAGTAACATTATTTCCTTCAATCATTATTGCCTTCTTTGGGGCGATAGCGAGAACATTGCATCCCATTGATTCATATTCTTCATCAGGTACTTCGACAAGTTTAATTTCACGTTCAAGTAAATACTCTCTAAAGCTTACCGGGAGTAATTTTGAATATACAAGAAACAGATCTTCATCTATTGGGCTTACATTGCTCATTAGATGAAGGCAATCCGCTGGCCCAGTCCAGTGGGGTAAATGAACGGGAATGATTTCATCAATATCATTAGAAAGAATCTGTTTTAATTGTGAAATTCCATCGAAATTTGACCTGTAGCCTACACCTACAGCAATTGTTCTATCATTGATCCAAACAATATCACCTCCCTCAAGCTTGCCCGGAGAGGATATTTTACCAATTATTGGAATTCCTATAGATTCAAAATAAGTAGAAATCATTTCAGGCTCTTTCTTCCTGAGCTCTTTTCCCATCGAGCACAACACAACACCTGAATTTGAAACGAGACAGGGATCATGCGTATAAATCGAATCTAGTGTTGTTGTATTATCA
>CEWO01048474.1_pt1 | contig 15835 bp, 15 predicted proteins | sample 361561 | NCBI WGS metagenome assembly CEWO01 (sample SAMEA2623627, study PRJEB7988) | marine metagenome | isolation source: saline water (ENVO:00002010), including
TATATTATTTTTCCAAATTTGAAATTGTAATTGAGTTATACCATCACTATTAGTTACAAGTTCAGCTATAATCTGACCTCCTTTTATTATATCACCTTTTTCTACTTTAAGATTTTTAAGTTTCGCATATAAAGTATAATAATCTCCATGATTAACAATTATAACATTATTCATTCCAGGAATAAATGCTACAGTAGAAACTTTACCTGAGAATACAGCAAAGACTCTTGATGATTTACTTGTCTGAATATCAATACCATCATTTTTAATCTTAACGGTTTTTATAACAGGATGAGGATGTTCTCCAAATCTATTTGATATGAATCCAGATTTAACAGGCCATGATAATTTTCCGATATTTGATTCGAAACCTTCAGTTAATTTTAAAAGATCAATATTGTCATCTTCACTTAACAGTAAAGATTCTTTTTCTCTTCTAATAATATCTCTTATTAATTTATCTAACTTCTCAAGTGCAATCTTTCTATCATTTATCTCTTTTCTTAAACCCCTTTGTTTTTTATTTAAATCCGAAATAATTCTTTTTTGTCTTCCTTTTAGTTTTTGAAGTTTATTGTTTTCACTCACCTCTTCTTTTAAAAGCGAATTTTGTTTTCTGTTAACTTCCATTAATCTTTTCTCTTGATTACTCAACTCTAAAGAAACTTTTTCTATTTCATTAATTTGATTTTTTCGAAATTTTGAATATTGAAAAATATAATTAAACCTTCTGAACATTTGGTTATAATTTTTAGAAGAAAAAATAAAACTTAATCTATCGAGGGAAGATCGAGACTTATAGGAATGATAAATCATCTCAGAATATTCTTCATTTAAAACTTTAAAATCTTTTTGAAGAGAGAAAATTAAGCTCCTTAGAGTAATAATTTCATTAGATTGAGCTTTGACATCTTTTTTAAGATTAATAATTAAGTCTTGTCTATTCTTTATTTGTTTATTTATAACATTTAATTTTCCAACTGTAATTTTTTTTGATTTTTCAGTTTCAATTATAATTTTTTCAGCCTCTTCAATTTTAGAAAGATTAATGTCTCTTTCTTTTTCTAATGTATTTCTTGACTGTTGAGGAAATAATTGATTAAAAGAAAATAAAAATATTATAAAAAATATATTATATCTTCTTGACATCATACTTAGATGGGACATTAAATGGAAATTTTAAAGGTTTATTAGTTCTTTCAACTTCTTTAAAATTAAAATTGATATTTGTAATAACTGGGACACTGCTATCGTCCAAATAACTTACAGAAGTAAACAGATGTCTTCCAGGAAATAAGATTTTCCCTAAAGGTTTGAAATTTTCATAGTCTACCGTAAGTAAATAATTTGTTATCTCATCAAATAAAATTAATTTTTCAATTTTTGATGTCTTAATATTAACTAGATTTTGTGATTGTATTGATTCTTTTTGTTGGACTATTTTAAAGTAACTTCCTTCTTGAAGTAACTGATCAGAAGTTGATATATCATATAATAAATTACCAGTCAGTATAGACTCTAACTGCTCAAAATTTAGTTTAATCTTAAACTCTCTCTCTATTATATCAGGTGTTGAAATAATCACTTGCTTATTAACTCTGTCAATTATTATAAATTCCTCCTTAGTAATTAGACCCCTAGCAGCCTCAACTCCCAGAGCTACTCTCACCGAGAACCATATTTTACTATCTCTCTCGATTCTCATATTCAAAGTAGCATTAATTAATTGATTATCATTTTTATATTGAAATTTTGACTTTGTAGATAAGTACTTATAATCAATCTCCTCAACAACAAAATCATCAATAGCAATTTTAGATGATTCTATGCTAACAAAATCTCTTTTACAAGAAACAAATAGAAATATAGAAAAGATTATATATAATTTTTTAAAAGACATTTTTGCAAAAGTAATAATAAAATTTATGACTAGTAATCTATTCTCTTCTCTTATTCACCTTTAAAATCGGGACATCTTTTTTCAATGAAAGCTTTTACACCTTCATCAAAATCAGAAGTTGAAGTACACTCAGAAAATAGATTAATTTCTTCTTGAAAACCATCAGAATTTATGTCATAAAAATTATTAACTGATTTTATAATATTTTTAATGGCTATAGGAGCTTTTCTCTTTAATGTTTTAATAAGTTCTTCACACTCATATATTCCATTTTTATTATCCTCCACTACTTTATTAACTAATCCAAATTGAAAAGCTTGATCTGAATTAATCATTTGTGCGGTTAGCATCATCTCCAAAGCTTTTGATTTACCTATAATCTGTGTTAACCTTTGAGTTCCTCCATAACCTGGAATTATTCCAAGGTTTATTTCAGGTTGGGAAAATTGAGCATTTTTAGTAGCAAATCTAAAATGACAACTCAAAGCTAATTCGCAACCTCCCCCTAAAGCATAACCATTTACTAGAGCTATTACAGGAATTGGCATAGTCTCTATATTATTGAATAATCCATGACCATTCATACAAAATTTAATTGATGCTTTTTGATCTAAACCAGTAAATTCCTTAATATCTGCACCAGCAACAAAAGATTTATCTCCCTCTCCGGTTAATATTACCCCAAAAAATCCTTTAGAATTCTTTTTAATAAAATCAAAACATTGTTTTAATTCTGATATAGTATCTTGATTAAGAGCATTAAGATTTTTAGGTCTATTTATTTTCACAAAATAATAATCATCTCTTATTTCAAATATTATATTGCTATAATTATTCATCTTTTATTATTTTTTAATCTTCTTATCATTTCTTTAACAGTATTAGCTATATCGTACTTACTGATCCAATCCCAATCATTTTGAGCTGATATGTCATCAATAGAATTAGGCCATGAATCAGCAATTTCTTGTCTATTATCTGGCTGATATGTCACTGAAAAATTTTCTTTGAATTTCTTAAGTTCAATTTCAATCATTTTTGGAGTCATACTGAAACCTGATAGGTTATAGCTTGATTTAATAGATAAGTTTTCTTTCTTAACATTCATTATTTTATGTATTGATTCTATAGCATCATCTATATATATCATAGGCAACATGGTATTTTCATTTAGAAAACAGTTGTAATTTTCATCTTTTAAAAATGAATGAAAAATATCAACAGCATAATCAGTAGTACCTCCCCCTGGTAAAGTATTTGAACTTATTATTCCAGGAAACCTTACACTTCTTATATCAGTTCCATATTTAACATTATAATATTCGCACCATCTCTCACCTGATAATTTACTTATTCCATATACAGTATTTGGCTCTTTAATTGAGAATTGATTTGTATTAACTTTAGGTGTATTATTTCCAAATACGGATATTGAACTAGGCCAAAAAACTTTTTTTATTACTCTGTTTTTTGCTAGATCAAGTACATTAAATAAAGAGTTCATATTTAGATCCCATGTTAGCATTGGGTCTTCCTCGCCCTTAGCAGATAGAATTGCTGCAAGGTGATAGACTTCATCAATATTATTATCTATAACTAATGACTCTAACTCATTAAAATTTAATGCATCTAATTTCTTATATGTTAAGTTCGAAGAAGAATTATCTTTAATATCTGCAAGAATGATATTATCTAAATCACTCTTTTTTTTTAGAAAAGCAGATAATTCAGAACCAAGTTGTCCCTCAGAACCAATAATTAGTATTCTACTCATTATGGGTTATAATATATAATTTATAATTTACATTAAAATATATAATCTAAATAAATTTTTGAAATGTATAAAGATTTTAAAGTTCATCTTGAGAAAGAGATTGAAAATACAAAAAAGTCAGGACTATTTAAAAATGAGAGAATCATTGTATCCCCTCAGAGTTCAATAATAAATACTGAAGGCCAAAAAGATATAATTAATTTATGTTCAAATAATTATTTAGGACTTTCTTCCCATCCTCATGTATTAGAAGCAGCAAAAGAATCAATAGATTCACATGGTTTTGGAATGTCTTCAGTTCGTTTTATCTGTGGAACTCAAAATATTCATAAAAGTCTAGAAGAAAAAATAAGTAATTTTCTTGGGACAGAAGATACTATATTGTATGCTGCGGCTTTTGACGCAAATGGTGGCTTATTTGAACCACTTTTTGGCCCCGAAGATGCTATAATATCAGATGAATTAAATCATGCATCAATTATTGATGGTATTAGACTTTGTAAAGCAGAAAGACACAGGTATTCTCATAATAATATGACTTCTCTTGAGGAAAAATTAAAATTAACTCAACATTCTAGGGCAAGAATAATAGTTACCGATGGAGTCTTTTCAATGGACGGTACTATTGCTCAACTTGATAATATATCATCTCTTGCTAAAAAATATAATGCTTTAATAATGATAGATGAATGCCATTCAACTGGTTTCATGGGTAAGACAGGGAGAGGTGTACATGAATTAAAAAATGTGATGGGAAAAATTGATATTATAACAGGCACTCTAGGAAAAGCACTTGGTGGAGCTTCTGGAGGATTTACATCTGGTCGAAAAGAAGTAATTGAAATTTTAAGACAAAGGTCCAGGCCCTATCTTTTTTCTAATACTTTAGCACCATCTATTGTAGGAGCATCTTTGAAAGTATTTGACTTATTGGAGAGAGATACTTCGTTAATAAAAAAACTACATGAAAACACATCATATTTCAGAAAAAAGATGAAAAGTTTAGGGTTTGATATAGTAGATGGAACGCATCCAATTGTCCCAATAATGTTATATGATGCGGTTATAGCAAAAGAGATGTCAGAAAAACTATTAAAAAAGGGAATATACGTTGTTGGATTTTATTATCCAGTAGTTCCAAAAGATAAAGCTAGAATTAGGGTTCAATTATCAGCAGGTCATTCTATAGAAGAACTTGATAGAGCAATAAAAGCTTTTAAAGATGTTGGAGAAAATCTTAATATTATTTAATTAAGTTTTTTATTATAATCACCATCTAAGTATTCTACTATATGTGATCTTAATTTGACACTAGTTAAGTTCTTTTTAATATTACCATTTAAAAATAAAGATAATGTATTATGCTCTTCAGAAATTACAATTGCTAATGCATCAGTATCTTCAGAAATAGCATAAGCAGCCCTATGTCTCATACCAAAATTCATAGGAAGGTTTTCATTCTCAGAGACTGGTAGTATACATCTGGCAGCAATAATCTTCTCACCATGAATTATAACAGCTCCATCATGAAGTGGACTCTTTTTATTAAATATTGAAAGCAATAATCTTTTTGAAAATTTAGCGTTTAATATCTCTCCTGATTCAGAGTAAAATTTTAATTCAGAATCTTTAGAGATAATAATAAGAGCACCATTTTTATCATTTAAAATTAAATTGCATGAGTCAACTAATATGTTAATTAGGTTACTCCATTTATTTTTGATTTGATTTGAAAAAAAAGGAGAAAAAATATCAAAAATTTTCTGATCTTTTATGTAATTTGTTTTACCTAAAAAAAGTAAAAACCTTCTTATCTCTTTCTGAAAAAGAATTAATACTGCTAATACACCAACGCCCATAAATTGTCCCAATATATTTGTTAATAACTCCATTTCAGATGCTCTAACAATCAAATAAAAAAAATATAAAATAAGAAAGCCAATAAAAATTCTTATGGCTACACTTCCTCTAAGAAGTCTATATATGTTGTATAATAATAAGCTTACAAGAAAAACATCTACTATGTCAATAAATCTTATTTCTAAAAAACCAATATTAAAATTATATATCATTTTATTAAACTTACGTGCTCTTTAACATCATGAACTCTAATAATTTCTGCTCCATTTTCAATTGCAATCTTATTTAGATCCAATGTCCCTTTTAAGGAATTATCAACTCCATATTTTGTTTTGATAAATGATTTTCTAGAAAGACCAACAAGGATAGGCAAATCAAAAATTTTGAATGAATTTAAATTATTTAAAATCTCAAAATTTTGTTCAAAGTCTTTAGCAAAGCCAAACCCTGGATCTAATATAATATCATTTATACCTAATGAGTTTAGCTTATTGATTTTTTTTCTAAAATAATTTAATATATCTAAAATTAAATTATCATAGTTAGTTTTAGACATCATATCTTTCGGTTTTCCTTTCATATGCATAAGAATATAAGGGCTATTATATTTAGAAATTACATCAAACATTTCTGAATCTAAACTTCCTCCAGAAACATCATTAATAATATGAATTCCCTCCTCTAATGATCTTCTGGCAATTTCTGATCTAAATGTATCAACAGAAAATAAAGTATCATTGAACCTAATAGAGCACTCTTTTATAATTCCCCCCACCCTTTTCCATTCTTCTTCTATAGTGATAATATCTGACCCAGGTCTTGTTGAACAACCTCCTATATCAATGATTGATGCACCATTATTAATCATACCTTCTATCCTAGATATTGCAGAATCGATTGAATTATATTTTCCTCCATCATAAAATGAATCTGGAGTCATATTTAAGATACCCATTACAAGGGGCTTTTCATATTCAAATAAATAACCATTAATATTAAATGATCTTTTGCTAGATAATTGATTTATATTTAATGACGATTTCATATTTTTGAAAAAATTAATAATAATTTGGAAATATCTACAATAAATAGTTATAAAAAAGTAATTAATATCTGTAAAGATATCTATATTAAAAAATCTAAAGATTATGGGTCTGCCTGGAGGATACTCAGGACGACATCTTTAACTGATCAAATCTTTATAAAAGCCCAGAGAATTAGATCAGTTCAAGAAAAGAAGAAGATGAAAGTTGAAGAAAAAATAGAAAATGAATTTATAGGAATAATCAACTATTGTATAATTGCAATAATTCAGATGGAATATGAAAGTGATGAAATAGAAATTGGAGTTGAGAAACTAGAAAGTTTATATGATAAATACACTCATGAGATAATGGAATTACTCTCAAATAAAAATCATGATTATGATGAAGCCTGGAAAGAGATGAGGATTAGCTCAATGACTGATATTATTTTAATGAAATTATATAGAACTAAACAAATTGAAAGTAATAATGGTAAAACTTTAATATCAGAAGGTATAAAAGCAAATTATCAGGACATTGTTAACTATTCAATTTTTTGCTTAATAAAACTTTTAATTCATAAAAAATGAGAATCTTATATACTTTATCAAGATATTTTGTAGGAATATTATTCATATTTTCAGGTGCAATAAAAATAAATGATCCAGTTGGAACTCAAATAAAACTCCAAGAATACTTTGAAGTATTTAGCTCAGACTTTTCTTCTGTTTTTGAACTTCTTGTACCTTTTGCTCTTTTTATTTCAGTTTTTCTTTGTACTCTGGAAATTATAATAGGGATAGCTCTCATTATGAACTATCATATGAATTTGATAAGTAAATTAACTTTGAGCCTAATTGTTTTTTTTACTTTTTTAACTTTTTATTCAGCTTATTTTAACAAAGTAACAGACTGTGGTTGTTTTGGAGATGCAATAAAATTAACTCCATGGGAATCTTTTTATAAAGATATAATTCTGCTATTTTTTTCTTTGATTATTTATTACTTACAATCAAAATTAAAAAATCAAGTTGGGTTCTTCTATCTTAAAATAATGGATGATAAAAATATAAGGAATGGAATTATAATATTTATAACTACAATTTGTCTTATAGTTAGTTATACAGCTATCAACTTTCTTCCTTTCATTGATTTTAGAACCTATAAAATTGGAAATAATATTCCTCAGATGATGCTACCTAGTGAAGAACTTAAATATAGTTATATAATGGAAAAAGATGGAAGAGATTATGAGTTTGAAAACTATCCATTAGATAATACTTTTAAATTCAAAGAAATAAAATTATTAAATCCAGAAGCTGAACCAAAGATAACAGACTATAGCCTATGGAATGATGATGGAGATTTTACAAATGAAAGCTTTAAAGGAAATAAATTATTTATAATATTTCATGATGTTAATAAAATAGGGATATCTAATAATAATGTAAGTGAATTTATTAATAAAGTAAAAATTCTTGAAAATGGGATTAATTTTTGGGTAGAAACAATAATTATTACATCCAGTGATGAAAAATCTATTAAAAAATTCAAAGAAAAATTTGATCTTAATTTTAAGACAGTTTATGGAGATGCCACTGTTTTAAAAACAATAATCCGATCAAACCCTGGATTTTTTCTTATGAGAAACGGTACAGTAAGGGGGAAATGGCATTTCAATAGCTTCCCAGAACCAAATGAAATTTTAAGAAGCGTAAACATATCTATTTAAATGAAAAAATTTATCATTATTGGTATGCCTGGATCAGGAAAATCAACAATGGCTAAATTCTTAAGTAGTCAAACACCATTATCCTTTTATGATCTAGATCTAGAAATTGAAAAAAATGAAGGGAAAAATGTTAATAAAATATTTAAAGAAAAAAGTGAAAATTATTTTAGAGAGATTGAGACATTAACACTAAAAAAAATAATAAAAGAAAAAAATAATTTCATTCTATCGACTGGTGGTGGAACACCATGCTTTAATGATAACATGAATCTTATCAATAAATATGGGATATCTATTTTCTTAGATACATCTTTAGATATTTTAGAAGAAAGAATTTCAAGAAATAATAAAAGACCTTTATTTAATAGTTCAGATAATCTTAAAAAGGATCTGATTGATTTATTTAATTTAAGAAACCCTTTTTTTTCTTTATCTAATCATAGAATAAAGGATAATAATAGAGAAGAAACTTTATCTATTATTAATTCTTATTCCTAAAGTTATTATTACTGATCTCACTTTCGTAGAAAAATTAGCAATAGGCTGATTAAATGGGTATGGATACGAAGATAATCTAGAGTCAGTTTTCAAAGATGTATAAGCAATATCTAAATTTATTCCTTTTGATAAATATCCAATACCTAAACTTTTCTTTATTTTTTCATTATTTATGTTATCAGAAATTCTATTTGGATCTGTCAAGTAATTATATCCAGCCCTTAGGTAAAATTTTCTCAATCTTGCCTCAATACCAAATCTATAATTTATTGCTAAAGATTTATATAAATTTACGATTTCTTGATTATCATTATAATGATTGAAATCATAAGATTGAATTCTTGCACCAGAGTAATTAATGAAGTCAATATCAGCGGAAATAAAACCAAATTTATTAATAAAGTAAGAAGATGCTATAGTAAACTTTGATGGAGATATAAAATTATATTGAGCAACGCTTAAAGCTGTTCCAGAAATAGAATTTCCAAGGGTTGTGTCTTCTGGTTGAAAATAATAATTAAAATAATTTGTTTCAAGCTCACTTTCTAATTCCTCTTTTAAAAGATATTTTGTCTTTGTCTCGAAATTAAGACCAATATTTAGTTCATTTATAGGTTTAAAAATAATACCTATAGAAGTTGAAAATCCATTTCCTTTTATCTTAAAAAAATCATTTAGTTTTATAAAATCAAGAATTCCTTCAGATTCCCAAATACCATTTTCATTTAAAATTTCATATTGACTTTCAGTAAACATTCTAGTTTGTTCATAATTTATAAAATAAATATGAGTGCCTATTCCTAGAAATATTTTGTCTTTTATATTGGTTCCGGCAGATAACGAAAACTTGTTTATCCCTCCTTCATTAATTATTCTTTCTTCCTGTAATGGAAAACCTCCAACAAAAGAAAAATATGAACTGGGAAGATCTGAATCTGGATTAATTAGATAATGATCATATGCTTCCTGAAGAAGCCCTATGCCTGAGATAGGTTCTGAATTTGATATCTGAGATAAAGGAACACCTTGAGCATCATATAAAAAGTAATCAATAATAGAATTATTATCGTTATATCCTCTATAGTATCTATCATTTCCAAAATCTTTTATCCTAGTATAGGATAAACCTATATTTAGTTTAGGACATTCTGGACATTCTGATACTCCTGTATTAAAATAACTTGATCTGTTTTTAACTGGTAAAAGGATTGATATATTATCAATATCTTTAGGAGAACTTTGAGATGAAGATGTCTCTCCTATGAATAAAGAACTATTTTTTATATTCTTTGAATTATAACTTAGTGAAAAAATTTTTTTATTAAAAAAACCAATACCAGCAGGATTTAATGAAATTGAACTTATGTCACCACCTAAAGAATATGAAGCTCCTCCAATTGCTTGTACTCTAGCTGAACCTCCATTAAAATAATGACTAAATTTTAAGACATCTTGATAGTATCCGTATGGTTGTTGGGAAAACACATTATTATTTACAAATAATGAAAGAATTAAAGTTAGTGAAAACTTAATATATTTATTCAAACGGAAAATAATGTTTAATTATTACCTCCTCTTGAGGAACCTCCACTGCTACCTCCACTTACTGTAGAACTTGAACTACTACCACTAGAAGAACTACCACTAGAGAAACTACTACTTCTGCCACTGAAGCTACTACTACTAGAGTTACCGCTTCTAGAACCAATTCCTGATGATGAATTATTATTAGAGGCTGATGAAGAAAAAATACCTGATCTATTGCTACCGTAATTTGAAGGCTGAGAATATGATGCTCTTCTTCCACTATTAGTACTATTATAATCAGAGATATTATTACCTCTGTTAGATCTTAATGAATTATTTGAAAATGTATCATTTAATGCATTAACTCTTGAATTAAAAGTTCTATTTTGATTACTAATTGATCTTCTATCTGAATTTTGAATAGAGTTACTTCTTGATGATCTTGTTGAATAATTAGTATTTTCAGAGGATCTTCCTCTAAAGTAAGCATTTTGAGATTGGTCAAGTGGATCATTGTTACTAATATCTCTTTGAACGTTCTTATTAGTAATTCCAGAAGCTCTCCTACCGAGATATCTATCAGCAGGTAATATATCACTAATATTTTCTCCATTAAAAGATGATCCTCTACCAGATCTAGGACCTTTCACAATAGTTTTACTATTTTCATTATTAACATAACTACTAAAGTACATGTGGTGATTGGCAAGAGTATTTTGCAATCCTCCTCCTGTTCCATTATTTGTCCAAATCCATGAAGGATAAGTAGTAGAGTTTAAAACACTACAACCGTATGTTGAGAAGCTAGGATGATGAAAATTCCATAATGAAGGTGACATCATCGGATAATAAGAACTTAAGTATGGATTAGAGAAAAACATTAATGGGTCATATGCAGCAAGTTTCCTTATTCCATTTAAAGATCTTGGCATCCACCTGTAGTCATAGAAAGAAAATAAATTATTACTAAATGGAGAATAATATGGATCTATGAAACTATAGTAGTTAGGCTGAACCATATTAAATAACATTAAAGAATTAAAATCTAGAAATTTTTTATCAAAGTAAGAACTTCTAAATAATTCATCTCTATTAAATTTTAATGATTTTAAATTATCTCTATTCTTAGAAATATTAGGACTTAACTTTCTAGAATTACTAACAATATATTTATTTATGATCTCATCACTAATTTTTTTATCACCATTTATCTCAGAATAGCCTGACCTGTATTTAGATAAAATTACGTCAGCAGGTGTAGTTTTTTTGATTTTTTTAATGTTTCTGTCTTTAGTTGTAAAATACATATCATCCAACTCCTGAGAAAAAACATAAGCGGGAGATGATAAAAAGATGAACAAAAGAATAATTAATCTAATCATAACAAAATTTAATATTTATTGCTTATTACCTATTCAATTTACATAAAACTAACGTCAAAAAATAATTTTATTGTTTTTTATAGTTGTTATTAAGAGTTAAGATTGTATAAATTTTTATAAGAAATGAGTAAAGGATTACCAAAAAGAGAAGAAAATTTTTCAGGTTGGTACAATGAATTAGTTAAAAAAGCTGACCTCGCAGAAAACTCATCAGTTAGAGGATGTATGGTTATTAAACCATATGGTTTTTCAATATGGGAAAAAATGCAAGCAAAATTAGATTCTATGTTTAAGGAGACTGGACATCAGAATGCTTATTTTCCTTTATTTATTCCAAAGTCATATCTTAGTAAAGAAGCTGATCATGTAGAAGGGTTTGCAAAAGAATGCGCAGTAGTTACCCATTATAGATTAAAGTCAGATGACAAAGGAAAGGGTGTAATTGTTGACCCTGATGCTAAACTTGAAGAGGAATTAATAGTAAGACCAACTTCAGAGACAGTAATTTGGAATACCTATAAAAAATGGATTCAGTCATACAGAGACCTTCCTGTATTAGTTAACCAATGGGCAAACGTTGTAAGATGGGAGATGAGAACAAGACTTTTTTTAAGAACTTCCGAGTTTTTATGGCAAGAAGGTCATACGGCGCATGAAAATCAAAAAGAGGCTGAAGAAGAAACACTCAAGATATTAAATATTTATTCTGATTTTTTAGAAGAAACAATGGCAATTCCAGTCCTGAAAGGATTAAAATCTGAAAATGAAAAATTTGCAGGAGCGGAAGAAACGTATTGTGTTGAAGCTCTAATGCAAGATGGTAAAGCTCTTCAGGCAGGCACATCACACTTCCTTGGCCAAAATTTTTCTAAAGCATTTGATGTGCAATTTGCTACATCTGAAGGAAAAAAAGAGTTTGTCTGGGGTACGTCATGGGGAGTATCAACAAGACTAGTTGGTGCACTAATTATGACTCATTCTGATGACAAAGGTCTAGTTTTACCACCAAATCTAGCTCCAATTCAAGTGGTTTTAATCCCTATATTTAACTCTGAAGAAGAATTCAAATTAGTTTCTGAGAAAATAACGTATGTAGGAGAAAAACTGAAATCAAAAAACATATCTATAAAAATTGATGATAGAAAAAATCATAAACCTGGCTGGAAATTTTCAGAATATGAATTAAAGGGAATTCCTGTAAGAATAGTTTTAGGACCTAAAGACTTAGAAAATAATACAGTAGAAGTAGCTAGAAGAGATGAGTTATCTAAAGAAATTATTGATGTAAATCAGGTTGATAATATAGTTCCTAAATTACTTAAAGAAATTCAAATTAATTTATTTGATAAAGCTAAAGAGTTCAGAAAGGAAAATACCTACCATGTTAAAGACTATAATGAATTTAAAGAAATAATAAAAAACAAAGGAGGGTTTATTTATGCTCATTGGGACGGATCAAAAGAAACTGAAAATCTTATAAAGAAAGAAACTAAAGCTACAATAAGATGTATACCCATGGGTTATGAAACCAATCCAGGAAAATGTATTATAACCGGGAAAAAATCAAAAGGATTAGTTGTTTTTGGAAAATCATATTAAGTTAAATGAGTATGGAAATATTTATTCTTGGTTTATTATTAGTTATAGGTATTATATTAATTTTAATTGAAATACTTTTCATACCTGGAACTACTATTTTTGGTATTTTAGGTGTTATATCTATTTTTTCTTCAGATTACTTAAGTTACATATACTATGGATCTGAAATTGCTATCGGTTACTCTATTTTAAATTCTATTTTATCTTTAATAATTATTGTCTATGCGTTAAAATCAGATACATGGAAAAAAATTGCCTTAAATAAGGTACATCTTGAAAAAGTTAATAAAAATAAATATGATGAACTTAAGAAAGGAGATTTGGGTCTATCAAGTTCTTCACTTAAACCATATGGTAAAGCAATTTTTGGGAATAATACATATGAAGTTAAATCCCTAGAAAATTTTATAGAAGAGAATAAAAAAATAAAAATAATTAATATCTTACAAGATAAAATTTTGGTTAAAACTACTAAATAAATTATGGTCCTAACTGCTCTACTAATTGTCGGAATAACTGTTCTAGTATTTATATTTTTATATTTTGTTCCTGTTAATCTCTGGATAACTGCCCAGTTTTCAGGTGTGAGGATTGGTTTATTAGAACTTGTTTTCATGAGAGTAAGAAGAGTGCCTCCTTCTGTAGTAGTAAATTCATTAATCACAGCAACAAAAGCAGGATTAGTAATTAAAGATGATATTGAATCTTCTGGAAGAGTACTAAATGGTCCAGACTTAGAAACTCACTACCTTGCAGGAGGTAATATTCCACAAGTTATAACTGCTCTAATTTCAGCAGAAAAAGCTAATATGGAATTAACATTTAAACAAGCTACTGCAATAGACTTAGCGGGTAGAGATGTATTTGAGGCTGTTACAATGTCAGTTACTCCAAAAGTTATAAATACACCAAGTGTAGCTGCAGTTGCAGCTGATGGTATTCAACTTATAGCTAAAGCTAGAGTTACTGTAAGAGCCAACATATCACAATTAGTAGGTGGTGCTGGAGAAGAAACGATTCTTGCTAGAGTGGGAGAAGGTATAGTATCTTCTATTGGTTCATCGAGAACACATAAAGAAGTTCTTGAAAACCCTGATAAAATTTCTAAACTTGTTTTAGGTAGAGGTTTAGACGCAGGAACTGCTTATGAAATTTTATCGATAGATATAGCTGATATAGATATTGGAAAAAATATTGGAGCAATTTTACAAACAGACCAAGCTGAAGCTGATTTAAAGGTAGCAGAAGCAAAAGCTGAGGAAAGAAGAGCAATGGCTGTTGCAGCAGAACAAGAAATGATTGCAAAAGCACAAGATGCAAGAGCAAAAGTAATTTTAGCTGAAGCTGAAGTACCTAAAGCTATGGCAGATGCATTCAAAAAAGGAAACTTAGGTATCTTAGACTATTATAAATTTCAAAATATTCAAGCAGATACAGAAATGAGAGAAAGTATTGCTGATAATAAACCAAAGAGTACAGGTAAATCTAATAAGGGCAAATCGAAGGAATAATATCTTAATTATTTAGTTAATAACTGTTCAAAGAAACCCCCTATTTTTTTTGATTTATCAATGAAGTGTATTTCTAAAATCCAATCCCTCTTAAAACCTTTATTATCAGGATCAAGCATATTTACATGATTATCAGGATGGATGTAATTTGTTTTATCTTCTCCTTCCAGTTTTTCATGAGGAAAATGACCTATCAAATGACCAGCTATTTCCCCTCCAAATTCCCAACCATATTTTTTAGCACACTCAACTGCATAATCAAAAAGATTAGCTCCAGAAATATCAGATTTAGAATCAAAATACTTTTTACAATCATTCCATGCAAGTGAAATATCCAATTTAAGTTTATGCTTATATTTATCATCGCCTAAGACATATGTTCTACCAAAATCAGCCTCCCACTCATCAAATATTGGACCAAAGTCAATGAACACTATATCATCTTTATTAATGATAAGGTTTTCTGGGTTTTCTTTATATGGCTTAAGTGTATTCTCTCCTGCTCTTACTATCCTTTTATGCCAATACTTTTTAATACCATACATTTCATAAGCTAGGTTAAATATTTCTTTATTTAATGTATCCTCTGATTTACTTGGAGAAATTAAATCTCTCTTTTCAATTTCACAAAATAACTTACTAGCCTTATCCTCAGCTTCAATTAATTTTAAAATTGGATCTTTCATAATTTATCTCAATATATATAAAAAAAAGCCTCAAAAAAAAGAGGCTTTTTTATAAAATAAAAGTCTGGCAACGACCTACTCTCCCACCTGTTATAGTAGTACCATCGGCGCTAATGGGCTTAACTTCTCTGTTCGAAATGGGAAGAGGTGGACCCCAATGCTATAGTCACCATAAAATCTTAATATCGTAACATGTTGCGAATAATGTAGAAAACTAATATTAAAACAGTTTAGTGAGGAAGTTACAGGTAATTAGTACTGCTCAGCTATGACATTTCTGCCTTTACACCTGCAGCCTATCAACGTCCTAGTCTCGAACGTCCTTTAAAAGAAGCCTCATC
>CEWO01190285.1_pt1 | contig 15751 bp, 8 predicted proteins | sample 361561 | NCBI WGS metagenome assembly CEWO01 (sample SAMEA2623627, study PRJEB7988) | marine metagenome | isolation source: saline water (ENVO:00002010), including
CGGAAAACCTTCTTTAGACGAACCTCTATTTACTGATTTAGAACCAAAATCAGCTGGTACTAGTGGAGATGGATATATTTGGAAGTACTTATATACTATAAAATCTGGAGATATTGTAAAATTTGATTCTACAGATTTTATGCCAGTTCCAAGTAATTGGGAAACTAGTACTGACGATCAATCTGTTAGGGATAATGCAGTAGACGGATCTATAAAAATTGTAACTATTACTAATAGGGGAGTTGGCGTAGGAACTGCTAATAGAACTTATACTAGAGTTCCAATCAAAGGTGATGGAGATGGAGCAGAATGTACGATTGTAATCGATAATGATCAACAAGTTGATTCTATAACAGTATCCAATCAAGGATCTAATTATACTTACGGAAATGTAGATTTAGTTGGAGGAGGTGTTCCAACTGGCACAACAAGGCCCACTTTTGATACGATTATTTCTCCTAAAGGTGGACATGGTTCAGATATTTACAGAGAACTTGGTGCAACTAACGTATTGTTGTATTCCAGAATTGAAAATGATAATGAAAATCCAGACTTTATAACTGGAAATCAAGTTTCAAGGATAGGAGTTTTTGAGAACCCAAAATCTTTTGGAACAAATTCAATACTTACTTTGGACAAAGCAAGTTCTTTAGGAGCAATACGACTTACTGGAGTTGGATATAGTTCAGCAACCTTTGCAGCAGATTCTTATGTAAGACAAACAATCTCTACTGGTAATACTGCCGTTGCTAGAGTAGTTAACTATGATCAAACAACTGGTGTCCTAAAATATTGGCAAGATAGAAGTCTTGCAGGTTTTAATACAGTAGGAACCGCACAGACAGATCCAACATACGGATTTGAACTTCTCTCATTTACTGGAAATCCAACTACAGGTGGTAGTATTACTATCTTAGGAGGATCTATAAATTTATCAATTAGTACATCATTTACAGGTGTATCAACAGTAATAAATAATAGAACATATTACCTAGGTCAGTCTTTTAGTAATGGATTATCTGATCCAGAAGTTAAAAAACATTCTGGAAACCTAATTTATATTGATAACAGACCTTCTATTACTAGGTCATCAAATCAAAAAGAAGATATTAAAGTCATTTTGCAGTTCTAAAGAATTATGTCTCAGCAAACAAATTTAAACGTAGCTCCATATTTTGACGATTTTGATGCAAATGACGATTACTACAAAATTTTATTTAAACCTGGATATCCAATTCAGGCTAGAGAATTAACTGGATTACAGTCAATACTTCAAAACCAAATTAAAAAATTTGGACAGCACTTCTTTAAAGAAGGTGCCAAAGTAATTCCTGGAAATACTAGTTACAATCAATTTTATAATGCAGTAGAATTATCGAATAATTTTCTAGGAATTCCTGTTGCTGCATATGCAGAAAGTTTAATAGGAATGACTATTACTGGGCAAACGTCTGGTGTTACTGCATTAGTTGATAATGTTCTGCTTCCTTCAGATTCAGAAAGAGGAAATTTAACTTTATACGTCAGATACGTTAGATCAAATACTCAAGATAATATAACAGAAACTTTTTCTGATGGAGAAAACTTAGTATCAGATACTACCATTGAAACTGGATTATTAGGAAATACTTCAATATCTTCTGGATCTCCTTTTGGATCTACGATTTCCAATAATGCTACTTCTTTAGGGACAGTCTTTCTTATTTTAGAAGGAGTATATTTCTTTAGAGGACAGTTTGTCAATGTAAAAGAAGAGAAATTAATATTAAGTCAGTATACTACGAATACAAATGCAAGGGTTGGATTTTTTATTAATGAAGAAATCATTAATTCGGACTTGGATGAAGATTTAAACGATAATTCTCAAGGATATAGTAATTATGCTGCTCCAGGAGCAGATAGGATGAAAATTACTGTAAGTCTATTTAAAAAAGATTTAACAGATTTTGATGATACTAATTTTGTCGAACTTGCTAGAATTGTTGATGGAAATTTAAAAGTAAAACCACAAACAACTGATAAAAGTGTTATTGCAGAGGAATTAGCAAAAAGAACTTATGAAGAGTCTGGAGATTATACAGTTAGTCCATTTGAAATATCTGTAAAAGATTCTTTAAACGATAAAAAAGGAAATAGGGGAATTTATAAAGAAGGTCAATTTACATATTCAGGTTCAACTCCTGATGAAGAATTGGCATTATATAAAATTTCTTCTGGTAAAGCTTTTGTAAGAGGATATAGAGTTGAGACAAATGGGGCAATATATTTAGATTCTGAAAAACCAAGAACAACAAAAACTTTAAAAGACCAATCAATAATTTATAATACTGGACCAACTTTTGGTTTGAACAATATCTACGGTTCTCCAAAAATTGGTATAGGAAATACTTTTGTTTTGAGTTTGAGAGACCAAAGAGTGGGTTCTGCTGCAACTATTGCTTCTGGAAGCGAAATTGGTGTAGCAAGAGTTTATGATTTTAGATTAGAGTCTGGATCTTATAGTTTATCTAATCAAAATTTAAACGATTGGGAAATTGGACTATATGACGTTCAATATACAACTGATATAACTTTAAACTATCCAGTAACATTGAGCACTCCTACTCATATTAAAGGAGAAAATAGTGGAGCTACAGGTTACCTTTTAAATAGTGTAACAGATTCAAGAAGTATTCAAGTTTACAATACGGAAGGATCATTTATTCCAAATGAGTCATTTTCTTTTAACGGAGAATCTTTTGGATACGTTGGCGCTGCATTAACTGCAAACAATTCTTCAAATATCAAATCTGTTCATGGAGTTGTTGGAGCAGGAATAACTTTCTCTGCAGACGTAATTCAATCTGATAGGTATATAATAGGAATTGCTACAGTTAGTGCATTAGATGCAGGAATAAGTACGATCACAAGTCTGAATGACGTTTTTCCAGGAACATTAGTAAGATATAATGATATCATCAAGTATACTGACAATTCTCTAGGTAATCCAGTATTTGCAAGAGTTACTGAAGTTGGAACAAATTCTGTAAAGGTTGCTCAAGTAGAAACAGTTGTTGGAGTTACTTCTTCATCTCTTCCCTCTACGCAATTAGATATTACTGATTTAACAGTAATGGCTTCCAATTTGGATATATCTACAGACAATACTCTTTTTACTCAATTACCAAAGAAAAATATTTCAGATGTTGATTTAACTACATCGACACTAACAATTAGAAAAGAGTTTACAGTAAATATTGCAAATAATCAATTATCAGTTGCATTAAGTGCAGGAACTAATGAAACATTTTTACCTTTTGATGAGGAAAGATATTCTCTTGTTAGAAGTGACGGATCATATGAAGCATTGACATCGGATATGTTTGCTTTGATATCTGGTGGATCACAACTTCAAATTAACAATCTGGGTACAGATAACATTGGTGCAACACTTATTGCAACTCTAAGAAAGTCAAGTACAAAAGCAAAAGACAAGAAAAAGAATAGAGTTTCTTCTATTGTTGTAAGTGCATCTAAACTTGCTGGATCTGGAATTGGTGCAACTACTCTTAACGATGGATTAGTTTATGGAACATTTCCCTTTGGAACTAGAGTTCAAGATAATATTATTTGTTTAAATGTTCCCGACATTGTAGATATTCATGCAATTTATGAGTCTGCAAATACAAGTGATCCGACTCCACCAAAAGCGATCCTTTCTTCAATAACAACTCCATCTGCAACAACTTCAGAATTTATCATAGGAGAAGAAATTCATGGACAATCTAGCGGCGCATGTGCAATAGTTGCAAGTAAGATATCTTCTACTCAAATATCATTTATCTATAGAAATAAAAATACTTTTACTGAAGGAGAAACAATTTTTTCTTATGAGTCTGATTCAACTTCAATTGTACAAACATTATCAGCAGATAGTTTTGATGTTTCATCAAATTTCTCATATAAAACGGGACAAAAAGGAACTTTCTATGATTATGGAACAATTGTAAGAAAATCTGGTGTTCAAGAACCAACTAAAAAACTTATCATTTATTATTCTGGAGGATATTATGATTCTGCAGATGATGGAGATATCACGACTGTAAATTCATATGCAAATGGATTTGATTATACAAATGAAATTAGAACAGTAAATTTCATAAGAAATTCAGATATTATTGATATAAGACCAAGAGTTTCTGATTTTACAACAGAACAATCTCTATTAAGATCTCCTCTAGAATTCCATGGAAGATCATTTAATTCTTCTGGAAATTCTGCTGCAAATATATTAGCGTCTGACGAGAGTATTCAAGCAACATTCTCGTTCTTCTTGGGAAGAATTGATAGAATATTCTTAACAAAAGATGGTGTTTTTCAAGTTAAATATGGAACTCCTTCAGAAAGACCAGAAAAACCTGTAGCTGTTGATGATTCTCTAGAAATTGCAACAATCAATTTACCACCATATCTCTATAAAACTTCAGATGCTGAAATTGAGTTTTTAGATCATAAGAGATATAAGATGTCTGACATCCAAAATCTTGAGAGACGAATTAAGAGTTTGGAGTATTATACTTCTCTTTCTTTACTTGAAACAAATACTGCAAATTTATTTGTTCCAGATAGTGAAGGGTTAGTAAGATTTAAATCCGGATTCTTCGTAGATAATTTTACTTCACTATTAGCACAAGAACCTACTATTTTATTTAAGAATAGTATTGATATAAAAAATAAAGAGTTAAGACCTTCTCATTATACAAATGCAATTGACCTTATTCCTGGACCTGTTGTAGGGTTTGATCCATCTACAGATAGATCAACAAGTCAACCTGAAGGTATTAACATTAAAAAGTCTAGTGATATTATCACTCTAGACTATTCTGAAGTCGAATATTTAACACAAAAATTTGGAACAAGAGTTGAAAGTGTAACTCCTTTTATTTTAAATTTCTGGAGAGGATCAATTTCACTTACTCCAGCATCTGATGTTTGGGTTGATACGGTAAGACTTGAAGCTAAATTTATTAATGTTGAAGGTAATTATGCAAGAGTTCTGAGAGATGCAGTAGAAAATCTAAACATTGACCCACAAACTGGGTTTGCTCCAACCGTTTGGAATTCTTGGGTAGATAATTGGACTGGTCAGGAAAGAGTCACAAGAACTCAAACTAGAACAACTACTAACTGGCTTGGATGGGGAATTCGCTGGGATACTATTCAAGATCAACTTCTTGATATTGTTGATACTGGCGTAGCTAATAGAAGTGGAACAAGAGCAACTTTCTCTGAACAGATTGATAACACTTCTGTAGGAGATAGAGTTGTTAGTAGAGATTTGATTCCCTTTATGAGGTCTAGAAACATTGCTTTCATGGGTAATGGATTGAAACCAAACACTAGAGTTTATGCATTCTTTGATGGTGTTGATGTTACAAATTACTGTGTACCCAAACTCATTGAAATTTCAATGACTTCTGGTGTCTTCCAAGTAGGAGAGACAGTAACTGGAAGAGTTATTAATACTGGTCTTGGGCCAGATACTCTAGATATTTCTCCAAGAATTGAATTTAGAGTTGCACAAAAGAATCATAGAACAGGATCTTATGATGTTCCTGTCTTAACATATCCCGAGAATCCATATACTACTGCACCTCTCACTTCAACATATTCTTCAACTTCAACAATTTTAAACGTTGATACAAATTCTCTTTCAAATATTGCTGAAGGAACATTTAGTGGATTTATTCAGCAAGGAATGGTACTTGTTGGAGGAACTAGTGGTGCTCAGGCAACAGTTTCTGCAGTCAGATTTGTATCTGATATAACTGCTACTGTTGCTGGAAGTTTCTTTGTACCAAATCCGAATATTACAGTAAATCCAAGATTTGAGACAGGATCAAAATCATTTACATTAATTAACGATGAAGATGGTGACGTTGATGATGCAACTACCTTAGCAAATGAATCATTTGAAGCATCTGGAACATTAGAAACAGTTCAAGAAAATATTGTTTCTGTTAGGAATGCTAGGGTCACTCAGACCCAACAAAATCAATCTAGAGACATTAGAAGAGTTGCAGATACTCAAGTAGTCTCTTCTACGGTTGTTAACACTAGAACATGGGCATTTCCACCTCCACCACCGCCACCACCACCGAGGAGACCACCGCCACCACCACCGAGGAGATGGGATCCTTTAGCTCAATCATTCTTTGTTGAAGAATTAGAAGGAATTTTTGTTACCAAATGTGGTGTATATTTTAATACTACTGATGCTGGAAGCACTCCAGTAGTTCTTCAGTTAAGAACTCTGGAATTAGGAACTCCTTCTGAAAAAGTTTTACCACTTTCTGAAGTATTCTTGTTTCCAAATCAAATTACAACATCCGATGATGGATCTGCTATAACTTTCTTTGAATTTGATGCTCCGGTTTATCTGAAAGGAGAAACAGAGTATGCTGTTGTTATGTTATCTCAGTCTGCAGATTATAGTGTATTCATTTCAAGAGTTGGTGAAAATGACATTCTTACACAATCATTTGTTTCCAATCAACCTACTCTTGGATCACTATTCAAGTCTCAAAATGCTTCTACTTGGGAACCAAGTCAATGGGAAGATTTGAAATTTGATCTTTACAGAGCAGATTTCTTAGATACTGGAACTATTGACTTCTATAATCCGGAATTGACTTCCGGCAATAATCAGATTGCAAATCTGCTTCCAAATACTATTGAAATGAATTCAAAAAAAGTAAGAATTAGTCTTGCTTCTACTATTGGAGATACTACATTAGAATTTGGAAATACTATAATGCAATGGGGTTCTGATGCAACAGGTAATTATGTTGGAAATGCAGGAATAGCCACTGGAAATCTTAATATTATAAATGCAGGTATTGGATATACTCCAGGATCTGGTCAATTTATCTTTGGGGGTGTTGTCTTAGACACTGTTAGTGGACATGGTTCAGGAGCAACTGCAGACGTTACAGTTAAGGATGGTGTTGCTATTGCGGCAACTATTTCTGCCACAGGTAATGGATATGTTGCAGGTGATGTCTTATCAATTCCAAATATTGGTTCTCTTGAAGTTGGAAGAAATGCAAGATTTTCAATTGTCAGTATTGCCAATACCAATCAATTGATTGTAGATAATGTTCAAGGTGATTTCTTAACAGGTGTTGCAAACACTATGAGATACGTTTCTAGTGTAGGTATTACTACAAACTTAAACTGGGAACTTGGTGGAAATGTTTCTGTAGACACTATAACCACAGTTTCTGATGGTTTACATATTAAAGTAAATCATAAGAATCATGGAATGTATTCTGAAGAAGATTATGTAAAGATCTCTGACGTAGCATCTGACATAAGACCATCAAAACTAAGTATAAACTATAGTTCTGATTCTACAGGAGCAATTCAAATTAGCGATGCAAATGAATTCTCAACATTTGAAGGAGTTGGAGTTGGGACAACAAACCCAGGTTACATAAAAATTGGAAATGAAATCATTGAATATACTTCAGTGAATGGTAATGATATTCAGGGAAATATTGTAAGAGGATCTAATCCACTTACATATTCAGTTGGAACTCCAGTTTATAAGTATGAACTAAATGGTGTTTCTCTTAAGAGAATTAATAAAGTACACAATCTTTCTAATGTATCTGTAAGTAATCCAATTACTTTTGATTCGTACAATATTAAATTGGACATGTCTCTAGATGGAACTAATAGAACTGTTGCAGGTTATCCAAAATTATATCAAAGTTTGACCAAAACTTCTGGTGGATATAATGCAAAAGCAACACAAAATATTCCTTTTGAAATTATAACTCCTATTGTTCAAAACTTGACTGTTCCCGGAACAACTATTGGTGCAAGTATTAGAAGTGTGACTGGTAAGAGTATTGATGGAAAAGAAATTCCATTCATTGACGCTGGATTTGACTCAATAACAGTTAATTCTGCAAATTATCTTGATGAACCTAGAATTGTATGTTCAAAGGTCAATGAAGATGAAAAACTTGGATCTCTTACTGGCAACAAATCCATGAATATGAGATTGACGTTGGCAACATCAAATCCACTTTTATCTCCAGTAATTGACTCTCAAAGAGTGGCTGTTATTTTGACTTCAAATAGAGTCAATAAAGTTATAACAGATTACTCTACAGATTCTAGAGTATCTAGTCCTACAGAAGATCCTTCAGCATTCCAATATATTTCTAAAGAAATAGGTTTAGAATCTCCAGCAACTTCGCTTAAGATTCTTTTAAATGCACATATTAATAATTACTCAGATATACGTGCATTCTATGCAATTGGAGATAATCCAAACTTTGACCCATTATTCTTCCCATTCCCGGGATATGATAACCTAGATTATAAAAATCAGATTATCAAACTTGAAGATAGTGATGGAAAATCTGATAAGTTTGTAGTTCCTTCTAATGAATTGGGATTTGAATCTCAAGAAATAAACTTTAAGGAATATTCATTCACTGCTGACGAACTTCCTGCTTTTAGATCCTATAGAATTAAATTGGTAATGACTTCTACTAGTCAAGCATTTGTTCCAAGAGTAAAAGATCTTCGCGTAATTGCTTTAGCATAGTATGAAAGAAAATTATATTAAAGTGAAAGGTCATGGGGGTCTCGCAAGAGATCCTCATACAAATTCTATAATAAATGTAAATAATTCTGAGTATGATGAATACATCAAAAGGAAATCTCTCAAATCAAAGGAGAATGAAAAGATTAATATATTAGAGACTGATCTCGCCAATATTAAAAATGATATTGATGAAATTAAACATTTACTAAGGAGTTTAACAAATGAATCCTGATGAAATAAAATTAACAAATCTCTCTAAAAGTTTTGCATATACGCAAATCGCATCTGAAATAGATGAATGTAATGATAATGAGTTGCTAAAAAATATAGCAAAATCTTTTTGCAAACTATATTATAAGCAACAAGAAACGATGAAGGTAATTGGATTACCGAACGAATAATACCCTAAATATTTCAAAAAGCGATAAAAAATGGCGCAACCAACTAATAGACCGGAATTGATTGATTATTGCAAAAGAAAACTGGGAGCGCCAGTTTTGGAAATTAATGTTGCTGATGAACAGATTGACGATTTAGTTGATGATGCTATACAGTACTTTCAAGAGAGACACTTTGATGGAGTATCTCAAGTATATTTAAAATATGAAATTACTGAACATGATATTGAAAGAGGAAGAGCACCTGGTGGAGAGTCTCCATCTGCAGGAATAGCAAGTACTACGGCTACTACATCAATTGCTGGAGTTTCTACTACTTTTAACTTTGAAGAAAGTAGTAATTTTTTACAAATTCCTCCTGATATTATAGGAATAACAAAAATATATAATTTTGATGGAAGCAATACTGCAACAAATAATATGTTCAGTGTTAAATATCAAATGTTTTTAAATGATATCTATTCATGGGGTTCAACAGAAATGTTGACGTATGCAATGACAAAGACATACCTCGAAGATATTAATTTTCTATTAACAACTGATAAGGCTATTAGATTTAATCAGAGGATGGATAGATTATACCTAGACATTGATTGGGGAAGTGTATCTGTAGGAAATCATATTGTTATCGATTGTTTTAGATCTTTAAATCCAAATGATTATGAGAGAGTTTGGAATGATTCTTTCTTAAAACTATATTTGACTTCTTTAATTAAACGTCAATGGGGACAGAATTTAATTAAGTTTCAAGGAGTTAAACTTCCGGGAGGAATTGAACTAAATGGTAGACAAATATATGATGATGCCCAAAAAGAAATAGATGTTATTATGGAAAAAATGTCAAATACTTATGAACTTCCACCATTAGACATGATAGGTTGATATGTTAAATCCATTTTTCCAGCAAGGGTCTAAATCAGAACAGAGTTTAGTTCAAGACTTAATTAATGAGCAGTTGAAGATATATGGTATTGAGATCTACTATCTTCCAAGAAAGTATGTGACTGAAAAAACGGTCATAAAGGAAGTTATTGAATCTAAATTTGATTCTTCATATCCAATTGAAGCATATGTTCAAAACTATGAGGGATATGATGACAATTCTGTATTGATGTCAAAGTTTGGCATTCAAAATACAAATGAGATTACATTAGTAATATCAAAAGAAAGATATAATGAATATATTGCGCCATTACTGCTAGGAAAAGATGATGTAAAACTTTCATCTAGACCCAAAGAAGGAGACCTACTATATTTTCCTCTTGGTGATAGATTATTTGAAATCAAACAAGTAATACATGACAAACCTTTCTATCAATTACAAGAAAATTATACGTATGAATTAAGATGTGAACTCTTCAGATATGAAAATGAAATTATAGATACTGGAGTTTCTGAAATTGATGATGAACTGCAAGCAATTGATGGAGTTGATGGAGATTTGTTCTTAGGAAGAACTCAAACTCTCACTATGGTAGGAATTGCTTCTACAGCAACAGCTGTTGTCGGAAGTGTAACAAATGGTTCCATAAGATTAATAGCTGTTACCAATAGAGGTGGTGGATATAATACACCTCCAAGAGTAGCAATTTCATCAGCACCTGCAGGTGGAGTTACTGGAATAGCAAGTGCTATTATGATTGGGGGGATCCAAGCATGCAATAAAAATGTAAATCCTTCATTAAAGTCAGTACAAACGGTACAAATGACTAATGCTGGTTCTGGATATACTCAAGCACCATCTATAAGTTTTAGTTCAAGTAGCGGAAGTGGTGCGGCCGCAACTTCAGTTATTAGTAGTGGTCAAGTTGGAATTGTAACAGTCACTTTTGGTGGATCCGGATATTCTACATCCAATCCAACTGTAACTTTCTCGACACCAAAACATGTTGGTGCAGCTGCAACTGCAACTTTAGATCTTCCAATTGTCGGTGGTGGTGTTAGTGTCACTGCTGCGACTATTAGTATTGGTTCATCTTCTCTATTCTTCCCAGGAGGGACTACAGGAGGGGTATTCTATAAATCAGTACCTTCAGTAACATTTAGTTTACCAGAGGGTACTGGAAACGCTGCAGAAGCAACTGCAACGCTATCAGACATATCTCAAACTGGAGGAACAGTAGAAACTCTTGCAATTACCACAGGAGGTAAATTCTATACCAGTGCTCCAACAGTAGTAATTGAACATCCAGGAATGAGTCCTGCAGTTGCAACTATTGGAATAGCAGGATCTTCTATTGATTCAGGTTCTATAGCTTTTAGTACAACAGGTAGAGCATATACATCAAGACCAATAATCATAATTGGAACTGGTATTGGAACAATTACTCCTACTCAGGAGGCAGTTGGTGTTGCTACAATACATCCAATTACTGGTATTATTACTGCTGTTTCTTTTAATATATCAGATTCTTGGGCAACTGGAACTGGAGCAACAATTGGTGCTGGATATACAGTTACTCCAACTATTTCTTTCAGTAGTCCGTCTCCAGTTCGAGCAACTGCTACTGTTACTGTTTCTACTGCAGGTACAGTTAATACTATTAGTATAGGGAATAGTGGATTTGGATATCAAACTTCTCCTAGTATTACAATTGATGCCCCTGCCGGAGCAGATGAACAATTTAGGACTCTTGGTATAGCTACCATGAGGTTTGACTCAGTAAAAACCACAGGAACTATTGGAATTGGATCCAATCACATTTCTGGTATCACTACTACTGGCATTATAGCTGGCGATAGAGTTAGACTTCAATATCATCATGAAACTAGTCATACATTATTCCCAACATCCAATTTTATATCAACAAGTACATATGTTACATCTGTTGGATATGGAACAGTTTATATGTCAGAAGTTTCTACAAATGTTGGAATAGCAACAACTGCATTTGAATTTGGTATTGATAAATGTGGAATTGTAACAGGTATTGCAGTAACATTTGGTGGAGGTGGATATTTGTCAGTACCTACAGTCACTATATCCAATGATCCTTCTGAAAAGAATTATGTTGAATTGATTGCTGGTATCAATACTGCTACTGGTGTTGCTTTAGTGAGTGCAGCAGGTACAGTAACTGGAATTGAAATTACAGATACTGGTTCAAACTATGTAATTTTGCCAGAAGTAACAATTTCTGATGCAGCATCTAATTCTGGATCAGGATCTTTTGAATTTAATGAAATTGTTACTGGAAGTATTACTGGAACAACTGCAAGAGTAAGAAAATGGGATATTACAACAAATCAACTTGAAGTATCAAATGTATCTGGTTATTTTTCTAATGGAGAAGTTCTTGTCGGTGCAGCGTCAAGTGCAAGTTTCCAATTAAGGTCTATTAATGAAAATATTAATGATGATGGATTTGCAGACAATACTGATATAGAAACTGAAGCAGATTCAATCTTAGATTTTTCAGAACAGAATCCTTTTGGAATTCCATAAATAGAAATTATTATGTTTAAATAATAACATAAGGTAAGTAAGAACATGTTTGAATATTTTTATAACGAGATTCTGAGAAGAACTGTTATTTCGTTTGGAACTTTGTTTAATGGAATTAGTATTAAGCATACAGATTCTGCTGGCACTGTTACAAATGTAATGAAAGTTCCTCTTGCATATGGTCCTACTCAGAAGTTTTTGGCCAGATTGGAGCAATCTCCAGATCTGAATAAGTCAACTGCAATGACCTTACCTAGGATGTCATTTGAATTTACAGGTCTAACATATGATCCATCGAGAAAAGTTTCTACAACTCAGCAAATTGTCGCAAAAGATCCAAATGATGGGTCAGAATTTAAAAAGACATATATGCCAGTTCCATATAACATGCAGTTTGAACTGAGTATTATGTCAAAATTGAATGATGATGCTTTGCAAATTGTGGAACAAATTTTGCCATATTTTCAACCTGCTTTTAGTTTATCGGTACAATTAGTTGATGAAATTAGAGAAAGGCGTGATATCCCAGTAATACTTGAAAATATTACTATGCAGGATGATTATGAGGGAGATTTTAGTACAAGAAGAGTTCTTCTTTACACCTTGAGGTTTACTGCCAAAACATATCTGTTTGGACCTGTTTCTTCTGCAAGCAAAGATATTATCAAAAAATCCACACTCAATTATCTTGCTGGTACAGATACTTCTGTCAGATCAAGAGGAATATCATATTCAGCGACTCCAAGAGCAATTAAAGACTACACAGGAGATATAGTAACTTTAATAGATCAAGAACTAGATTCTACTACAACTACATTTAATGTTGGAGATGGAACTAAAATTATATCCAAAAAATATATTGATGTTAATGGTGAAGAGATGTATGTAAAATCAATCTCTGGCAATAGAATTTCTGTTAAACGTGCTCAAGATAATACAACTGCTGTTGCACATCCAAAGGGAACAGAAATTAAAGGAATCGATTATACTGATGTTACAACTAGCATAGGAACAATCGGTGAAGACAGTGCTATCATTCCCGAAGGTGATGATTTTGGATTTAGTGGAGATACTTTCTAATAAATATTAATATGAAAAAAAATTTTGATAGTCTCAATGACACCTTTAATACTTCTGGAGAAATTATTAATCCTGAAATAGAAACCTCAGAACAAAAAATTGAAAAAATGAGATCAGATATTGATGATGTTAAAAAAGATTATGATTATACGAGAGGTAATTTATATTCTATAATTGAAAAAGGTCAAGAAGCAATTAATGGAATTCTTGAACTTGCTCAAGAAAGTGAGATGCCTAGAGCATATGAAGTTGCTGGACAACTAATTAAAAATGTTGCAGATGCAACAGATAAATTAATGGATCTGCAAAAGAAATTAAAAAGTGTAGAAGAAGAATCTCAAAGCAAAGGCCCAACAAATGTAACTAATGCTTTATTTGTAGGGTCCACTGCCGATTTAGCAAAACTCATTAAACAGCAATCTAAAGATGAAGAATCTTAAAAATTTTTTAAGTGAATCTCCAACAAATAGTGTTGGACTAAATGGACTTACTGGAGCGGCAAATGCAAATGGACCTCTTGCCGGATCAGGAAATACATTGCTGTTTAAACAACGTCAGGACGATCTATTATCCCAAGATTTTCAAACACCTGGAGAGTCTGGTCTCAATAAATGGGAATTGGGATCTGGTGTTTATCCTGTAGAAAGACTATCGATGGCAGACATTAATAATATGGTTCATGCTTCTAGTCAATTTGTACAGACAATGGATAATAATACTGAAGATAGAATAAGAAAAACTTTTGGTCAGTTTAAAGAACAATATTTAACTAAATATAAAAAGAGCATTCAATAAAATGAAGTGTAAATCTGGTTACTATTACTGCTATACTGATAAAGAATGTAAGAAAATTCCTGCTGGATTAAAAATGGCAGGAAAATATCTTGGTGGCGGTAGAGAACCAGAAGAAGTTGGCATTGATAAACCAGTTGAAAATGGTAATGGTAATGGTGGAGGAGTAAGTGAATCGAAAAGTGGTGATTCTTCTCTGCGTGACTGGTTTGGCAAGAGTAAGTCTAGTGATGGCAAGCCTGGTTGGGTTCAACTGGGTGGTAAATACTCAGGAAAACCTTGTGCCAAGCAACCAGGACAAACTACAAAACCAAAATGCGGTTCAAGTAAAATGAAGCGAGAGCTCTCTAAAGATGAAGAGGAAACGGCATTCCGTCGTAAGAATCGTCAAGATCCCAATCCAGATAGAAAAGGGAAAGCAAAAAACGTGGCAACTGAAGAAACTGTAATTGAAGCTAAAGGCGAAAAAGACGCCTGTTACCATAAAGTCAAGTCACGCTATTCAGTTTGGCCAAGTGCATATGCATCGGGAGCACTTGTCAAATGTCGTAAAAAAGGTGCTGCCAATTGGGGAAATAGTACTAAAAAAGAAGAATTTTCTAATTGGCGCGAAGAATTATTAGATGAATCAGGAAAGAAATGTTGGAAAGGATACAAGAAAGTAGGAACACAAAAACTTTTCGGTAAGACTTATAATAGATGCGTAAAAGAAGCGCATCTTGATACATGTAACCATACTGAAAAAGGAATTGAGTGTCCTATACATGGAAATTCTCCATGTAACAGTCCTAAATCAGGACCTAAAGGTGGAAGTGGTGGAAAAATTGGGCCCAATAAGAATTATGTAAAACCAATGGGAGAAGAAACCATTGAACTTACTGATGCTTATGGGGAAACATTTGCAACTGTAGAAGATCTTATTAAACCAGAACCTTTAAAACCTTCAATCAACGCTATTGATTATGAAGTATATGATATTGATAAGATAGTTGGATATCCAGTAGATGAGGCGGTAAGACTTCCTTCTAAAACTGGAAACATTATTATGGTATCTTTAATGTGGAGAGGAAAATATTATAGCATTAGAATGTTCTTTCCATCTGCTAAAATTCCAACCAGATCTGATGTTCAATATCAGATTGATAAAGTATATCCCGGCGCAAAAGTATCAAGTTACTCAGCGATCGACTATGTTCCAGGAAATCCACTCCTTCATGCAGAGTCTTCTGCATGGACAAAAAAAGAAGGAAAAAATAAATCAGGAGGACTTAATGAAAAAGGGAGAAAGTCTTACGAAAGAGAAAATCCTGGAAGCGACCTTAAGGCACCAAGCAAGAAGGTTGGAAATCCCCGTCGCGCATCCTTCTGCGCTCGAATGAAGGGTATGAAAAAGAAACTAACTAGTAAGAAGACTGCTAGTGATCCTGATAGCAG
>CEWO01146341.1_pt1 | contig 15639 bp, 15 predicted proteins | sample 361561 | NCBI WGS metagenome assembly CEWO01 (sample SAMEA2623627, study PRJEB7988) | marine metagenome | isolation source: saline water (ENVO:00002010), including
TCATCCTCAACCTCCGGCGAGGGGGTTTTGTCAACATGGTGTTGCCGTTGGGCGTTTGTCCGCACCCAGTGTAGGAAATGAACCCCACGGTTGGCAAATCCTATTCGAATGTAGCTTTTGATAGCAAGCCCTCATGGAATCCTGATGACTTCAGGAGTAGTCTTTCAACTACATTCTTGTCACCTCTAATTATTGAACTAATAGTGAAATTAGGCCATTTGTAAACGGGTTGTCCCAGCCACCCGACCAAAGGATGTGTTTTCCCAATTCTTGGAGGCCTATTCTCATTAATTGCATCCAGAGACTCGAGAAGATCTATGAGAGACTCGGCCTCTTCGGGAATCTCTTCCTTTACTCTGAATCTACGAGACAAAAGACCTCTAATTTTAGGTCCGCATCCATCATATTGCAAGTCACTTTTGAAGGGGAATTCACTTTTTGTGCCAACGGGCCTCAAGATTGCGGCTGGCCATGAAATGTTCCTTTCAATTAGCCAAGAAAATACCTTATCCTCTTGGAGTGCCCATTCCAGTAAATCAGAAGAGATATGCGCCCACCATTCTAGCGGCAGAGTGTTGATTATCTGCTCTACATTTTCAATGGTGGGCTCCTCCTTTCTGACGATTAGCAGGTTTAGTGTGGACCACGTTCTGATATCATGGCCAAATGGTAGTTCGTCTGCCCTAGAAAGTATTTTTTCCAATATTTCTCTAGTTCTCTCTTCTCTAAAATTATCATCTGAAGAAATTAACCATAACAATCCTTGCAGAGTCTTGACGGAGCGAGTCGGGGGGTTAGCTAGCCATACTTCTAATGCCCAGTCTAGTAAATCTGCATGTAGCGATTCGGGTAACCAAGCTGAATTCGCCAATAATTGTGATGCGACCCAAGATGAGCCTCTTGTGGCATTCATTGAGTCTATCGTGGGCCTCGATCTGAGTGCAGAGTTATGATCAGAACGAAGTAGTCTGGTAAACTCTGTGGAGAATACATCCAAGACAGACTGTGGCGCTACGTCTGCGACTTCAGATAGCCCCTCCAAAGGAAGGAAATCAAAATCTAGTATTGAAAGCCACTCGGGATCAATTCTAGAGCTCAATCTCTGCCACCGAGGCCATCTAGAACGAGGGGTTGATGCGATCCATGATGCGATTGGATATCTAGCTTCCATCCTATTTGCCCAGTCCTCATTTCCCTCGGGATATTGAGATATTGCAGACTTGATTATTGACATATATTCCTGATCTTCAATGGTAGAGACTGAGCTCTTGAGTTTGCTCATAATGTGATCATTCTTTTCCCCTGTGAGTGAGATATCGTGAGGATCTGGGGAATGAAGCACTGGATCTACGATTCTTACTGGCATATCCTTGCCCCCAATGGTTCTGAGGCTCATCCAAGGAAGTGGCCTCAGAGGATCGATTGTCAGAGTATCTAGATTCGAGAAGAGTTGGAGTCTTTTTTCCACTAATGCCATCCTTAAATTTTTACTAGAGGACACCAAATTTAGTAAATCCTTAGAAGTATCTTTTGGAATATCAATGACCAAGGGAGGAACCACTTCTGTCGAAATCGCCCATCTAGTCAGTGATTCTGAAGCTGCCTTTCCGAGCCCCCTGGTGTCCAGAAGTCTGGGTATGATTTCTGATGATGAGAACTCTGATTTGCCCCAGTCTTGCCTAAATCTCCTCCATGTTGAGTCCTCGGTTCTGACTCTTCTAGTTCCCAATACTCTATCTTTCAATGCTTGGCACCTCCTCGATCTCTCCGATTCAGAGAGACGAGGATGAGCTACAGAAACCCAGTGTTCAAGAGATTCAATGGGGTATTTATCGCCTTCTGACTCGAACCCACTGAGATCAGCAATGATCAATGAGCCATTTCTAGATGCCTTGAGGAGCATGGACCTTGGAAGCCTTTCAGACGCTACTGCTACTATAGGAGAGGCGGGTCTGATATCTGGAGCCATTTCGTGGCATCTTGCAAGAACCCATTGACCCCTATGCATAGATGCTTCCGGGAGTGGAGGCTTTGGCCTGTGAATCGGGCCTGAGAACCATTTTCCAGGTGCTATAGCGATTGGTCGTTCCTCGTCCAACAACTTGGCCCTAACTATGCCAATGACGGATTCACTCTCTGTAAATGTTTCAATTTTCTCCTTGTCATATACTGGAGGAGATGCCCTATATTCATTGGATGACAGGTCGATCCATCTCGGCGATCTTTCCTTCAGCACCGCCCAGCTCCAAGGAACCCCCTCAGTTCCACTGGAGAATTGTTTCATTTCTATTTCGGGAGGGGGCCTGTCAGGAATTGGTATGAGGGGCGAAGAAGGTTGTACCAACAAGCCCAATAGAAGATTTGGACCATCGCGAAAAAGTATGCAATAATCCCCATGTTCTCTCGAGATCGGGATTGCCTCTGAGGCCAATGCCAATTCATCTGACTTTATTGCTAACCATCCAGACTCAGTGAGATGTAGTTTCGCCCCTCTGCTTCCAGCAGGCATATCACTGTCTACCAGTGTAGCGTTCCTCAGCCTCCTAATCTCTGCAGAAGCGTGAGGAACCCTGATTCCAGTTGCACTAGCGATCTCACTAACAGTAGATCGCCCCTCTGCCAGGAACCCGAGGATTCGTCTCTTGTTCCTACTTCTGATTTTTGAGGGCGATATTGTTTCGTCGGTATTCACGAAGAATTCGGAATCATTCGACATGATTTACCACCATTGAATCATTCCACATTAGTTATTTGTAATAAAATCATCTGAATAGTTACATTTTATTACATATTTCTACTGGAGAAAGGGTAGGTTCCATTTCAACACTGAATTCTTACATCGTAATTATGCCATTTACTGTGATGATAGGTAACTAAAGTTGGCTAAATCGTACAGAACGGTTATATCAGTGTCTGCTATCCTGTGTACATCGGGTAAGTAACGGGGACCGGTAATCAGGAGAGACGGGAAGATATGACATCGGATAATATCCGAAAAATGATCAGGAAGTTCGTTTCTAAGAGGCCTAGGAATACGGCTGAAATAGCTAATTGGTTGGAAGGAAAGTCAGAGTTCGGAAATATACACAACGATATCTCGGGCGTACTAGAATCTGACAGCTCGATAGTCAGGATCGGCACAATTAGGAGAAGCGGCATTTCTGGTCGCGAATACCCACTGTCAGAATGGGCAACTGAAGAGTGGGTAGCTCATCACGAGCGTGAAAAGCCCATTAAGGAGGAGTAAAAAAATGAGAACTACAAGACTTAGGCAAAAAATCAAGAAATTCCTGCACTCGAGAGGCGAGGCGAATACTACTGAAATACTGGAACATGTGAATACAACAATGAGGCATGGTACCACTCCCCAACAACTTGGAAATGTTCTCTCCAAGGATAAAGATATCATGAAGGTTGCAACCACCAAGAGAGGCGGTGCCCTATCTGGACGGTATGAAATATGTGTCTGGCAACTAAGGCCCGGAGTTCTTGAGGGAGAGAACTGATTCTCCCTTCTTAGAATCAGAAGATCTCTAAAATCTTCTAATAGGTTACTAACACTAAATTTACATTTCTAAATCAGTGGACCAGTTGCCACTACGAGCGAGACTATTCATTGCGGCTCGGTGGGCGAAGGCATTCTGACTTTCTACCTTGGAGTCGTTCGCCCAAGTCTGCAAAGCGTGTGCAAGCAGAGCCCTTCCATATGAGTAAGACAATTGCCATGGATGTTCAATATCCATTGAATTCATCAAATTAAGATGAGCGGTGGCATCTTCGTCAGATTGACCCCCTGACAGGAAAACAATTCCCTCAACTTCCCCGGGAACATTATTGGAAAGACAATCCACAGTAAGATTGGCTACCTCTTCCCTGGAAATCTGTTCCTCTGATTCCTTTCCGGCCATTATCATGTTTGGCTTGAGTAGGGCCCCTGGGAGATGGACTCCTTGATTTAGGCAATCTTTGAATGTCTGAGAAAGGATTTCAGAAGTAACCTGGTAGCATTTCTCTGCGTTATGATTTCCTTCCATGAGGACCTCTGGCTCAATTATGGGAACTAATCCTTGCTCTTGGCAAATTGATGCGTATCGGGCTAAGGCATGGGCATTGGTAGAGATATTGGCTGAACTAGGCATGTTTTCTCCAATCTTAATGACTGCGCGCCATTTGGCGAACCGCGCTCCCATAGAGAAATACTCGGCACATCGATCCCTGAGTCCATCTAGTCCCTCTGTGATTTTCTCACCTGAGTGATTAGCTAGATCTTTGGCCCCAGTGTCAACCTTGATTCCCGGGTGGACTCCTCTGCTAGCTAGATACTCTGGAATAGGGGTCCCATCATCCATGACCTGACGGATTGTTTCATCAAAGAGAATGACTCCGCTAATAGCGGACTCATATCCATCTGTTGCAAATATGTTAGCCCTGTACTTTCTTCGAGTCTCGGGGGATGGTTCGATACCCACTGCCTCCAATCTGCTGGACATTGTTCCATTACTTTCATCTGCTGCCAGAATTCCCTTCCCGGACGCTACCAATTCCCTTGCTGTCTTCTCAAGAAGTTGCTTATCCATATCCACCACCGATTGCTACGAGTGAGTTATGAGAAATTAATCCATCGTTGAAAGGATTTGTTTAGAAGAGCTAGAATTTTCTAGTGGATGAGACAAATTTGTGAATTCCAGAAGATACGTCAATAATTTCTGAATGTACCGTTGCCTTTCCGTCCTTATGGAATTCAACTCCCTTGGTTCTTCCATCACAAACTCCAGAGCTAATGAATATGGAGTCATCTGAAGAGCATAGATCATCCCTGTCCCACAGTCTCTCGATATCTCCTTCGATCATTCTTTCGGCTCTCTCTCTATGGCCGTCATTCTTGAAAACCAATCTTCCCTGAAAGGGAGCGCCTAGGCCTCTGAGAGCTGTTGCGGTAATGACGCCCTCCGGGGCCGCCCCTATTCCCATTAGCATGTCAATATCGGAACCTGGATCTGCTGCATTTAGTGCCGCGGATACATCTCCATCTCCAATCCTTATCACGTTGGCACCAAAATCATTGATCTCTCTGATTAGGACATCATGTCTGGGGCGATCCATTACCACCACATTGAGTTCCTTAGGAGCCTTTCCCAGTACCTCACATGCCGACTCTAGATTGTAGGAAGTCTCTGCGTCGAGGCTTAATTCTCCGAGTAATTCCTTCGGTCCTGCAATTTTGTTCATATAGCAGTCTGGAGCGTGTAAAAGTGATCCCTTTGGTGCGGCCGCTAAGACCGCCACTGCATTAGGAAGATCATTTGCTACATGATTTGTACATTCCAGTGGATCTACCGCAATATCTATGCTCGGAGCTCCGGGGACTCCTTGCATCGATCCAAGTGGCTCACCAATCCAAAGCATGGGGGCATCGTCTCTCTCTCCTTCTCCTATGGCCACCCTGCCATCGAATGGCACGGTATCAAAGACGGCCCTCATTGCCTCAACGGCGGCTCCATCAGCCGCCTTACCGTCTCCTTTTCCCCTCCAGGGAGATGCGGCTACTGCCGCCGCCTCAGTGGCTTGGAGGAAGAAATTCGCCAGATCCGATGTCGCCATGTACGTGCGAAGGGTAACTGGTCATTCAATTGTGCGGCTGCCCCTTCTTCTTTTCTAAAACTCTGATTCCTTCAATACATGTGTCGAGATATTGTCCGTTTGAGTCTTTCTCGGTGGATTTGAGCATATCGAAAGCGCATAGCAGACCAGCGCTTACTCCGCATAGAGCCTCCATCTCGACGCCTGTGGTCCAGTGAGTACTTACTGTGACGGTGCATCTCAAACCAATGGGTTCTATCGTCCAATCAACCGAGCACCCCTCTACTGGAACAGAATGACAGTGAGGGATGGTCCGAGGGGTTTCTTTGACAGCTTGAATGGCGGCTACAGTGGATGCCTCCCTGACATCTCCTTTGATTGACTTCCCGTCGGAGACGATACTCAGACTTTCCTTGGATAGCTTCAGTATTCCCGTAGCCTCGGCTTTCCTGAATACCACTCTCTTGGAACCAATATCTACAATACCAACTCTTTTTCCATCCATCTTACTGACTAATGGGAGGGGGGTTTTACTAATAGGTAATCTGGATAGCGATCCGATTGAATGGAAGGATTATTTCATCCTAAGCCAGATTTCCAAGACTCGCCCTCTGTTGTGACTTCTTTCTTCCAAAGAGGTGCCTGCGACTTTAATTCATCCATTATCCAAGAACAAGCTGCAAATCCTGCTACTCTATGAGGAGAGGCAACATGTATGCAGACAATAGGTTCAGATGGCAAAACTACTCCTGTCCTGTGCGCTATTACGACGGAGTTAATTTCAAACTCTGACACAGCATTACGTCCAATTTTTTCCAGGGCGATAGGTAGCTCTTTGTCCCAATGATCGAATTCTAATCTCTCCACCATAGAATTTCCCTCAGACTCCCTAGTAATTCCGATAAATGAGACAATACTTCCACATCCTTCTGTTTCCAGAATCTTTCTTAGAGAGTCTGGATTGAGGACTTCTGCCTCAACTGAGATATGTACTGACATAGTTGCGCATCCCCTTACTCGACTTGAATTAGCCGGAAGAGACCCAACTGTTGAAGCGTATGACATAAGTCGGTTATTCGTGGAAAGAGGGCCCGTACACATTCTCGGAGCCGGCCTGTCTGGACTGTCGGCGGCTACCATACTGGCCAATGCGGGTATTGAAGTCCATGTTCACGAAATTAGAGGCGATAGTGGCGCGAGGTTCGATGGAGATTTCCAAGGACTTGAAAATTGGACGACCGGGGATGACTTCTTCGAAGACATGCGTGAATGGGGCCTTGATCCTGAATCTTTCAAATCCGATGCGTTCGGCGTCGTAGATCTAATCCATCCAGACGATGTGATCACCCAACCTAGAACTGAAGGTATTGCATTCAGGGTAGTCGAGAGAGGTACTGATGAGCATTGCATAGATCAGGGCTTCAAGAGAATGGCAATTGCCGCCGGAGCAAAAATACACTACAACTCCAGAAGAGACCCGCAGGATTGCCAAATTATTGCAGCGGGACCTAAGGAGTCTAGTGCGATAGCTTTTGGAGAAGTTTTTCATACGGATCATCCGAATCATGTATCATTCCAATTAAATGATAAATTGGCCCCTGGTGCTTATTCATACCTGATAATAATCGATGGAGTTGGACTCATCTGTACCTGTCTTTGGAGAAAACAGAAAAAGAGCGGTAGATATCTGAATGAAACCATAGCCTGGTATGAGAAGCATTACGAGTTGAATCGAAAGCCAATCAAGAGAGTCGGCGGCAAAGGGGATTTTTCTATTCCTGATAGATACCTACATGATGGGAGATTCTACGTAGGGGAAGCTGGTGGACTTCAAGATTTCATGTGGGGTTTTGGGATGAGATATGCCATAACTAGTGGGTCTTTGGCGGCCAAATCAATACTTGGCGAGTGTGACTACGAAGAAGAAATTAGGAAACGCTTAGTACCGCTGATTAAGGTCAGTGCTACAAATCGATTCCTTATGAACAGGATTGGAGATAGAGGATTCAAGATGGTTGCACGATATTGGATGAGAGATCAAAAGAAGAAGGGCGATGGATTGGAATTTATGCGCTGGGTTTACACTCCTGGGATAATCAGAAAGATGATGTGGCCCATTGCAAAATTAGCCATGCTCAGGAGAAAGAAGATGAATGATGGGAGGACGGTGACTAGGATGCCCTTCCGTAGATCGCTTAGAAGGGATTCTTGGGAGCAGAGTGAGGAGGCTCTTAAAATTGGAGAGCAGTGGAAGGAAGTTAAGAAAACAGGGGGTTCCGTATCCTTCCCAGATAGTGATACTTGACTCCCCGGTGCTTTCCGTTTGATTGATATGGCCCTCCCTTGTGGAAAGGTCATGACGTCATGGCCCGAACTTCAGCCGATGAAGAACAACTTGGTAAACTATGGAGTAACAGAGAACGGCATAGCGATAATCGAACTATGCTCGGACTCTGCTGGTGAGCCGCTCACTGAGGGAAAAACTCCTGTAAATACATACACTAGAGAGATGTGGCACGATATTGATGATGCGATACTAAGTGCGAGATTTGATGATGATGTATCTGTTATTCTAATCACTGGATATGGTGAGAAATTCTTCTCCGCTGGTGCCAGTATCAAGTACCTAAACAAACTGACTCCGAGGTACAAGTATTTCTTCTGCCTTCATGCTAATGAGACTCTTTCTCGTTTGGAGCAAACTCCCAAGCTTGTCATAGCCGCTTTGAATGGGCATACCGTTGGAGGAGGCTTGGAAATAGCTATGGCTGCGGATATCAGAGTTGCTAGAAAGGGAAATTTCCAAGTCGGACTTCCTGAAGTGGCACTTGGCGTCCTTGCAGGTACTGGAGGGACTGCTCGTTTATCCAGACTTGTCGGCAAGGCAAAAGCCATGGAGATAATGGTGACAGGGAGAAAATTCTCCTTTGAGGAATCGAGAGAAATGGATCTCGTTCACGATATATATGACTCAATGTCACTTGAAGAGTTTCACCAGGATATTCTAGACTACGCAGGAAGATTTACTCTGCCCTTCGCCGCGGCAAAGGCCATTGGCAATATCAAGAGAAGTGTCCAAAGTGGCCTAGAGATTCCCCTGGAGTATCACTTGGCCTTGGAGAGGGAGTTGCAATCTGATTTATTCCAATCCAACGATGCCAAAGCAGGAATCAAGGCATATGTAGAGACTAAGACCCCGAGATTTGAAGGGAACTGATCATAAATTTGTCGAATCTATGATACGTCGTTTGATATACCTGTTATTCAAGCGAGGGTTATGGCAGATACTGAGATAGTAGAGAGTTACAGTCAAAACTTTGAGTCTTGGATTAATGACTTCAGTGAGTGGCAGACGAGAATTGGTTTCGATCCATCATGGCTCGGAGATTACAGGTTTGATATCAAATTTGATTGGGATACTGCGGGTAGCGAGATAGAGTTCGGAGATTTCCAAGGAATGCCAAAGTGGGAGCGTAGGATGCAGATTCCTCAGCAGAACATTATGGATGCAATCATCAACATGGTAAGCGTTCAGGGAGATACAGAGTTTGCAAGTGTGGAGCAACAGAACCACTTACTAGCTTCAGCACCCACGGAATATGATAGAAAGTCTGCACTTAGGATAATGTGTGAAGAACAAAGGCATGGCTGGCAGATGGCATATCTATTGTGCACATTTTTCGGAGAGCAAGGCGTTAGAGAGGCGTCCAAGCTTTTGGAGAGGAATGCCCAAGAGGGAACCAGAATTCTAGGTTCATTCAACGAGCCTATTGACCACTGGCTTGATTTCTTCTGCTTCACTCACTTCATAGACAGAGATGGAAAGTACCAGCTTAAGATGCTGAGTACATCATCATTCAAACCACTCGCAGCAAGTATGGGACCGATGCTGAAAGAGGAGTCCTTCCACTTGGGCACAGGTGCAAACGGACTGCGAAGAATTGTCAAGCAGGGCGTCATTCCAATCTCCATGCTACAGAAATACATCAACAAGTGGGTCAGTACGGGACTCGATCTATTTGGAACCGATGACTCGACCAGTGCTCAGTGGGCTTACGTCTATGGCGTCAAAGGAAGATATGACGAGCGAGAGTCCGATATCGACGCAGACAGGGCGCACTTGAATGAGGCTAGCAGAGACCTATACTTTGAGGAACTGAGGAGGGAAATGGTCAGAATCAGTAAGTCTCGGAAGGAAGGGGAGCCAGAGCTTTATCTCCCATCTGATAAGTTCAAGAGAGGTATCGGCAAGTATGCGGGAGAGAAGTTCACTGTTCACGGGGAAGTTTTCGAAGGGAGCGACAGTGAGTATGAGGCTTACCTGGAGACTGTAATTCCAACTGATGAAGATGAACATAAGCTAATCAACGATTACATGAAGAAAGAGTGGATTCAGTACAGAGAGTGGAAAGGCTAGTGGAGGTGGATTAATGCAATTTCACTCATTGACCGTTTTTGACAAAGAGAAGTGTGCTCACTTCTTCGAGCACCTTACCGATTATTTCTACAAACACCACCATTCAGATGAAGAATCCGCAGATACCTATGAGAATCTTCTGTATACGGTGAAACGCCCATACACTGCTGGGATGCTCGATCAAATAGATGACTGGATGGGACTCCCAAAGAGACAGTGGAGGGAAGAAACACAGAGAGAAGTAATGCTCTCCCTCTATGCAATCAGATACCCAGATACCTTGCTACTTGAAAGTCTAACTGAAAAGCCCAAGTCCGATATCAGGAGGCTCTCTGCTTACCTTCACTTCACACACCACACCTACTCTATTTGGGACGAAGATACTAGGAAGGGGCTAGAAAGGCTTGGAATAATGATTCCCGCCACTGAAGAGGCGGATCCTTTCATCTACGGGGCATATGTGTCTGCCATTGAGCTACTAAAGGATGTGGCCCCGTTTACTTGCTTCCTTGAACATGACGTTCCGCGGCAGAGGTTGTTTCAGTCAGCTCTGGCCGCTTATGGCCGTGAAGCTTGAGTACGTCTTATTTCTTGAACTGTCTTCGAGGTAGCGTGAGTGTGCGTAGCGTAGCTGTGATTGGAGCCGGAACAATGGGTTCAGGTATCGCTCAGGTTTGTGCCCAGACTGGTTGGGAAACCAGGTTGTATGATGCATTTCCAGATTCCCTCGAGAAAGGTATGTTTTCAATTGGTGAGTTTTGGAGAAATGGCATCTCAAGAGGCAAGAATACCGAAGAAGAAGTCAAAAATTGGTCAAATAAATTAGTTGCCTACAATGACCTTGAGGGGGCCTTATCGGGAGTTGATATAGTAATCGAGGCGATCCCAGAGAAAATTGATCTGAAAAGATCGATATTCAGAAAAATAGAGGAGCTTGCACCGGAAAATGCAATTTTGGCCACTAATACCTCTGGATTGAGAATCTCTGAAATTGCATCTGCAGTAAAAACTCCGGAGAGGTTGGTTGGAATGCATTTTTTCAATCCGGTTCCAATAATGAAGCTATTAGAAGTGATCAAACATGATCTAGCTTCTGACGACATCGTGAGAGAAGTTATTGAGATTGGTGAAGAAATGGGAAAAACTACTATTGTTGTCGGGGACATACCTGGATTTGCAACTAGTAGGCTTGGCGTGGTTTTGGGCAATGAGGCAATTAGAATGTTGGCAGAGGGAGTGGCTAGTGCCAGTGACATTGACACAGCTATGAAGCTGGGTTATAGGCACCCGATGGGACCTCTAGAGCTATCTGACTTAGTGGGCCTAGACGTACGTAGAGATATTTTGAATAATCTTGCAGAGTCGTTCAGTGACTCTTCCTATCTCCCTCACCCCCTGCTAGACAGACTGGTAGAATCTGGAGAATTGGGGAAGAAGACTGGTCGTGGTATTTACGACTGGTCTGAAGAAGGAAAATCAGAGAGAGAAGATCTGTGAGCTGGTACCGTGCAGGAGATTTTCATTGAGGGGATAGGTATTGTCGCCGGCTCCCTAGGCGTAATTGCATGGATACCTCAAATTAGAGAGGTTTGGATAGAGGGTTTGCATGAGGGGATATCACTACCGACCTTCTTCCTTGTATCTACGGCCTTGGTTCTTTGGCTGATATATGGAATTTTAGTAGGTTCGATATCTATAATTGTAGCAAATATAGCCGCTTTAGCATGTATTATATCACTCATTGTGGGAGTGGTGAGACTACGTAATTCAGAGTCGAATGATGGTGCGAACACCGGGAGTTGAACCCGGGTTAGCAGGTTGGGAACCTGCTGTCATAACCACTAGACCATGTCCGCTTGTTGTCCGGGAGTCGTGATGGGTAGTTTAGCGACTCGGTTTGGGAACTAGGACCTGGCATCTGCCTTCTTCTTCCCTGACTTCCTATTCTGTCTTCGGTTCCTCTTATCTCGATAATTCTTGACACGGTTATCATCAGAACCTTTGCTGAAGCTATTTCTTTTTGAGTTTCTGGAACGTCCTCTTCTACTGCGTTTTTTCTTCCTACTTGAGTGTCCTTCCTTCTTTTCACTTGAGGGAACTAGGTTGAATTCATTCTTTTTCAAATCCTCGGGCCTTGGATCGGTGAATCTTTTTCTTATTCCTACTTCTCTCTGAATTCTATTGTAACTTCTTTGCTCGTTCCTCTTGACAAAGGAGATCACGACTCCGCTATTTCCTGCTCGAGCAGTTCTACCACTCCTATGCTTGTATGCCTTAGAATCGTCAGGAGGATCGTAGTGAATTACACAGTTTATGCCCTCGACATCGATGCCTCTTGCCGCGACATCTGTGGCTACAAGTACCATACTTCTGCCACTACTGAACTTCCTCATTGCTCGGTCCCTCTGCCTTTGGTTCAAACCTCCGTGTAGTGAGGAAAGAGGGACACTGTCTAATTGCATCTCGTCACTCAATCTGTCTACTCCTGCCCTAGTTCTACAGAATATGATGCTCCTACCTGCCCTTCTCACTGATTTCACAGCAACCTCTGTCTTCTTTTGTGGCTTGATATTCCAGAAGAGGTGTTCCATACTATCCATACTGATTTCCTTGGGCCCCACCTCAATTCTTACCGGATCGTTCTGATATGACTTTACTAGCTTGGAAACGTCACGATCAAGAGTAGCGCTGAAAAGTATCATTTGAGGTTCACTGGTACACTTATCAATAATTCTGCAGACTGGTTCCATGAATCCCATATCCGCCATTCGATCAGCTTCATCGAGAACTACTATGCCGACATCTTCCAGTGATAGTGCCTTTCTCTTTAGCAAATCTAGGAGTCGCCCCGGGCAAGCGACTAGGATTTCCACTCCCTTCTCCAAACCTCTAAGTTGCTTTCCGTATGATGTTCCACCGTATACCGAGAGTACTTTCATCCTTGAGTCCCAAGCTAGTGGATCTAAGACATTCCTGATCTGTTCGGCCAACTCCCTAGTGGGAGTGAGGATTAGTGCAGTGGGCTTCTTTGGTTTCGCAGGAACGGTTCGGGAAATTAATGGAAGTCCAAATGCTAGAGTCTTTCCGGAGCCTGTTGGGGCCCTGCAACAAATATCCCTTCCTTCCATTGCACTGGGGATAGCTTCAATCTGGACTTCGAAGGGCTCAGTGATTCCTTGGTCGGCGAGACAGCTAACCAAAGTTGGCTCGATTCCTAAGTCTGAGAATCGAACCATTTGAAACCCTACAAGACGCCCCCGCGTAGGTACCCTATTTAGTATGGACAGTTGAGTTAGTAAGATTCTGATGAAACAATCAATCTGACCAATTTACGGCTCTACATTCTCTTGCTGTGTCTTCCTGCGGATATAATCAGAGTAATTTCCTGGCCACACCCAGAGGCTCCCATCTCCTGGTAACTCCCATATTGTGTCACAAATCTTGTCCAAGAAGTATCTGTCGTGGCTAACTGTAATGATGGCTCCCTCATAATCTCCAAGGGCTTCCTCAAGAGCCTCCTTGGCATCCGTATCTAGATGATTAGTAGGTTCATCCAGGAGTAACATGTTATTCTCTCCCAGTAGTAATTCTAGTAATGCAATTCTCGCCCTCTCGCCTCCGCTAAGTTTGCCCAGGGGAACAGTAACCATATCCTTGGTGAACTGAAATCTCCCCAGGAGAGATCTGATTTCACCATAGTCCATCCTAGGTCTTAGAGCCCTGACTTGCTCTACAGGGTTAATATCGAAATTCAGGGACCTATGGTCTTGGTGGAAGTATCCTATCTGTACCCCAGGCCTAATGTCGATTTTACCGGAGTCGAGTTTGACCTCTCCGGTTATCAGTCTCAATAAAGTGGTTTTTCCAGCTCCGTTTGGGCCAACTACTCCTATTTTCTGACCTCTCCTAACGCCCACTTCAAGTCCATTAATAATCGGTCTTTTTAGACCATCGAATATAAGCTTGGCATTATGAAAATCTAGAACCTCGAGGCTACTCTTCTCAATTGATTTTAGATTGAACTTAAGATTCTGTCTCTGGCGAGGCTTTAGTGACTTGAGCCACTTTAACTCTCTCTGAGAACGATTGATCATTACGTGTTTTTGAGATACTGATTTATCATACTTATTTGCCCTCTTCATTGATTGCATAGCTCCTAAAAGTCTCTTAATTTCTTTCTGAGCTTTTTCAATTCTATCTTGTAATGTCTGCAAAAATAGCTCTTTCTGATGTAGAAAAGACGTATAATTTCCACTGTATCCCTTTAGATGAGCATCTTGGATCTCAACAATATTATTGCATACACGATCCAAAAAGTATCTGTCGTGGCTAACTATCACCAATGCGCCATCGAATGTGTTCAAGAATTTCTCCAACCAATCGAGGGTGTGGAAATCTAGGTGATTGGTGGGCTCGTCTAGGAAGAAGACGTCTATCTCCCTCAATCCTACCAACTGCCTAGCCAGTGCTACCTTGGCCCTCTCTCCGCCTGATAATGAAGAGAGAGGCATGTCCATTGGATGGTGTGCGAGATCTAATGCCTTCAGAATCTCCTGTGCGTGACCGGCAACATCTCCTCCACCAGATCTTGCCATCAGACTCTGGAGTTCTTGATACCTATCCATGGCTGGTTGCCAGTCTCGATCGTAGAATCCAGGATCGGCCATCATTTCCTCGATCTTGGAAATCTCATCTTCCAATTCTTGAAACTGTCTTCCTCTCCTGTTTAGTTCCTCACCTAAAGTTGCTTCCTCGACGATATCTCTTATCTGAGTAAGGAACGCTAGCCTCAGACCGGCGGCGTAAGTAACATCCCCTAGATCCTGATCTTGATTACTAATTGTTCTGAGAAGAGTTGTCTTCCCGGCGCCATTATGTCCCACTACACCGATTCGATCGCCTTCATCTATCCTAAGGTTGATTCCCTCTAGAACAGTGAGTGGCCCGAAGGCCCGATGGACATCATCGAGTCGTATTAGCTCCCTTGCCACGAGACTGCGCGTGGACTTGTGTTGAAGTGCTCATCGGTACAATTGCCCAATTAGGATGGCAATGCTCATGAATGACAGTGTGTCGTTCACATATATGGCGTCGATTAAGGAATATTGGAAATCATTAGACGGAAGGAAAAAACTGTTATCTCTTTCAACTGTGGTATTGATGGTAATTGGTTCTGGATACGTTGGCATCGGGTATGTGATTGCATCACAATCATTGGCGATTAATCCTGGTTGTGGGATGTGGTCAGAAAATACTCCTTCAAACTGGGATGCAGATGATGATTGGGAAAGTTTTGAACCTTGGCCAGATGCAGAAGAGCGTGTAGATATACGCAGGAATTTTGATGTTTCCTCATATCAAATGTCTTCTTATGAGGATGTTTCATTCACCCCAAGAGGGGACGCAGACATTACGCTTCGTGGTTGGTATGTAGAAGTCGATCCTAATGCCCCCGTGGTGATTCTCACACACGGGATGCCAATGAATGGAAAGTGTAAACCAGAGATGTTACTTATGCAGGCTTACTTTTCCGAAGGGGGCATCAATACCCTTTCCTTCGATCTGAGGAATTACGGAGAGAGTGATGTTGTTGGGGATTATTTTGCCGTTGGACAAATCGAGTATAAGGATCTGTTAGGCGC
>CEWO01200391.1_pt1 | contig 15618 bp, 18 predicted proteins | sample 361561 | NCBI WGS metagenome assembly CEWO01 (sample SAMEA2623627, study PRJEB7988) | marine metagenome | isolation source: saline water (ENVO:00002010), including
GGCTGAAGGATTAGCGGACGCGGGTTCAATTCCCGCCGCCTCCACCACGATTATAAAATTATTTTGATGCACCATTTCATATAAGTCTATATAATCCTGCGCATACGTTTTAAAAAAAATAGACTTAATCATTAAAAGGGGGCTTTATGAAAATTTTGTCAAAAAATCTATTGGCGTTTATTACACTAATCTTTGTAGCAACAGATATTAATGCACAAGATGCTGAATCTAATATATCAAGCAATGTCTTAATTGAGGATGTTGTAGTTACAGCAAGAAAGAAAGAGGAATCAGCACAGGATGTGCCAGTTGCACTTACTGCGATGAATCAAGAACAGTTAGAAATACTCAAATTTAGAGATTTCAATGATTTGGCCGTAGGCATGCCTAATGTTGCTATGGATGATATTGGAACAACCAAAGGCACTCAGAACTTCAGCATTAGAGGAGTAGGAATTAACTCTTCTATTGCTTCAGTTGAACCTGCTGTGGCTATTGTTGTTGATGGTGTTTATATGGGTGTTAGTGCTGGTATGGTTTTTGATATGTTTGATCTTGAAAGTATTGAGGTGCTAAGAGGACCACAAGGTACATTATTTGGTAAGAATTCAACTGGGGGTGCGGTTCTTGTAAATACAGCTCTGCCTGGAGATGAAATGCAACAAAAAGCTAGAATTGCTTTAGAGGGCGGTGGACCTGGAGGCAGTAATACGATTTTGCAGTACAGTCTTTCTGGACCAATCAATGATGTCTTGAAGGGTAAAATAAGTATTCATTCAAGTGACGATTCAGGATATTTCAAAAATTCATACGATGGCTCTAATCACGGTCAATTTGAACAAAATACGGTTAGGTTAGCTTTCGTATATGAGCCAAGTGATTCATTTGATATGACTTTAAGAATAGAAGATAGTGATCAAGATGGAAGCGGTCCTGCAGCCCAATGTCATTTAGGTGCAAACGGAACCGGTTGCCAATCTGATGATGGTGCAGCAGTGCCTGCTCCAAACAGTACATTTGACAGGAATTCTCTTGATTTTAATATTGATAACCCAGGTTTCCAAAAATCAAAAACTGAATTTATTACTGCAACAATGAATTGGCACGGTGAAAACGGAACTTGGACTAACGTCTTTGGTCAAAGAGATTATGCGTTAGAAGTTGATCTTGACGTTGATGCAAGGTCAATTAGTTTCTTTGATGCTCCAGGATCTTCTTCAATGGAACAAACGAGCAACGAATTAAGATATGTTGGTTCACTTACAGATAAGCTTGATATTACTTCTGGTTTGTTTATGTATGAATCAGATACGATGGTTTGGGATAACAGAGCATTGAGAGGAGCTCTTTATGCAGCCGGTGGTGCTCCTGGAACATTTTTATGGCAATCTGGTGGTGGTCTTCATAGCGTAGAACAAACAGCTATATTTACTACAATAGATTATGCTTTAAATGATGACCTTTCAATAAATCTAGGTGTTAGATTAACTGATGAAGAAAAAGAAATTCATTTAGCATCAATCAATAGAAATGTTTCGGTAGGTAGTTCACCTCCTTGTAGCGTTCCAGCAGGGACATGCTCATATGATTATATTGATAATGATGCGTGGAAAACAACTTCTCCAAAAATTGGCTTCACTTATAACTCAGGTGAGTCATCAATGCTGTATGGTTATTGGACAAGAGTATACAAGTCAGGTGGTTACAATTTAAGAAATAGTGTTGATTTAGCTACTTTCCCAGATGCTTCGCCAAAAGCAGATGACGAAACAGTAGAAACACTTGAGATTGGAATGAAAACAGATTATGAAAGAGGAAGAGTGAATTGGGCATTATTTAGCACTATTGCTGGTGACTCTCAAAGAATGACAAACATTCAAGACCCAGTTAGTGGTGTTGCTCAGGTCGTTAAAAATGCAGGTGATATAGCTTATCGAGGTTTTGAGCTAGAGTCAGTATATAGTATGACAGATACTGTAACTATGCTTGCTTCTGTTGGTTATGTTCATTCGAAATATGAAAACCTAATTTCAGACTTAAATGGTGATTTTATAATTAATTATCTTGACTATGCTTTAGAAATCCCTAGAGCAGCTCCATTAACCTATAGTCTTGCCTTTAATGTTGATGGTAATCTTGGTTCTTGGAGAACAATCACACGAATAAGTTATTATCACAGAGATAAGTCTTACTACAATGAAAATAACCAAGGGTACATAAATAAACAAGATATATTAAATTTTGGGTACGATGTTTATTCGCCTAACGGAAAGATTAATGTCGGTATTTATGGCAAGAATCTTTCAAATGAGGTTAAACATGGCGGAGATACCAATCTAAGCTTTGGTGGTACTTTTGCTCCTTTAGCAAAAGGTAAAGTTATTGGTGCTGAGGTGGTTTATAAATTCTAGAATGATTTTTAAACGGCAATTGTTATATAAATAATTGCCGTTTTTTTTCAAAAAGAATAGACATAAACACTATACATAATTAAACTAGCGACCTAAATTTAAATAATTATGGCTAATTCAAAACAAGCAATAAAAAGAGCAAGACAAAATTCGGATAAATATAAGCTTAGGCATGCTCAAAGATCGGTTGTAAGGACTGCGGTTAAGGCAGTAAGATCTGATATTGAGATGAAAGACAAAAATAAAGCTACTGAGTCCTTTCAAAAAGCTAATAAAGTGCTAGATGCAGCAGCGTCTAAAAATGTTATTCATAAGAATGCAGCAGCAAGAACAAAAAGCAGGCTATCAAAAGCCATTAAAGCTCTTAACTAATTTAATATAGACCTGTTTTTTATAACTTCTGTTTCTAGTGATTTTATAAGATTAGAAGTACCTTGCCCCGTGGCAGCAGAAATAAAAAAAATATCATCTGAAGGAATGTCAAGTTTATCCTCTAACTCTTCTCTTATTGTCTGAAGGTCTTCATTATTAATCAAATCAATCTTATTACATATTAGCCAAGAGACCTTTTGAGTGAGATCGTCTTTATATGAATTTAACTCATGTTTAAGTAATTCAACCTGCTTTACTGGACCAAGGTTATCTGTGGAAAATAAGTCTACAAATATAAGCAATAATCCTGTCCTCGATATATGTTTCAAAAATTTTATCCCTAATCCAGCTCCATCGGAGGCTCCTTCAATCAAACCAGGAATATCAGCAATAACATAACTAGATTCGTTTCCTTTAATGGTTCCTAAGTGAGGTCTTAAAGTTGTAAACGGATAGTCTCCTATCTTTGGTTTTGCAGAGGAAACTTTATTTAGAAAAGTTGATTTCCCTGCATTTGGAAATCCAACCAATCCAACATCTGCTAATGATTTAAGTTCAAGTCTTATTGATCTTCTCTCGCCATCAAAGCCTGGCATACATTTTCTTGGAGCTTGATTAGTGCTTGATTTAAACTTTGCATTACCAAGACCCCCGTCTCCTCCTTTAGCTATAAGATATAGTCCTGATTTATTGGTACAGTCAATCAGTTCCTCTTCTGTATTTTGATCATAGATAACCGTTCCAATGGGAACATTTATAATAAGATCTTCCCCCGCAGCACCAAATTTATTTTTTCCAGCACCACGTTGACCATTTTTAGCATTGAAAATCTTTTTATTTTGAAAGTCTATTAAAGTATTTAGATTAATATTTACTTTAATATAAATATCTCCACCCTTTCCTCCATCTCCACCATCAGGACCTCCAAAAGGTATGTATTTTTCTCTACGGAAACTAGATATGCCGGAACCACCATCTCCTGCCTTAATTTCGAGATAGGCCTCATCAATAAAATTCATTTTTTTGTTATTGAGGTATAACGTTTGCTGTTTTTCTTTTTTTTGGGCCTTTATATGAGAATTCCACCATGCCAGGAGATTTTGCAAAAAGTGTATCATCTTTGCCAATGCCCACATTTAAGCCTGGGTGAGTATTCGTTCCCCTTTGACGAATAAGGATTTCTCCAGCTTTGACTATTTCACCACCAAAACGTTTAACTCCAAGCCTTTTAGAGTTAGAATCTCGTCCGTTCTTACTTGATCCACCTGCTTTCTTATGTGCCATTATTTACTCTCTAATTTAATATTTTTGATTTCAATTTGAGAATGCTTAGCTCTATGGCCAATTTTTCTCATGCTGTTTTTCCTTCTTCTGAAGCGTAATATAGAAATTTTTTCAGACTTAACAGTGTCTTTAATCTCTGCGATGACTTTAACATTTGATAGATAAGGCTGTCCAACCTCAACTTTTTCACCATCAACATATAGCAAGACATTGTCAAAAGTTATTTTTTTACCCACCTCATCTTTTAAAAGATCGACAGACAAAATCATACCTTTTTCAACTTTATGCTGTTTACCACCTGTTTCTATAACTGCATACATAATATAATCCTTAAAAGCTGGCAAAATATACGCTTTAATGAAGAATATATCAATACTTAAACGACATTTTGAAGAATTAAATACACATATATGAAGAAAAATAAAAAGTTTATTAAAGAATTAAAGCAGGTCGAAGCTTTAATTAAAAAAGATTTAAGTAAAGAAAAAACAATATCGGGACTGTATAAGTATATTTTTAAATCGAATGGAAAAAAGATTAGAGCAAATTTAAGCCTTATTGCATCTTCTAAAAAGATAAACAAGAACAGAATAAAGCTCGCTTCTGTTATTGAGTTACTGCATACAGCAACATTGGTTCATGATGATGTTGTAGATAACTCACCTCTTAGAAGGGGGGTCAAATCAGTTAATAATATTTGGACAAATTCACATGGAGTATTGATTGGTGATTATATATATTCAAAAGCATTTATGTATATGGTCGATATTGGAAATGAAAAAATTCTAAGAGAACTTGCTAATGCAACTAATGATATCTCTCAAGGTGAATTAATTCAGCTTGATGCAGTTAAAAATTTTGATATAACTCTCAATAAACTTAAAAAAATTAGTTACTTCAAAACTGGAAGGCTTTTTGAGGCATCAGCAAAAACTGGCGCAATCAATGCTAATGCCAACAAGGCATTTATATCTAATATAAGTGAATGTGCTAAATATCTTGGTATTCTCTTTCAAATTAAAGATGACTTGTTAGATTATTCTGAAAAATCAAGAATTGGAAAACCAATCTTTCAGGATCTTAAAGAAGGAAAAGTTACATATCCTTTTTTTTATGCATATAGAAATGCAAATGTAAAAGAAAAAAAACAGCTACAAAATCTATTAGAGAGTAAAAAAAAGATTAAAAAAGAGGATATCATACTCATCAAGAAGCTCGGTGGTATTTTAAAGACCAATCAGCTAGCATTGGATTATCATAAAAAATCATTTGAATATGCAAATAAGATTAAAGATCTAAGAATAAAAGAAGAAATGATAGAATTAGCAAATACTGCACTAAACAGAGAAAAATGAGCTTCGCACCAAAAAGTAACTATTCTAAAGATGATCTTATAGCTTGCTCTAATGGAGAACTATTCACAAAAGATGGTGATGGAAGATTGCCATCTGATCAAATGTTAATGTTTGATGAAATAAATAATATCGACAATTGTTCTGGAGCCTTTAATAGAGGATCTATTAAGGCTACTCTTAATATTAAACCTGAACTATGGTTTTTTAATTGCCATTTTATAAAAGATCCTGTTATGCCTGGATGTCTAGGTTTAGATGCAATGTGGCAACTTTTAGGTTTTTATCTTTTATGGTCAGGATTGCCCGGCATTGGAAGAGCTCTTGGGGCAGATAATATAAAATTTTTTGGTCAAGTCCTTCCGAGTGCAAAAAAAGTTGTTTATAAATTAGATATTAAACGGGTGATTAACAGAGGTGCTATTGTTGGTCTTGCAAATGGCGAGATGTATGTTGATGATAAAAAAATATATACTGCTGAAAAGCTCAAAGTGGGTTTATTTAAAGACCCAAGTAATTTCTAATGAAAAATGTAGTAATAACTGGTTTCGGAATCAAGTCTTGTATTGGAAATACATACAAAGATGTTCTATACCATCTTCAGAATGGCAAGTCTGGGATTTCGCACAATGACGTCTATTCTGAAATGGGTTTCAGAAGCTGTGTTTCTGGTTCTATAGATATAGATCTATCTAAAGATATTGATAGGAAATTATTGAGGTTTATGGGGGAATCTGCAGGTTATGCGTATTTAGCTTCTAAAGATGCATTAAAAATGGCAGGCCTCAAGGAAATTGATTTAGACTCTCCTAGAATTGGAATTGTTGCTGGTTCAGGAGGTGCATCAACTAGAATAATGGTTGCTAGTGGAGATATAGCTAGAGAAAAGGGACCAAAAAGAATTGGTCCATATGGAGTAACAAAAAGCATGTCCAGCTCAATATCAGCTATCATTGCAACTGCTCTTAAACTTAAAGGAATAAATTATTCAATTTCTTCTGCATGTGCTACAAGTGCCCATTGTATTGGTCATGCGGCAGACTTAATTAGATATGGTCAACAGGATGTTGTCTTGGCGGGTGGCAGTGATGAAGAGCATTGGAGCTCATCTTGTTTATTCGACGCCATGGGGGCGTTATCATCAAACTTCAATTCGTCTCCACAGGTAGCATCAAGACCTTATGATTCTAATCGCGATGGTTTCGTAATATCAGGTGGTTCTGGCATGTTAATCCTAGAAGAAGAAGAGTATGCAAAAAATAGAGGTGCAAATGTTTTAGCTAAACTCTCAGGTTATTTTGCAAATTCAGATGGTTACGATATGGTTGCACCATCTGGCGAAGGGGCTATAAGATGTATGCAAGGGGCTATACAAAACGCTGATATAGAAATTGATTATATAAATACACATGGCACTAGTACTCCCGTTGGAGATATTGCAGAACTGAAAGCTATAAATGAACTATTTGGCTCAGATGGACCCATGATAAGTTCAACAAAGTCGATGACCGGTCATTCTTTAGGAGCAACTGGCGCCCACGAAGCGATTTATTCCGTGATGATGATAAATGAAAAATTTATTGCTCCATCAATAAATATTGAGAATCTTTGCGAAGAAGCTAAAAATCTAAATGTAGTGACTGAAACTCTAGAAACAAGTGTAGAAAATATTTTAAGCAATTCCTTTGGTTTTGGAGGAACTAACGCAAGCTTAGTAATTAGTAAGTATTAATATAATTTAAACAAGGCTTCTTTTGAATAAGGTATAACATCATTAAGCCTACCCTCCCTCATTTTTATAACCCATTCAGGGTCAGATATTAGAGCTCTTCCAACTGCTATCAAGTCATATTTTTCATCTGAAATATCTTTAATAGCTTTTTCAATACTTGTTGGCTGAGCTGGAGCAGTCATGTCAATAAAGTCTGTATCTAGACCCACACTCCCAACTCCTATTGTAGGTAAATTAGAAATCATCTTGGTCCATGATGCTAAATTTTCTTCAGATCCTTCAAACTCACTCTCCCAAAATCTTCTCATGCTTGAATGCAAATAATCCAAACTAGATTCTACAATTGGTTGTAATATTTTTTTTAGTTCGATGGGTGAGCTAGCTAGTTTAGCCTCAAAATCATGTTGCTTCCATTGAGAAAACCTTAAACCAACAATAAAATCTTGAGTCACATTTGCTCTTACTGATTGGAGTATTTCTGAAACAAATCGAGATCTTTTTTGTATAGATCCTCCATAGGAATCATCTCTAATATTAGTCCCACTCCAGAGAAAATTATCTATTAAGTATCCGTGTGCGCCATGAATCTCAACGCCATCAAAGCCTATTTCTTCACAAAATTTAGCATCAGATGCATATGCATCTATAGTTTCTTGAATATCTTCTTCCGTCATAGCATGAGCTACTTTCTTGCCAGGTTTTACTAATCCAGAAGCTGTGTAACCAGGAATATCAGGATCAGGTTGCATGCCTAGCTTTCTGAAACCCCCACAATGCCATAACTGAGCTATTACAGCACCGCCATTACTTTTAATTCCATCAACAACCTTTTTCCATCCATCTCGAGCATTTTCACTATCAAGTCTTGGAACATTAGGATATGCACTTGATGCTTTGTGGCTAACTTCAATACCTTCAGTAATAATCATTCCCACTTCAGCTTTAGCTCTTCTGGAATAATAAGCAACAACATCTTTTGTAGGTATTCCACCTGGAGACTGATTCCTTGTCATGGGAGCCATAACTACTCTATTTCTAAGATTAATATTTTTCAGTCTATAAGGTTCAAAAAGCATAATAGAACTATTCTTTAAAAAGTGATTCTCGCCAGGGAAATTCTGATGGCATATCGGTTGAAATTTTATTTTTAAATTTAGGGTCTCTTTTTTCTAAGAATGACGTTACACCCTCTTTGGCATCATGCGAAGACCCTCTTGAATCTATTAATTTGCTTTCAATAATATGAGCATTTTCTGGGTTCTTGTCAGCAGACAGGGACCAAAGCATATGTCTTGTCATTGCTATAGATACTGGTGCGCTTGATTTAATAAATGAATGTGATAGTTCAATCGCCTTATTAATAAGATTGTCATCATCTACTATATAATTTAAAAGTCCAATTCTTAAAGCTTCAGAAGCATCGATAATTTCTCCTGAGTAACATAATTCAAGAGCCTTTGAGATTCCAATAATTTTAGGTAAAAACCAACTCGCACAACCATCTGGAACTATACCTCTTCTTGCAAAAACAAAACCGTATCTTGAGTTTTTTGTTCCAATTCTAATATCAGTTGGTAATTGCATTGTTGCTCCCACCCCGACTGCAACACCATTACTTGCTGAAATAATAGGCTTGACTGAATTATAAATCTTTAAAGATAAAATGCCTCCAGCATCCCTTCTAAAGTCTGATTCGAAATTATTTGAAGTGTCAAAGTTCTTATCAAAAGTTTTTTCACCCAATGATAGATCAGCTCCTGCACAGAAAGCTCTACCTGAGCCAGTTATTATAAGAGATTTTATATTATCATCATTGTTTACATGATCAATTGCTGAAAGCATGTCATGAAACATTTGCATATTGAATGCATTTAACTTTTCTGGTCTATTGAGCTTTAATAATGCTACTGATTCGACCTCATCAAGAGATATGGTTTCATATTTCTTTAGCAAAATTTATTAAATTCCATTATTCTTCTTAATTTTGCTATCATTACCAGCCTCCATCCATTTCTTCCATTACAGGATTGATAGCGCCTAAAATTTCTGTCACAGCTTCATCAAACATTTTCAAATCATCTTCGCCTGTTTTTAACATCTGTTCAATGATTTTTCCTTGTTGAACAACCATTTCTAAATAACCTATCATTTCTTGACTGATTGGCATCTTTTCTCCTCTATTGTCTTAAATGTTTATCTGCATCTAGTTTTGCTTCTAGAATGGAATATCTTCATCCGTTAAGCCTGGGCCGGTATCATCTTTTGGAAATGGTGTATCCGATGAATCATTTGATTGCATTGAAGACGATGGCTCTGATGAGCTCCTAGAACCTAACATAGTTAATTGATTGCCAAGCACTTCTGTTGTCCATCTATCTTTGCCTTCCTGGTCTTGCCATTTTCTAGTTTGTATCTTGCCTTCAATATATACGCTTGATCCTTTGTCTAAATACTTTTCAGCTATTTCAGCCAAGTTACCAAAAAATACTACTTTGTGCCATTCTGTTTTAGAATCAGGCTCACCTGTTTCTTTGTTTTTCCAAGATTCAGTAGTCGCTATTGAAAGATTTGCTACCGCTGTTTGGGTGGCTGTATATCTCATCTCAGGTTTTTGTCCAAGATTACCTACTAAAATTACTTTATTTACTCCTCTGCTCATAATTACCTCTTATAATATGTAGAAGTTTAACCTAATTTAATTTTTTCATCACGGAATTTTTTTCATATGGATAGTATTTTTATCAAAGGTGCGAGAACTCATAATCTAAAAAATGTTAGTCTCGAAATACCAAGAAATAAAATAATAGTAATAACAGGTTTGTCCGGTTCTGGTAAATCTTCACTTGCATTTGATACTCTCTATGCAGAGGGTCAAAGAAGGTATGTAGAGTCATTATCAACATATGCAAGAAGATTCTTATCAATGATGGAAAAACCAGATGTAGATCAAATCGAGGGCTTATCTCCAGCGATTTCGATTGAACAAAAAGCAACTTCACATAATCCAAGATCAACTGTGGGAACTGTTACAGAAATCTATGATTATCTAAGATTGCTTTATTCAAGAATAGGTACGCCTAAGTGCCCTGACCATAATGAAGAATTAAAAGCAAAAACAGTTTCTGAAATATGTGATGAAATTCTTAAACTTAAATCAGGAGCTAAAATAATGATAATGGCACCCGTGGTAAGAGGTAAAAAAGGAGAGCACCTTGGTATATATGATGAATTAAGAAAGAGTGGATACGTAAGGGTGAAGGTTAATGGAATTGTTTATCCTATTGAAGAGTTTCCAAATATAGAAAAAAATAAAAAACATGATATTTCTGCAGTAATTGATAGATTGGTCATTAAGTCCGATGAGGATATTAGATCAAGAATATCTGAATCCATTGAGACATCATTGTTACTTTCAGATGGTCTTGTTGAGGTGGAAGGAATTGAAACAGGATCTTATTCATTGTATTCATCAAATTTTTCATGTTCTCAATGTGGTTATGGAATACCAGAGTTAGAGCCAAGAATGTTTTCATTTAATAATCCTTATGGGGCATGTACAAAATGTGATGGTCTCGGGGTAATACAATTCTTTAGTGAAAAAAGGTTGATCCAAGATGATGATGTGTCGATAGCAAATGGTGCGATTAAAGGATGGACTAGAAGAAACAGATTTTATTATTATCAGTTACGTTGTCTAAGCACTCATTTCGACTTTACGCTTACAACAAAATGGAAAGATTACCCTCAAAATATAAAGGATATTATTCTATGGGGAACTAAAGAGAAAATTGATTTTTCACATAGATTTAGAAGTGGAAGCCGCATTATTAGGAAACATCGATTTGAAGGTGTGATACCTAGTACTGAAAGGAGGTTCAAAGAAACAGACTCAGAATATATTCGAAATGAACTAGCAAAATTGATGTCAGAAAGTGAATGTAATGAATGCGAAGGTTCAAGATTAAATACACACTCTAGGAATGTTTTTATAAATAACACTCAAATCCATGAGATCACCAATATGAGAATCAATGACTCATTAAATTTTGTCAAAAATATGAAACTTAAGGGTGCAAAGAAAAAAATAGCTGAAAAAATTCTTAAAGAGATACTAGATAGGCTTACGTTTCTAGAGGACGTTGGGCTAAATTATCTTACATTAAGCAGAAGTGCTGAAACTCTATCTGGAGGAGAAGCTCAAAGAATAAGACTTGCTAGTCAAATAGGTTCTGGTTTAGTTGGTGTCACGTATGTTTTAGATGAGCCCTCAATAGGCTTGCATCAAAGAGATAATGCTAAATTAATTAAAACCCTGAATAACCTAAAAAAATTAGGTAACACGGTAATAGTAGTTGAACATGACGAAGAGGCAATTAAGTCTGCAGATCATATAATTGATATTGGGCCTGGAGCTGGGAAGCATGGTGGAGAAATATGCGCTCAAGGTGACTTAAATTCTATCTTAAAAAATAAAGATTCAATTACTGCTATGTATCTTTCTGGAAAGAAAAAAATTAAAGTTCCTTCAAAAAGAATCTCACCAAAAAATGAAAAAATAAAGATTATTAATGCTCGTGAGAATAATCTAAAAGAAATAACTGCAGATATTCCAATAGGTTTATTTACCTGCATTACAGGAGTATCTGGATCAGGGAAGTCATCATTAATAAATCAAACATTATTACCACTAAGCTCTTTTGTTTTAAATAAATCAAAGTTAGCAAAAGAGATTAAATGTGAAAAAATTGAGGGTTTAGATCATCTTGATAAAGTTATTAGCATTGACCAATCCCCGATTGGAAGGACACCTAGATCAAATCCAGCTACTTATACAGGTCTTTTCTCTCATATAAGGGATCTCTTATCACAAACTGTTGAAGCTAGATCTAGGGGGTATAAACCTGGAAGATTTAGTTTTAATGTCAAAGGAGGAAGATGCGAAGCATGCCAGGGTGATGGAATGATAAAGGTTGAAATGCATTTTCTTGCTGATGTATATGTTAAGTGTGATGTTTGTAATGGTGATAGATACAATGAACAGACATTAGAAGTCAAATTCAAAGATAAAAATATAAGCGATATACTTAATATGACAGTTGAAGATGCTTTGAACTTCTTTGATGCTCATCCACCTATTAAAAAGAAACTTGTTACTCTGAGTGATGTTGGTCTTGGATATATAACACTTGGTCAATCTGCATTAACTTTATCAGGCGGAGAAGCGCAAAGAATTAAATTATCTAAAGAGTTATCTAAAAGAAGTACTGGTAAAACCCTTTTTATTTTAGATGAGCCCACTACAGGGCTTCATTTTGCTGATATTGAATTACTTTTATCAGTTCTTGATAGATTAAAAAAACAAGGTAATACCGTCGTTGTGATTGAACATAATCTTGATGTTATAAAAACAGCTGACTGGATTATTGATTTAGGTCCAGAGGGAGGTTCAGATGGGGGTGAGATTGTTGCTGAGGGAAGTCCAGAGGATGTTATTAAGGAGAAAAAATCTTATACAGGTCAATTCCTTAAAGAGATTCTAATTTAGGCTGCAGTCCCTTCTTCTTTCAATTCAGGTGGGTTAGAATTCAAATCATCAGAATCTTCCATATTTCTATCAACTAGCTCTATATATGCAATATCGGCTTTATCTCCAGGCCTAAACCCAGCTTTAATAACTCGTGTGTAACCACCTTTTCTATCCTTAGCATTTACAGAAACTTCTGTAAAAAGCTTTGCAACAGCCGAATCAGATCTTAATTTACTAAAGGCCTGTCTTCTATTTGCAACAGTATCATTTTTTGCAAGGGTAATTAATGGTTCTATGAACTTTCTTAACTCCTTTGCTTTAGGTAGTGTCGTTTTGATTATATCCCTTTCAATAAGAGCTATAGCAAGGTTTTTAAATAGCGCTTTTCTGTGAGAAGAGTTCCTATTAAATTTTCTTCCTGATTTTCTGTGTCTCATTTTTTATCCCACTGGTGGCCAATTTTCTACATTCATACCAAGTGATAGCTCCTTCGAAGCTAAAACATCTTTTATCTCATTTAAAGATTTTTTACCAAGATTTGGTGTTTTTAGTAAGTCAAATTCAGACCTGTGTATTAAATCTCCAATAAGAAAAATACTTTCTGCTTTGAGGCAGTTTGTAGATCTAACAGTAAGTTCTAATTCTTCAATAGACCTTAACAATATGGGATCAAAATCATTTTGATCTTTTTTGGCCTCTTGTTCTGCAATAGCATCAAGATCTACAAATGAACTTAGCTGCTGCTGAAGTATTGTTGCAGAGTGTTCAATAGCCATCTTTGGATCCAAAGTACCGTCAGTTTCAAGTTCAATAACAAGTTTGTCTAAATCTGTTCTCTTTCCAGATCTTGCATTATCGACAGTATATGAAACTCTCCTTACTGGGCTATAAGAGGCATCTAGTTTAAGTGCTCCAACAACCCTGTCCTCATCTTCTCTTAAATCTGCTGGCTCATAACCTCTCCCTGTTTTAACAGTTAGTGTCATCTTCAAATTAACCTTGTCGACAATGGTAGCAATATGAAAGTCTTGATTTACAAGCTCAACATTACCAGGAACATCAAAAGATGATGCTAAAACATCACATGGTCCTGTAATATCTAATGTTACCTCTGCGGAATCACCTTCAATAAGATCGATAGGCATGTCCTTGATATTAAGAAGTATATTTATTACATCTTCTCTAACCCCTTCTATTGTGCTGTATTCATGTGATACGCCATCTATTGATACATCTGTTACTGCAGCTCCCGGCATAGATGAAAGAAGAATTCTTCTTAAAGCATTTCCTAGGGTGTGGCCAAATCCTCGTTCTAAAGGTTCAAGCGTTACTTTTGATAAAGTATCTGAAATGTCATCAACCTGAATTTCAGTTGGTACTAATAAATCTATTACTGATGTTTGCATAATATTCTCCGCCTTTATTAAATTATTTTGAGTAAAGCTCAATGATGAGATTTTCGTTGATTTCAGTACTTAAGTCTGTTCTATCTGGAACTGATTTAAATACTCCCTTAAAATTTTTATCATCTACTTCTATCCAGTCACAATCCTCTCTTGATTCTGCAATTTTTAACGCTGCAGTGATTCTTAAGTGGCCCCTTTTTGACTCTCTAACTTCTATTTCATCACCTGGCTGAACTTGGTATGAAGGTATATTCACAACTTTGCCATTTACCATAAAAGCCTTATGAGAAACCATCTGCCTTGCTTCAGCTCTAGTAGATCCAAATCCCATTCTATAAACAACATTATCAAGCCTTTTTTCAAGCAAAGACAAGAGGTTCTCTCCAGTATTACCTTTAAGCGACGCAGCTTTTTTATAATAATTTCTAAATTGTTTTTCAAGAACTCCATACATTCTTCTAACTTTTTGTTTTTCTCTAAGCTGAAGTCCGTAATCTGATAGTCTGCTTCTTCTAGCCCCATGAACTCCTGGCACTGTATCCATTTTACATTTTGATTCAATTGCCCTTATACCACTTTTTAATAGCAAGTCTGTGCCTTCTCTTCTAGAAAGTCTTAGTGATGGTCCTCTATATCTAGCCATTTATTTCTCCGTTATACTCTTCTTTTTTTGGATGGTCTGCATCCATTATGAGGAAGTGGGGTCACATCTGTAATACTCTTAATTTTTAACCCACATGAATTTAAAGATCTTATAGCGGACTCTCTTCCGCCCCCAGGTCCTTTAACTTTTACATCTAGGCTTATCATGCCAAATTCTTTAGCAGCATTGCCTGCTTTATCTGCTGCAATCTGAGCTGCAAAAGGGGTGCTTTTTCTTGATCCTTTAAATCCTGCACCACCAGAAGTTGCCCAACAGATTGTATTGCCTTGTTTGTCAGTAATAGTCACAATTGTATTATTAAAAGATGAATGTATATGAGCTACTCCATCCGTAACTATTTTTCTATTTTTCTTTCCCTTAACTGCCATTCTTTTAACCTCTCATAGGCTTCTTAGGCCCTTTTCTAGTTCTTGCATTATTTTTAGTATTTTGTCCTCTTGTTGGAAGCTTTCTCCTGTGCCTTATTCCTCTATATGTAGCTAAGTCCATTAATCTCTTTATGTTAGTGCTAATATTTCTTCTTAAATCGCCTTCAACAACATGAGATGCAATAGCATTCCTTATGCTTTCAATTTCCTCTTCTGATAAATCAGATATTTTTCTTGTGTAATCTATCTTGAGTTCCTCACATATGTTTTGAGCTGTTTTTCTACCAATTCCAAAAACATGAGTCAAAGAGATCTCAACATGTTTGTTTTCTGGAATATTTACCCCTGCAATCCTTGCCATAATTTAACCTTGCCTTTGTTTATGTTTTTGATCTGTTTTACAAATTACAAACAGAACACCGTTTCGTCTAACAATTTTACAATTTCTGCAAATCTTTTTAACTGATGCTTTAACTTTCATATTACCTTTTATAATTTTTTA
>CEWO01200196.1_pt1 | contig 15532 bp, 13 predicted proteins | sample 361561 | NCBI WGS metagenome assembly CEWO01 (sample SAMEA2623627, study PRJEB7988) | marine metagenome | isolation source: saline water (ENVO:00002010), including
TCTTCAAAGATTTGATTATTATTTTCTGCTATTAACTGAGAAAAATCTTTCACATAACCCTCAATATTAAAATTTAAATAATTATTAAAATCATATTCAAAACCTAGGATATAATGCGTAGCTTTTTGAAGCGCTGAAGTAATTGGTTCACCCTGAAAAGATGATGGTAAACTTTCTGGAGTAGATAAAAATCCCGAAAATAAATTAACAACATCGCGTTCACTAGAAGTAGACAATAGATTCTGAGAAAAAATACCCCATGAACCTTTAACTCTAAACTGCCTACTAATATTATATTTTAAGCCTAATCTTGGCTCCAAAGAAGTTTCCCGCAAAGCAGTATAATTTTGAATCCTCAATCCAGAATTAACAATTAATTTAGTATTATTAAATTTGTAATTTAGGTATGCTCCAAAAACATCGTAATTATCTTTAGGATCAATTAATGTTCCCATTGTATTTCTAAAACTTAGCACAGTAGTGTAGCCTAAAATTTCTGCACCATATTTCAACCTGTGTTGTTGGGATATAAAATAAGAGAAATCTAAACCTATATTATAACCTCCTATACTACTATTATTCCTAGGACGTCCGAAATCTTCTTGAAAAATATCATATTTAGAATATGACATTTTAGCTTCAACCAACATTTTAGCTGATGTCGGAATTAATACAATATTTGTCCCAAATCCATACGTACCCCAGCCTAATTGAGTTTCACCGACATAATTAACATCATCATTAAACCTAAAACCATATACATTTACCTTGCTGCCACTAGGACTAAAGAAAGATAACTTGCCATACAAGTCATAAAAAGTATAAGGTAAATCTATAGCGTCGGAGAAAGTCATTAACTTAGATGTTTTATCTAAATAAGAAGTTTTTCCACTAAAAATAAAGGAATTTGAAAGATCATTCTCTGGTTTTTTAAATATTGGACCTTCAATTAATAATTTAGTGGCAAATGTATTAACTGAAAGATTAGTAGTTAATTTTTTCTTATTACCATCTCTTGTTTGAATATCCATAATTGAAGATATTCTACCGCCATACTCAGCACCAAAACCACCTGTATAGACATCTGCTTTTTTAATTAAATCAGTATCAAAAACCGAAAAGAATCCTATTGAGTGAAACGGGCTGTATATAGTCATACCATCTAATAGTACTTTATTATGAATAGGAGCTCCTCCCCTAATATAAAGTTGTCCCCCTTGATCTCCAGTAAACACAACCCCTGGTAGAACTTGTAAAAATTGGGCAACATCTGCCTCTCCTCCGATTCCTGGTAATTTATTAATTGTTTTAGTAGTTAATTTTAAAGTTGATACACTAACCTCATTTCTTCTTTCTTCTCTTTCTGCATTAATACTAATTTCATCTAGCTGAGTTGTAGATTCTGTCAAATAAACTTTAATAGTTTTTGAATTTTTATCAGATAGATTGACAGATATGGATTGTGTGGCATATCCAATATAACTGATATCTAGAATATATTCACCATATGGTAAGTTAGGAATTACGAATAAACCATTAAAGTCTGAAACCGCATAAAATTGAGAGTCTTTTACCAATACACTTGCACCCATAGCAGGTTCTAACACTTCATCATATATGATACCCCTAATAGTTCCTGTTTGTGAAAAGGCAATAATATGAGTTATAACAAGCCAAAAAAATAAATTTATTCTTAACATGATGTTCAAAGATATTATAACGTTTTAAATAAAGTACTATATGTCTTGTAATTTAACTAGAAATAATTTTGAGCATTAATTCTTTGAGTGGATTTTTATCAACACCTTTTAATCCTTTAAATTTTAAATCACATTCTTTTAAATAATTAATAATTTGCACACAAACTTCAAATGAATAATGCTTGCAAGCAGTTTGATATGATGAAACAAAGAAAGGATGTACTTTTATTTGTTCAGCTATATATTTTTGAGAAGGATTGTCAAATGAATGCAATAATAATAGCTTGGAGAAGAAAGAGAATAAAAGACCTAGCGTTAATGGCAATGGAAATTTATTAGGGTTGGATTCAAAATAATTTGTAATTAAAAAAACTTTATGAGCATTTTTTTCAGCTATTGCATTTTGTAACTCAAAGTTATTATACTCTCTATGAAAACCAATATGTTCTTGCACATTTGACGCTGTAATTTTGCCGTCACTCATGATACTGATTAACTTTTTAACCGCATTAAATAATTTAGACAAATCCGAACCCAATGAGTCAATTAATAAAATTTCTGCAGATTTTTCAATTGTCATGTTTGCTTTACTTAAAACTTGATTAAGCCAATTAGATATCTTTTGTCCATATATCTTTTTACTTTCAAATAAAAGACCTTTTTTTTGAAATTCTTTAACCCATTTCTTTCTTTTATCAATTGTTTTATTTTTATAACATAACACAAAAACTGTACTTTCAACTGGGTTTTTAAAATAAGTTTCTAATTCATTAATACCATCCATTTTGTGTGCTTCTCGCAAAACAATTAATTGTTTTGATCCTGACATAGGAAAAGATTGCAAGACATTAATCAAAGAAAATACATCTGTATCTTTACCATAAAATATTTTTCTATTAAAATCAATCAAATCTTCAGCAATAGTATTTTCTAAAAAACAAGATTCAATTTGATCAATAAAAAAGTGCTCTTCACCAAAAAGTAAATAATGAAAGTGAGATAAATGATTAGTGGAAATTGAATTTAAAAGTCTTTGAGTATCCATAATTAAATAAAATTATAAAAATAAAAACAATTAAATTGCTATTTTAATGTATAACAATTATGAAATTGAAAATTCAAAATGGGCAAGAATATATTTTTGATTTAGTGAGAAAAAAATTTGTACTAAATCAACCTGAAGAATGGGTGCGACAAAATTTTATCAAATTCTTAAATGAAAAAAAAGGTTACCCACTATCACTTATGTCTGTTGAAAAAAAAACAAATATCAATTTACGTCAAAAAAGATGCGATATAATTTGCTTCGACAAAAACAATCAAGCATTGTTATTAGTTGAATGCAAGGCCCAAAATATAAAATTAAATCAAGAAACTATAAATCAAAGTGTTATCTACCAAAAAAAAATAAAAGCACAATTTATTATTATTACTAATGGAAATCAAACGTATTGTTTCAAAGAGGATAATACAAAAATTGAATTTATTAAAAAAATTCCGCACTATAGCTTAATTGAATAAATACCAAAATTATTTATTAAAAACGATATATATTTTTGCTGTGGAAAGCCAAATAATTGGAATTGCCAAAAGTAGTCCTAAAATAAAACTAAAAAATCCGACTATTAACAAAAATAGCATGGCTAGAAGGAAAGAAAATAAATCTAAACCATTATCCTGAGTCATATTCCAACTGAGCTTTATCGCATCAAAAAAGGCAATATTTTTATCCAGAACTAAATATTGCGCAAACATCAATCTAACAATTAAATAAATTCCTGGCAATATAAAAAATACTAAGCCCATCATGATTAATAAACCACAAAATAGAGTTGTTAAAAGATAATGTATGAATTTATTAAAATCAACTTGTATTAAATCACGAAAAGAAATAGATTTCCCACGCATGTAATTAATTGAGATTAAAGTAATTGAAGCACCTAAATACATGGAAAACAAACTGCCAAAAAATCCAAAAGGATTAAAATTTGTTTCAAAATTTTCTGCATCAACATTTAAACCAAAATCACTAATAAAACCAAGAGAAAAACTAATAATTGCCAAAATAATCCAAAAAAAAGGTTCAGATCTAAATTTGTACCACGAATTTTGAATAATATCTGATACTGAAAAATTAATTTTTGCCATACTATTATAATATTATAATTCTAAAATAATAATTTTTAAGGACAACTGTAATTAAACATTAAACACAAATCTATCTTCTTAAGAATTAAGAAAATAATATATACAGCATAACCCAATTTCAAGGCAGTTCCAAATATAAAACCCAATAAAGCACCAAAGGCAATACGCGTAGCCTGCAATTTCTTTTTATTATCCATTAATGCACCTACAAATGCACCTACAAATGCACCTACAAACAATCCTATTGGGGGAAAAAATATTCCAGTTAAAATACCCATAGCTGTCCCATAAAGAGCATGCTTTTGACCACCCAATTTTTTAACCCCTAAAAACTGAAGAAGATGATCAGATAAAAAAACTAATACTGTAAGAACAGTATATGAAAAAAGTTGCCAAAAAGAGAATTCAAGTTCTGTAAAAAAATGAATCAACAAAATCGCTAAATACGACATTATTGGACCTGGGACAATAGGCAAAATGGCTCCTATTAAGCCAAGTACCAAAAAACAAAAAACAAAAAACAATACTAGGATCTGTACCATTAATATAAATATATGTATATAAAAATTATTATGTAGCTAATTTTCTTTTTATTAAATTTGGAGATATTATTAAATATAATGTCAAATAACTTAAACAATATTTCTCCGATCGACGGCAGATATTCTAAGATTACAAAAGAATTAACAAATTACTTCTCTGAATCTGCCTTAATTAAATATAGAGTTTTTATCGAAATTCAATATTTGATTCATTTATCTAAGATTGATATAAGTGTATTTAAAAATGTTTCTCAAAAAGATAGAAAAAAAATTGAAGCAATTTATAATGACCTATCAATTCAAGATATTAAAAGAATTAAAAAAATTGAAAGCGTAACAAACCATGATGTAAAAGCAGTAGAATACTTTTTGAAAGAAAAATTTGACAAATTAAAACTTGGTAACATAAAAGAATTTATCCATTTTGGATTAACATCACAAGACATTAATAACACAGCATCACCATTATTATTGAAAGATTATCTGCAAAATTATTTTTATCCACAAATAATAGATTTACTAGACTTATTAAATCAATTAAACAAACAATGGAAAAATATTTCTATGCTAGCTCGAACTCATGGTCAACCTGCTACCCCCACTAAACTGGGCAAAGAGATTTTGGTATTTAAAAAACGTGTTGACACTCAACTAAAACAATTAATAAGAACACCTCATTCCGCTAAATTTGGAGGAGCAACTGGAAATTTAAATGCACATTATGTGGCATATCCTGATTACAATTGGCATCAATTCGCCAAAAAATTTCTAAAAAAATTAGGTCTTTCAAGGTCATATCCCACCACACAGATTGAGCATTATGATAACCTAGCAGCACAACTCGATGCTATCAAAAGAATAAATATTATTCTTATTGATCTATGTAGAGATATTTGGATGTATGTCTCCATGAACTATTTTAATCAAAAAATTAAAAAAAATGAAGTAGGATCTTCAGCAATGCCCCATAAAGTAAATCCAATAGATTTTGAAAATGCTGAAGGAAATTTAGGCATAGCAAACGCTCTATTATCACACTTGTCCGAAAAACTTCCTATATCTAGACTACAACGTGATTTATCTGACTCAACAGTGATGAGAAACCTAGGAGTTCCAATTGCACATAGTATTATTTCATATAAAGCAATTATTAAAGGTCTAAATAAACTAACTGTTAATACAGAAAAAATCAATAACGACCTTAATGATAATTGGGTAATTATTTCGGAAGCTATTCAAACAATACTAAGAAAAGAAGGTGTTCAAAATCCATATGAATTATTAAAAAAACTTACTAGAAATAATAATAAGATTCAGAAAAAGGATATTGAAAAATTTATTAATTCTATGGACATCCCAAAAAGAATAAAAACAGAGTTACTAAAAATATCTCCCGAAAATTATACTGGTAAAAGTTAATTGTATTTTTTTAGAAAATTAGAAGCAATCTTCTCACCTATAGAAAGACATGCAGTTGCAGCGGGAGAAGGTGCATTAAGAACATGTATGTTTTTATTATTATATATAATCTTAAAATCATCTATAACCTCACCGTCTATACCCAGAGCCATTGCTCTCACTCCAGATCTTCCCGATTCTATTTCATCAATTTTTAATGATGGAATTAGTTTTTTTAATTGATTTAAAAAAACTCTCTTTGATGCAGCTTTAACATATTCATTCATTCCAAATCGCCAATGTTTTATAAACAAACGCCATGTTCCAGAGTAAGTTAGTGCATCAATTGTGTCTTTAATGCTAAAATCTAATTTACTATAACCTTCTCTTTTAAAGGTAAATACAGCATTAGGACCACATTCAAATTCACCATTAGTCATTCTTGTAAAATGAACACCTAAAAATGGAAATTCAGGGTTAGGAACAGGGTAAATTAAATTTTTAACTTTATGCTTAGCAGAGTCTTTTAAAGAAAAATAATCTCCTCGGAAACCTACAATTTTCATATCTAGATCTAAACCATCGTTCTTTGCTAATCTATCTGAAAACAAACCACAACAAAAAATAATATTTTCACATTTAAACTTATCTTTTTGTGTAATAACAACTGATCCTGTTGATTCATTTTTAAAATCAACAACCTTTGTATTTGTTAATATACTACTATTAGGATTAATTTCTTTAATTAAAAACGCCAACTTTTCTGCAACTTGTCGATAATCAATAATACCTGTTTCTGGGACTAATATTGCACCTAATCCTGAAACGAAAGGTTCAATTTCCTTCATTTCATTTTGATTAATAATACTTAAATTTTTAAGTCCATTTTGGATACCACGATCTAAAAGTTCAGGTAAAACATTTAGTTCTTTCTGATTTGTAGCAACAACTAATTTTCCACATATATCATGCCTAATATTATATTTCTTAGCAAAATCAACTAACTCTTTTCTGCCTGCAACACAATTTTCAGCCTTTAAAGAACCTGGCTTATAATATAAGCCTGAGTGAATAACACCTGAATTTCGACCACTTTGATGCGAAGCTAAATGTTCTTCTTTTTCAATTAACAATATACTTTTTTTATTTGCTTTTTTTTGAATTTTATAAGCAGTCGCAAGTCCAACTAGTCCACCTCCTACAACAATAATGTCAAAATTTTTATTCATCATTATACAGTTAACCTTAAAGATCTAAAAAAGAGAATTCCTAAAATAAAAAATACTACTACAATTAATAACCCCGCTTGTTGAGTGCCAAACGCTGCAGTTAAAACACCAAATAATAAAGGTCCTATAAAAGATGTTGCTTTCCCAGAAAATGCATAAAAACCAAAAAATTCATTCTTTTTATCATCTGGAGTTAGCCTTGCCATTAGAGACCTACTTCCTGACTGATTAGGTCCTTGCATTAATCCAATAAAAAAGCCTGCAATCCAAAATAAAACTTTTGGATTAATTATATTTTGTAATGACGGAGGCAAACAAATTAATTTACTACAGTCAAAAAATGGGGCAATGAATGCTAATAAAACAGAAAACAACAAAACCCATAATGTAATATTTAACATACGAAAAACTCCTATTTTATCTTCTAGATACCCAAACAAAAAAGACCCAATACAGGCAGCAATATTTAATACAACTCCCAGAATTAAAACTTCTAAAAAACTAAAACCAAGATGTCCTGCATAGACTCCACCAAAAGCAAAAATGGTAACTAACGCATCGTTATAAAACAACCTAGCAATTAAAAATTTTACAATAGATTGATGTTGTGAGATATTTTTAAATGTAGTCACAATAGCATTAATTGAACTTTTAACATGTCTTTTAAAACCTTTTCTAGGCTTTTGGTCTTTCAAATAAATAAACGTAGGCAGACTAAATACTATCAACCAAAAAGCCACTAATAAGTTAATATATCTAACATTGTTTATATTGTCCGAAACATCAAACAAAACTAAAGACAAGGCTAAAGATAATAGACCTCCAACAAAACCCAATCCCCATGCATAGCCAGAAATTTTACCAATATTTTGATTGTCAGACAAATCGGTTAAATAAGAGTTACAAAAAACTGTGCCAAATTCGAAACCTATATTGGCAATTATAAATAAACATAATGATATAATAGATACATGTATTTGACAACCTCCTATAAGATATATTTGATCAGGCTCAAAAAAATACAATATAATAGTAGCAAAAACACAAACGTAAGTAGAAATTATTAAAAATAACTTTCTATAACCACCAGCATCAGCTAAAGCCCCTAAAATGGGTGATAATAGAGACACGAAAATTGCCGTTATTGAAATTCCTAATGACCATAATGAAGTTCCTGCAATTTCGTTTTTGGCAAGAACTTCTACAAAAAATTTACTAAAAATAAATGTCACAATTAATGTAGTAAATGGCTGATTAGCAAAATCATACAAAGACCACGCAATAATTTCTTTATTTTTTTTAAAATCCATATTAAATTTATTTATGAAAACTTATAGTATCATACCGACATAATTGATTGTATTCAATAATTTCTAAAATATCCTCAACATATAATTCTCGTCTTTCTGAATAATTAGTTAAGTAACTAATTAGTTTTTTTACATCATTAGAAACTACTCTTTGTTCTCTAAATTCATGATATGCATCAACTCTTGCTAAAGTACGTAAGTAATGTGAAATAGATTCTGAAATACTATTATATTTCTTAACATAAATGAGTTGAGAATCATTTGCTGCCATTTTATTGGAATCATTTTTTGTTGTATGAACACCAAATAAATTATATCCTTGCTTAAAGAACCTAGATGTTCCCCAGCCTGATTCTATTGCAGCTTGAGCGATAATAATTGAGTTAGGCTGATCAGATAAACACAATAATAATTCATATTTATCTATACAATTACAATAATCAAAAAGAGGTTGTGTAATTTCATTAGGATTAATTTTATTGAAGTTATCAAAAACATAATCATATGCTGTTTTAATTTTTTCTTTCTCAATTAAAATAGCTGGCAAAATAAAATTGATAAATTTTTTTTTTCGATTATCGGGGGTTAATTTAGACAAATCGGGTACCTGACTATATAAGTACCATTTTAAGGAATCCGAATTTAAATTTTGTATTTCCGATGCGTTATCAATATCAATTAAAATCGGATCTATTTTTGACTCAAAGAATGTTTGAGAATACAAAGGGAGTGAACTAAGAAAAAAATAAAACAACATTAATTGTGATTTAAAAAAAATAATTAGTTCATTTTTCAAATCACCAGATGACATAAGTTTTATCTGCATAATCTAAAAAAATTAATACGAAAGCAAGTGCCCAGGTTTTGATGTCATGGATTTAATTGGCGGAGCAAAACGAGTTAGTTTAATACCTTTTATTGCCGCTTTGTATTCGGACAAAGATGGTGTACGACCAAGAACTGCTGATAAAACAACGACGGGGGTAGAAGCTAATAATGATTCCCCTTTCTTACGATCAGAGTCTTTAACTACTCTGCCTTGAAAAAGACGCGTAGATGTGGCCATAACTGTATCTCCTTTCTCGGCTTTCTCTTGATTACCCATACATAGATTACAGCCTGGACGTTCAAGATATAAAATATTATCATACTGAGTACGAGCAACTGATTTTGGGGATAAATCATCAAACTCAAAACCAGAATATTTTTGCAAGATTTCCCAATCACCTTCCTCCTTAAGTTCGTCAATAATATTATAAGTAGGAGCTGTTACAACTAATGGTGCCTTAAATTTAACATTACCTAAATTTTCTTCTAGATTTTTCAACATCTTGGCAACAATCTTAATGTCTCCTTTATGTACCATGCAAGAGCCCACAAAACCTAAATCAATATTTTTTTCAGCATTATAAAAGGAAAGTTCTCTAATTGTATCATGTGTATATCGTTTTGAAACATCTTCATTATGTACATCTGGATCTGCAATCATAGGTTCATCTATAATATCTAAATCAACTTCAAAATCAGCATAATATTTTGCGTTTTCATCAGGATTTAATGGTGGTTTTATACCTGATTTAATCTCATCTATTCGTTTATTGGCTTTATCAATCAATCCTTGTAGTACTTTCCCCTCATTATCCATTCCCTTATTAATCATAATTTGAATGCGATTCTTAGAAATATTCAAAGATTGAATAAGAGTGTCATTTTGAGAAATGCAAATTGAAGCTTTTGCTTTCATCTCAGCTGTCCAATCAGTAAAAGTAAAGGCTTGGTCAGCAAGTAACGTACCAATATGAACTTCAATAATTCTACCCTGAAAAACATTTTCACCTTTAAACTTCTTAAGCATTTGGCTCTGAGTAGCATGTACTACATCTCTAAAATCCATATGATCTTGCATTTGACCTTTAAAAGTTACCTTGACAGATTCAGGTATTGGCATAGACGCTTCTCCAGTTGCTAATGCTAGAGCAACTGTACCTGAATCAGCACCAAAAGCAACTCCTTTAGACATTCTAGTATGTGAATCTCCACCAATAATAATAGACCAGTCATCTACTGTAATGTCATTTAGGACTTTGTGAATTACATCAGTCATAGCATGGTATTTGTCTTTTGGATCACGAGCTGTTATAAGTCCAAAATCATGCATAAAACTCATGAGTTTAGGAATATTTTCTTTTGATTTTTGGTCCCACACAGAGGCAGTATGACAACCTGATTGATAACCGGCATCAACAATAGGAGAAATAATAGTAGCCGCCATCATTTCTAATTCCTGAGAGGTCATCAATCCTGTAGTATCTTGCGAACCTACAATATCTACGTTTACACGTACATAAGAACCTGCATGTAAAATAGCTCCGGAAGTACCAACAGCATTTTTATTGAAAATTTTCTCTACAGCAGTCAGACCTTGATTTTTATTAGAAATTTCTTTTGATTTCGCATAAATTGAGATAACATCATTACCAAGAGTTTGTGCAGCAAATGTTTGTAGTTTTTTTCCAAAAACAACAGCATATGAACCGCCTGCTTTCATAAATTCCATTTTTTGCGGAGTAAATGAAGAGGAAATATCCATCAATTCTTTATTTCCAGCATAAAGTTTTTTTGTTTTAGTATTGATCGTTAAAACTGTTCCTGTATCTACAGAGTATACTTGTTCTAAGATAGGATCACCATTTTCATCAAGTAAAAGGTTTTTAGAAGAATCATACTTTTTCTGCCAGTTTTTTAAATCTAGGCCAATGCCTCCCGTCACTCCAACTGTTGTAAGAAATATTGGAGATATTCCATTAGTTCCTGCTACTACAGGGGCAATATTAATAAATGGAATATAGTTGCTAGCTTTTTGACCAATCCATAATGCAACATTATTAACACCAGACATTCTAGATGAACCGACACCCATAGTTCCTTTTTCAGCAATTAACATTATTCGTTTATCAGGGTGTTTTTTCTGTAATTCAATAAGCTGCTGCTGTTGTTCTTTATTGTGCTCGAACATACATTGTCCATGAAGTTGTCGATCTGATCTTGAATGAGCGTCACTTCCTGGAGACAATAAATCTGTTGATACATCTCCAACGCCAGCAACAAAGGTAACAAGTTTAATTTCTTCTGGTAATTCCGGTAATTTCGTAAAAAATTCTGCCTGAGCATAACTCTGTAAAATTTCTTTAGCGATAGAATTGCCTTTTTTATATGCCTTTGCCAAACGATCCATATCTGCTTCATAAAGAAACACTTGTGTCTTTAGAACCTGTGCAGCTTCATTTGCCAGAGTGATGTTTTTTCCTAATGTTAAATCTAATAGAACTGCAATTGAAGGACCACCTTTCATGTGTGACAGTAATTCTAGAGCAAAGGTGGGCGTAATTTCACTTACAATGATTTTTTCAAGAATAATTTGTTTTAAAAAATTAGCTTTCACATTAGCAGCACTTGTAGTGCCTGGCAAAACATTATAAATAAAAAAATTAAGTGATTCTTTTCTGTGTACGTGATTTAAATCTTTTATTTGATCAATGATTTCAAGTAACAACTCCGAACTATCTATAGGCTTAGGGGCCAGATCTTGAGTTTTTCGGTATTTAATATCATCTAGGTATTCACTATACAAGCTCATAAACTTTGAAATCTATCTAGTCTTAAGTTAAAATCTGGATATAAAATTACTCAGCTATTACTTCAAAAGATAAGTTTGCACTTAGTTCCCTATGCAATCTGATGGTTGCAGAAAATGAACCAGTATTTTTAATGATATTCATGCCATTTATAATGATGTATTTCTTATCAATATCAATACCTTCACTCTTTAATTCAGAAGCAATAGTAGCTGTATTAACAGATCCAAATAACTTCTTGTCTTCACCTACTTTAGATCTTATGTTTAATTCAAGACTTTCTATTTTCTTTTTTGTTGATTCTAAATCAGCAATTATTTTTTTGTTTTTTTGTTCCTTTTGTTTAAGATTTTCAGCAAGAACCTTTTTTTCAGAATCAGTAGCAAAAACGGCTAAACGATTTGGGATAAGATAATTCCTACCATAGCCCGGTTTAACTTTTACTATATCATCTGCAAAACCTAAATTCTCTATATCTTGTTTAAGTATAACTTCCATAAAAATTATTTTAGTAGATCTGAAACATATGGTAAAAGAGCTAATTGTCTTGCTCTCTTTACAGCCTGAGCAACTTTTCTTTGAAATTTTAATGAATTACCAGTAATTCTTCTTGGAAGAAGTTTACCTTGCTCATTTAAAAAACGCATTAAAAAATCTGGATCTTTATAATCCACATATTTGATTTTCATTTTTTTAAATCGACAATACTTTTTCTTAGTAGTCAACTCAACTTTTGGAGGAGTTAAAAACCTAACCTCACTACTTGCTTTTTTATCTATTTCTATCATTTTACAATTGCTTCTTTTTTAGTTCTTCTTTTTTCAGCATAATCACGAGCATTTTTGTCTAATTTAACCGTCAAAAATCTCATTACTCTCTCATCTCTTTTAAGATCTATTTCTAAATCTGAAATAGAACTAGGATTTGCTTTATATTCAAATAAAACATAAAAACCTGTTTTTTTATTCTGAATCAAATACTTCATTTTTTTTAAGCCCCATAATTCATCTGAAACCAATTCTGCCTTAAAAGAAGATAATAAGCCCTTGTACTTATCTATAGATTCTTTTACTTGCTCTTCAGAAAGAACCGGGTTTAGTATTAAAACTGTCTCATAATTATTCATAATATCAATTCAATTAAAATTCAACTTTCCCAAAAAGGGACCGCAAATTTAATAATTACGATGGAATAAACAAAGTTAATTGATAAATGATGATAATATATATTTTTTCACTAATTTGTATTGCTGTTATTAAAACAGACATCTAATTTAGATTTATCTTCAAAAAAATGAAAGAGTATCAGGTTTCTGCGCGAAAATATCGACCATCAAAATTCGAAGACGTAGTTGGTCAAAATCATATTACAAATACATTATCTAACGCTATCAATAATAATCAAATTGCACACGCATACCTTTTTTGTGGTCCTAGAGGGGTTGGTAAAACATCATGTGCTCGTATTTTTGCAAAACTTATTAATAATGAGACCTCTTCAGAGTATAATTTATTTGAACTTGATGGAGCATCTAATAATAGCGTCGACGATATTAGGAATCTGATTGATCAAGTTAAAATACCTCCTCAAATAGGAAAATACAAAACATATATTATTGACGAAGTTCACATGTTATCAAAATCTGCATTCAATGCATTTCTTAAAACATTAGAAGAACCTCCTAAGCATAGTATTTTTATTTTGGCCACTACTGAAAAAGAAAAAATTATTCCAACTATCTTATCTAGATGTCAAATATTTGATTTCAATAGAATAAGTACTAATGAAATCAGCAATTATCTTCAAAAGATATCTACTCAAGAAGATATACAAGTTGAACAAGAGACCTTAAATTTGATATCTGAAAAATCTGACGGCTCTCTTAGAGATGCCTTGTCAACCTTTGATAAAATTTACACTTATTGTAATAAAAAATGGGATTACAAAGAAGTGACTAATATATTACAATCACTTGATTTTTCATTTGCCATTAAATTAACGAACAATATAATCGATGAAAATATTCCTGAATGCTTAATACAAATAAATGAAGTATTTGAAAAAGGTTTTGATGGCAAAGAAATTATTCAAATCATGATTGAGCATTTTCGAAATTTAATGATGATAAAGATCCCTAGCACTCAAAAATTAATTGAAAAAAATCAAGATTTTATAAATTTAATATCTCCGCAATCAAAAAAATTTTCAAACAAACAAATCTTACAAGCATTGTCCTGTCTCAACGAATGCACTTTAAATTATAAAAATTCTGTCAATCAACGCTTTCTCGTTGAGCTAAGTATTATGCAGCTATGTTCATTATCTGATTTAGATCTTAAAAAAAAACTCTTGATTCCAAATCCTAATCTAAATCATAAAAAAACAGATACGCAAAGCATTGAAGATAACCCAAATGAATCTGTACTAACAAAAAAATCCAATTTAGAAACACCAAATACTACTGGCATATCATTCAATACTCAAGAAGAAAAAAAACAACCTCTAAAGCCTAAAGCTTCTAAAGCGGAAACAATTAAAAATGTTGGCATTAAATTAGCAGATAATCAACTAATTGATACAGATCTCATTAGTATTTCAGACGAGATAATAGCCATGAAAAGTTCTAATCAAAATAATATTGAAGAAAAAAAAGAAAAGACTGAATGGATTGAGAATAAATTAATAAATAAGTGGCAATTATTTTCTCAAGAATTAAAAAAGAAAGAAAAAATAAACTTACATAATATTTTTGACAGATATTTGCCAAAAAAAAATAATAACACTATTAAATTAAAACTAGTAAGTTTGTCAGAAAAAGCAGAGATTCAAGAGATAAAGTCAGAATTGTTATTTTTTATTAGAAAAGAATTAAAGAATGACTTCATTGATCTAGATATAAGTATTTCTGAAGAAAAACAAAAAAACATGCTACACACCAAAGAAGAAAGGTATTCACACTTACTAGAAAAAAACGCAAAAATTGCAATACTGAAAGACAAATTAGATTTAACTAAAATATAAATTATGAATAAAATCATTGTAACAAACCCAATTGTAGAATTAGATGGAGATGAAATGACAAGAATTATCTGGAGTTTTATCAAAGAAAAATTAATTTTTCCATATTTAGAATTAGATATTAAATACTATGATCTAGGAATGGAAAGTCGAGATAAAACAAATGATCAAATTACAATTGATGCTGCTGAAGCGATTAAAAAATACCATGTTGGTATCAAATGTGCTACAATAACTCCTGACGAAGAAAGAGTTGAAGAATTTAAACTTAAAAAAATGTGGAAATCTCCTAATGGAACTATTCGAAATATTGTTGGAGGCACTGTTTTTAGGGAGCCAATTATTTGCAAAAATGTTCCTAGGCTTGTGCCAAACTGGACTCAACCTATATGCATTGGAAGACACGCTTTTGGTGATCAATATAAAGCAACTGATGTAGTAATTAAGGGTAAAGGGAAATTAAAAATGTCTTTTGAAGATGAACATGGGAAGGAAACAACTTGGAATGTATATGAATATAGTGGTGGTGGTGTAGCGATGAGCATGTATAAT
>CEWO01055663.1_pt1 | contig 15477 bp, 13 predicted proteins | sample 361561 | NCBI WGS metagenome assembly CEWO01 (sample SAMEA2623627, study PRJEB7988) | marine metagenome | isolation source: saline water (ENVO:00002010), including
CAAGCCGATAGTTCGACCACCCGTAAATATGGTGGGACAGGTTTAGGTCTTATCATAACGAAGCATTTGAGTCGTATTATGGGCGGAGATGTAAATGTCACTAGTGTCGAGGGAGAAGGAACTACATTCACTGCGTCATTCATTATTAACTCAAAGGCACCTCAGACTACAGAGGCAGAAGCAATTAGCCACCACACAAGTTCCACGGCTCCTTCAATTGATGCGTCAACCCTGAACTCTGAACACTCTATTTTAATTATTGATGATGATCCCACCGTGCGAGATTTAATGAAAAGGCAATTAGAGCGAGATGGTTTTGGGGTGATTATAGCAGAAGATGGAGCAACCGGAATTGAAACTGCTATAAAAGTGCAGCCGGATGCGATAGTCCTGGATATTTTGATGCCAGGTATGGACGGTTGGTCAGTATTAAGAAGTCTCAAAGCCAACGAAGAAACGTCAACTATTCCTGTTATCATGGCGTCCATATTGGACGAAAAAAATAGAGGGTATTCGCTTGGTGCGGCCGACTACTTATCGAAACCGGTTGAACGTGACCGACTGATATCGTCAATAGAAAAATTAATTGGAGGTGGTGAAGGGAAAACGATCTTCGTTGTAGAAGACGATAGTGAACTGCGATTCTTACTTAAAGAGGCTCTTTTGAAAGAATCTTATAATGTCCTTGAAGCGGAAAATGGGAAAGTGGCACTTGCAAAATTGGGAGATATAGAGGAGCCACCGAGCTTGATTTTATTAGATCTAAACATGCCCGTGATGAATGGATTTGAATTTTTAGAAGAGTATCGGTCTAATTTTTCCCAAGAAGTTCCTGTAGTCGTCATAACAGGCGCAGACTTAACTGAAGAGGATAAGAAGTTTCTGTCCGGTGAAGTGACCCGTATCTTGGCCAAAACACCAGAAACAGAGGGTACGATCGCCGGTGATGTGGCTAAAATACTCAGGAATGTAAGAATGGATAAAAAATAATGAGCAAACTATTATATGTAGAAGATAACGAAGATAATATTTATATGCTGTCTCGTCGGCTCAAACGAAATGGCTTTGATCTTGTAATAGCGCGTGATGGGGAAGAGGGCGTTGAGAAAGCCGAAAAGGAAGTCCCTGATTTAATACTAATGGATCTTAGTCTTCCTAAGTTGGATGGTTGGGGGGCTACCAAGGCACTAAAGAAAAACGAAAAAACACAACATATTCCGATAATTGCATTGTCTGCTCATGCTATGCAGGAACATAAAGAGAGTGCGCTTCAAGCTGGTTGTAATGATTATGATACCAAACCAGTAGATTTCGCTAGGCTTCTATCAAAAATAGAAGAACAGTTGGCGAAGGTGAACTGACATGGAAGCTGATGAATGCGAAATACTTGTAGTCGATGATATTGAAGATAATCGATACACGTTAGAACGTCGCTTAAAGAGAGATGGTTATCAAAACGTAACGCTTGTAGATGGGGGAGCTGCCGCGCTGAACTCCATTAACGAGCAACAATTCGATTTAGTTCTACTCGACCTCATGATGCCCGAAATCAGTGGTCTTGATGTTTTGAAAACATTAAAGGCGGATCCATTAAATCGCAATATACCGGTAATAATGGTGACCGCAGCTGACGAGGTTGAAACTGCTGCCGAGTGTATTTCTATTGGAGCCGATGATTTTATCAGTAAGCCTTTCAATGCCACTTTGCTTAGGGCAAGGGTTGCTGCTTCTTTAGAAAAGAAAAAACTTAGAGACCAGGAATCAATTTATCTTAATAGAATTGAGAAAGATAAACGAAAATCAGGCGACCTTGTCAGAGCATTCTTACCAAAATCAGCCGCATCTGAGATAAAGTCTCTCGGTCGCGTTAAACCAAGGCGATACGAAGACGTAGGGATTTTAATCTGTGATCTTGTAGGGTTTACTCAATTTTGTGAGAGTAACACTCCTGAGGATGTAGTCACAGAACTCGAGCAGGTGTTTGGTCTATTTGAAAGAATATTTGAGGACCACTCTGTGGAAAAATTAAAAACTGTGGGCGATGCTATAGTTGGTGCTTCCGGGATCTCAGAGGAATCTGATGAACCGGTTTATGATATTGCGCGATGCGCAATGAAACTTCAGGAATTAGCCTTGAACAGAGAAATAAAGTGGGATCTTCATTTAGGAATTCATTTTGGGCCTATGGTTGCGGGAGTTATTGGAAAGAAAACAATGCAATTTGATTTTCTTGGCAAAACCGTGAATACGGCTTTTAACATCTGCGATCTGTCAGTTGGAAACGACGTTCTTATATCTAATGAAGCTTGGATGCGGTCTAGAAATGATATTAAAGTTAAGTCAATTGGTGCTAAAAAGTTAAAGGGCGGTCACTCACTTGAAATTTTTAAATGTCTCGATGTGGTTTGAGTCAAACTAGCTAAAAGACTAGACGGTTAATCTAGCTACTATTTTACGATTCAAAGTATTTTACATGTTACTCTATCGTTGTATGATTGTGAGAGCGTCGAGCTACAATATTTCCAAGGCCCGGAAGGCGAACCCCAATATCTTTAAAGTCTATACCAAAATTTAAACCGGCAATGTTTATCTCAATACCTTCTTCCTTGCCAACTAATATTCCGAACAGTCCCCAAATCGAAAATTGGTAACCGGTTCCGCTGGGAGCCTTACCGATTATATCATTCGAACCAAGCCAATCTTTTCCGATTGCTGTTGGCGGGAGATCTAATTTCAATTCAGGCACTTGACGGGCAATCCAGGCGGTGAATGTGTTACTATTTGGCCCAGGCCACAGAGTATAGTTTTCTCTATATGGGTAAGAGCGTGCTAAGGTATCGATGCGCTCTATTATTGCATCCACACCTTCTCCTCGCACATCAACAAGAATTTCTGGTTTTGAATCATACCAAAGCCTGTCAGGAATGTCTTGTTGGATAACAACAGGGTCATCACCTCTCCTTAATCGCCACCCCACTAGATGATACACAGTGTAATCGTTTGCTGACGTGCGCTTGGTTGAAATCCACGTGTGAACTCCGAGTGCGCCTCGCCAACTAAAGGCACGAGCGGCATAAACTTGAACAATGGCCTCCCTGACTTCATTTGCATCAGGGGCCAAACCTGCTGACTCTCTTGATGCTTGCCACCAAGCTTTGCCCATTCTATTGTCGCCTCCTAGAGCCAGGAGAGGGCCCAGAAATAGTAAGATAAGTAGTATACAAAAAGCTTTAATCACATTCATTACTATAACATGTAATAAAAAGATTATTTATAAAGTCGGCAATAATAAACTTTATAAAACGATTTAAGCCTTTTGTCGTTTCAGACAGTACCGTCAAATCCGCTAGCCAAATCATCGGCGCCTGTGTTAGCGAATTCAGTTTTAGGGTCGCCACTGATACGAGAGGCTTGCAGCACTCTAGGCTGAGAAACATCGTAAGGACATGCCCTGTGTAAGACGCACCTATTATCCCATATAATCAAATCTCCAGGGGACCACTTGTGCTGGTATATTCGTGGTGATTGGCATGCATTTTCCAAAAGCTCGTCTAATAATATCGATGCGTCTTTGTCCTCCATCCCCGGTATTTTGTATGCATGACGCCCAATACATAATGCGTTTCTTCCAGTGACGGGATGTTTTTTAACGAGAGGTCTCAATGGGGCTCCCTGAGTATGGTACCCGTAGCCAGTGCCGGTCTTTACTAAATAGCCATTTTTAGCTTGGCTTTGGTAAAGTGAGTGATAAGCGGATAAATGTTCTATTTTCTTTTTTGTTTTGGCATCTAACACATCATATGCCGCCCTCATATCAGCTAACTCGGTCTCACCACCTTCAGGAGGAACAGTTTTTGCCGATAGAACTCCAGCTTTAGCGGCAAGAGGCATATAGGTACTGTCCATATGCCATCCTTCATTCCCTCGAAGTGTTTTAAATACGTGCTCCTCTTTTTTGGAGATTGTACCGTCTTGTTTGACATTACTTATTGGGACTACCGTGCCTCCATCCGGCCCTCTTAATAGCTCAAGGTCTCCAAAATGATTAGAAAATATTTCTTGCTCATTTTCTTTTAGGAATTGACCGGGAAAAACGAGTGCCGCGTGTTCGGCAAAAGCATCGTCTACAAATGCCCAACTGGCGTTATCCATGTCAGCCAGATTAATATTTGTTATTATTGCACCTAAAGTCGCATCAAGTTTCTCTAATTTTGGGCTCATATGAAATAATTTCCCTTAATAATAAATTGATTGAGAGATACATTTGAAACGGGAATACTCTTACTGGTATCAAGCAAATCTGCAATAGAAAGCAATATCTTTAACCATTCTATCATGCGAACTATTGAAAATGAGTTTCTAACGAAATTTGGTTAAGGGATTAATAAAGAACATTAGTTTTTTCATTTCAATCTTTTATAAAAAAAATAAATGATTTATTTTATATAAGATTTGGCATGACGGCAGATTTCAAAGAAGAAGTCATGCAACTTTAATTTTAGTCTCAAAGGGAAAATAATAATGAGTGATAATATTGTTTGTAAACGATCTTAGGCAAATATTATGTTATTTTTCTAGAAATAAATAATTTAAAGAATTTACTTAATTCTTTCATTTTACGTTTGTGGGCCTTTATATTAAGGTAGTCTCACGTGTGCCTACTCTTTTAAAAATTGTGAGAACTATGGTTGAGAAAGTATTGAATGTTGAAGAATTGTTCATCGAAATTCCTCTGGCGGAAGGGGTTCTTCATGCGGTGGATGGTATAAATTTGTTTGTTAATAAAGGCGAGACATTATGTGTAGTGGGTGAGTCGGGTTGTGGGAAATCGCTAACATCCCTTGCTATAATGGATTTGCTTCCCAAAGCGGCCAATAAAGCAATTACGGCTTTAGATTTGAGTGGGACAAGTATTTTAAATTACTCACAAAAAAAAATGTCAGATATCCGCGGCAATAAAATGGCTATGATATTTCAAGAACCAATGACGTCTCTAAACCCAGCTTACTCTATTGGTAATCAATTGATGGAAGCAATGCTGCGCCATAAGAAAATCTCGAGGGGAGAGGCTAGAGATAGAGCGGTGGAGCTTTTGCAGAAAGTGGGCATTAAGGATGCTGAAAATCGGTTGCGTCAGTTCCCTCATCAACTATCTGGCGGACTGAGACAAAGAGTGATGATCGCTATGTCTTTGATGTGCGGCCCCGATCTTATCATTGCTGACGAACCCACAACGGCTCTAGACGTCACAATACAAGCACAGATATTATCACTTCTTAAAGAGTTACAAGATGATTTGGGAATGGGTCTATTGTTAATTACCCATGACATGGGCGTTGTTGCCCGCATGGCAGATCGAGTGGCTGTGATGTATGCGGGGAGGATTGTAGAGGAGGGAACAGTTCATCAGGTTTTCGATAATCCCACCCATCCTTATACGAAAGGCTTAATGAGTTGCATCCCTGTCCCTGGAAAAGTAAAAAGAGGGGACCCGTTGGGTACAATACCTGGCATAGTTCCATCGCTTGTTGGCGATTTCAATGGATGTCGGTTTAGAAGTAGGTGCCCATTTTCAGTGGATATCTGCGCTATCGAGGAACCTGTCCTTATTCACACTGACTTGGAAAAAAGACATAGTTCAGCCTGCCATATAGGTTAGTTCAATGGAGGGTAACTTGGACAAAGTGATCTCTTGGATACCACTTAAGGATAAAAACTATTCTTTTTAGGTATAAGGTTCCTTTGGTCACTGCGTTCGTTTTTGTATTGACCAATGTTTGCCTAAGTCCAACGTGAAAATTCCATGTTCGAAAGTTGCGTGACTATGACGTCGTTGCTCGAGATGATTGCTGCTCTGGGTGTCGATTAACTTTTTTGTAAGCTGAAACCTCAGTCAACTGAAACCGGGGATATTTTTTCATAGATCCATTTCGCTAACGATGTTGCCCACGCATCTTGTTCCCTCTGCGCGATAATTTGAATGCCAACTGGCAGATTATTGACGCTCAGCATAGGGATGGTAACGCACGGCGCGCCTATGATTGAAGAGGCGAAGTTAAATATAGGATCACCAGTCGGTCTAGCAGCTAAAGTGGTGTTGTCTTTATCTCCCTCCCATAATGGAGCGGGCCCTGGACATGATAATGTTATAGCAGCATCTGCTACTGAAGCACAAAATTTGTGGGCCTCTCGTGCATAACTTCTTAATAAAAGGAAGTTATTATAATCCTCGGGGGTCATTAGTTCTGCTTTCGCGAGTACGTTTTTTAATCGTTGACTAACTCCCTCTGGTGCGTTCGTTACAAGGTTACGGTGCCCCCAATGATTTTCCCAACTTGTTATAGAATTAGCGATAGTGCTTGCGTTACTGATTGTCTGTTCGAGTTGCTCGACTGAATGCGACATAGATCGTTTAATAATTGTTATCCCGTTACTTTCAAGTTGGGACAACAAGACATTGAAAGCCTCCTTGCTTTTAGGGTCAAGAACCGACCAGCCTTCCGTTTCTATGAAAATTAGTCGCGACGGTTTTATGGCCTTTGGAGGCGTATTGGGCCCTTGTAATCCTATGTAACCTGGATCACCGCCAGTCCGTTTAGCTATTTCTATGGCTACTTGCCACATATCCTCTATCGAACCGGCATGGGGACCATGAGTGCTCATTGACGTGGTTTGACGTTCCCCCCGATGCAAGCCCCCTTGGCTTGGCTTCAAGGCAAAATTCCCACAATATCCTGCTGGCCTTATTATAGACCCTCCAACCTGAGAGCCAATAGCAACTGGTACCATACTCGCCGCCACAGCTGCTGCAGATCCTGACGAAGACCCCCCGGGTGTTCGATCAAGATCAAACGGATTCTTTGTTGGGCCTGGATGAGAACCACCCAGTTCGGCTGTTACTGTTTTCCCAAGTATAATAGCACCGGCATTTCTCAGTGCGGACACCAATGCATTATCATTTCCAGGAGAAAAACCTTTATAGGCTTCGCACCCCATCTGGGTCGGCATATCGGATGTCTCTAACAAGTCTTTAATACCGATTGGCATCCCATCTATAACAGATAATTGTTGGTTATTAGCCCATCTTTGACTACTCTTATCTGCTAACCGCCTCGCTTCATCGGGCTGAAGAGTTACAAAAGCTTTTATTTCAGGCTCTCTAGCGTTTATTTGCTCTAAGCAGCCCTCTAAAAAAGTTCTCGGCGTTTCCTCGGAGGCGGAGAATTCTCTCGTTGCATCAAAATATGTTTTCATTTTGAAATTTTTAATATCGTATTGAAGCATCTTGCAAAACTCTCGTTACCAGAACTAAATCGTTATTTACAGTATCTGGATTTTTTCAAAAGAACACCAAAATAATAAGTTGAAGATGAGATTTAATTTTTTGTAATTTACTGTTGAAAAAAGACATATAAAAGAAATGATTACGATATCAAAAAATCGTCATTTTATAAAATTAAAGTGCCTCATTTCAGATAGATGAGCTTATTGAACCACGTTTCTGCTCACTATTATTTACCATTGACATATAAGCGCTGGGATTGCTCAATCGTTAAAAGGTTTATCAAGCGTGTATGTTGAATGTTTATAATTTAAAACTGTTGATTGGAAAGTGTGATGAATAAATGGGTAAAATCAATATCTTTTCTAATGGCTGCTTTATTTGGCATTAGTGCAGCTTACGCCGGGAAAGAGAATGACACTTTAGTTTGGGTCACTAAATTTGAGCCGCCAACTTATAATTATTACGACCAAACCCTCAGAGAGGGAGTGATCCTATCGAGACATATTTGGGATAGTTTATATTGGAGAGATTTAGAAACGGGGGAGTTTAAACCACATCTGGCGACTAAGATGGAGTACTCTAATCCTACAACGATCGATATTACTCTCAGAAAAGATATTGTTTTCCATAACGGGGAAAAGTTCGACGCCGACGATGTTGTCTTCACAATTAACGAGATAATTAATCCGGCGAACAAATATAAAAATAGGAAGTTGATCTCATGGGCCAAAAAAGCGGAGAAAACAGGGCAGTATTCTGTTCGGTTATACCTTGGTAAAATATTCGCGCCTGCCATGGAAATGCTATCTACGGCGGTAGTTATGTATCCGGATGAATATTATAAAAAGGTTGGTAAAAATGGGTTTGCTCGAGCGCCTATCGGAACAGGTCCATATAAAGCGGCAGAGGTTGTACCTGGAAAGCATTTGGCTCTTGAGAGGAATGAGAAGTATTTCGGTGGCGCAAAAGGCAAGGCGAATATTAGTAAGGTTTTGATGCGCTTTGTCGACGAGCCAAATACTCAAATAGCAGAGTTAATGAGCGGGAATGCAGACTTAATTTGGCGACTTAACAAAGAACAAGGTAAAAAGCTCAATAGAGTTTCTGGCGTTGGAGCAGTCGCTGGAGAAACTATGAGAGTTGGTTATCTTCAGTTCGATAGCTCTGGTAGTACTGGGGACCATCCATTAAAAAATATTAAGGTGAGGCAGGCTATTAGTCATGCAATCGATAGGGAATCAATTGCGGTTAATCTGCAGGGTGGTGGTCAAGTTCTTGATCTTTTTTGTTATCCCACTCAAGTTGGCTGCGACTCCCCCAACGCACCTAAATATAATTATGACCCCGCGAAGGCAAAACAACTTCTTGCAGAAGCAGGTTACCCAAATGGGTTTGAAATAGATTTCTATGCTTACAGAAATAGGAATTTTGCAGAAGCGATGATGGGTTTTATGGCTAAGGTTGGTATCAAAGCCAATATGGAGTGGATGAAATATAGTGCGCTCCGCGATAAAGTCCGAAAGGACGAGGTTCCTTTCAATTTTATGACTTGGGGCTCGGGTTCAGTGAATGACGTGTTTAGGATCACTTCTTACTTTTTTAATCATAGCTCCGACGACCTTGCCTTGGATCCAGATGTAAAAAAATATTTAGATGCTGGGGATGGTACAATCGTTTTAGCGGATAGAAAGAAAAATTACAGTGAAGCTCTTCGCTTAATTGCCGAGAGAGCGCATGCTTTACCGTTATTTAGTTACGCTTATTATTACGGCATGAGCGATGACTTAGATTTTAAAACTACACCCGATGAAATCGTGCATTTGTACCGAGCGAAGTGGAAATAAAAAGATCGATGAAGAGCTGGTTTTTTCGAAGGCCAGCTTTTCGTTCGCTCAGGATTATACCGTGTCAAACTTTATGGTGCTCTGAATGCTGAATTTTACTATACGCCGAATTATCTTGGTAGTGTTGGTTGCTTTAACTGTTTCGGTAATAGCATTTTTCCTAGTGCGGATGTCAGGTGATCTCGCGACGGCTCTGGCCGGTGAAGATGCTAATGCACAGGAGATAGCCGACATACGTAAAATATACGGATTAGATCGGCCATTGATTTTTCAGTACGCAGATTGGTTATTCAACGCACTCAGAGGCGACTTTGGTGCTTCACTTTATTTTCCTGAAACTGTTGGTGAATTGGTCGCAATGCGTTTACCAACTACGCTTCTGCTTGCTTTTTCAGGGCTTGTTATATCTCTACTCATAGGGATTCCATTTGGTGTAATTTCTGCTTTAAAACCTGATTCTTGGATAGATCGTATATCTATGTCGATAGCAGTTGCGGGGCAGGCGATACCCACTTTCTGGATGGGCCTAATGTTGATGGTGTTATTTGGCCTAATTCTGAGATGGACACCCATAAGCGGGGACGAAACTTGGCAACACTTCATTTTGCCAGCTTTTACTTTAGGGTACTATTCAACACCGCCAATAATGAGATTAACAAGATCTGGAATGTTAGAGGTGCTGTCGGCTGATTATATTCGGACAGCTTATGCGAAGGGATTACAACCGTTACGTGTATTGTTCAAACATGCCTTGAGAAACGCAGTTATACCGGTTGTTGCTCTAGCATCAGTTCAATTTGGGCATATGCTCTCGGGAGCTATAGTTATAGAATCGGTTTTCGCGATGCAGGGCATTGGTTACTTGGCGTGGGAATCAATACTTAGGAATGATATAGCCGTCATCCAGGCAATTCTACTGATCGTTTGTCTGTTTTACGTAGGGTTAACTTTCATATCGGACCTTTTAAATGCTTGGCTTGATCCGCGTATACGAGTAAGTTGATGGAGATGAAAAATTGATTGACACCTCCGCTAACCACGAAAAACTTGACCCGGATAACGCGCTTCGGAGCAATATGACGAGACGCCTCTTCCGGAGAATTTCTGCGCATAACTCTATCCTCATTGGAGGTACGGTTTTGGGTGCTATCGTTTTTATGGCACTTTTTGCTCCGCTATTAGCTCCGCATGACCCTTTTGACCAAGATCTTTCTAGACGGTTACTTCCGCCGTTTTGGATGGAGGATAATAATCCCAAACATATTTTAGGGACAGATAATTTAGGCCGTGACTATTTGAGTAGGCTTATTTATGGGGCCCAAATTTCCCTAATGATTGGGGTTTGTACTGCCCTTATATCAGGGATTATAGGGTCTGCGCTTGGTATTACTGCGGGTTATTTCGGTGGTCGAATTGATGCAGTAATTACGTTTATTATTACAACTAGACTTTCAATGCCGATCGTATTAGTGGCATTAGCTGTTGTTGCCTTAGTTGGCGGATCTCTGCATGCTGTGATTTTGGTTCTTGGCTTTCTTCTTTGGGATCGTTACGCGGTCGTAATGCGAAGCGCTACACAACAGGCACGTAATATGGACTATGTATCTGCGGCCCGGGCGATAGGTTGCCCAACGTGGCGGGTCGTGTTGTCTGAAATTTTTCCTAATGTAGTAAATAACCTCATAGTTATAGCAACTTTCGAAGTTGCTCATGCTATTCTACTGGAAGCTTCGCTCTCATTTCTTGGTCTTGGTGTGCAACCACCAGATCCGTCTTGGGGACTTATGATTGCCGAGGGTAAGGAGTTCCTTTTATTTGACCCATGGGTGATTACAATACCAGGAATCGCGCTATCAATTTTAGTTCTAGCGGTAAATATGCTTGGTGATGGTATAAGGGACGTTAGTGCTCCCGAAAATAGAAACTAAAAGTGAACAGGCTAGCCACGATGACGCCAATATTAGAGACGAAGAATTTGGAGTGCTCCTTTTGGATTTCTACAGGAATATTTTCACCAAAAAAGGCCTTGGCAGCCGTAAACGGTGTCTCAGTCCAGCTACTCAAAGGACAAGTACTTGGTTTAGTTGGTGAAAGTGGTTGTGGGAAAAGCACTTTAGCTAAAATGTTATTAGGTTTACAAAAACCGACCAAAGGTAATATTTTATTCGATGGACAACCGCTGGAAAAGTTATCCCAATTTGAAAGAGCCGCAAGAGTTCAACCTATATTTCAGGATCCGTATAGTTCACTTAATCCAAGAAAAACCATATTCGAAATTATAACGCTACCGCTTAGAGTACATAAAATAGGAACGCCCCGGGACTGGCTTTTGCAAGCCAAGGAAATGATGGATCTTTGTGGTTTAGCTTCGCGGTACCTTAATAGTTATCCGAGTCAACTGTCTGGAGGCCAACGTCAAAGGGTTGCCATAGCAAGAGCTCTGGTGATGAAACCAGAGGTTGTGATTTGCGATGAACCAACTTCTGCGTTGGACGTCTCGGTTCAATCACAAATACTGAATTTATTAATGGAGCTCAAAAATGAACTTGGTTTAACTTATCTTTTGATTAGCCATAACTTAGCCGTTGTAGAACACTTAGCCGATCGTGTTGCTGTTATGTATTTTGGAGAAATAGTTGAAAATGAAGATACGGAGCAATTATTTAATAAACCGGGCCATGAATATACAAAAAAACTTCTAAATAGTGTTTTGGTGCCAGATCCCAGCCGCTTTCGTCGTAACACCTAGAAACCTTGTTGGGACGGGTCGTGCCTGATAAATATTTAGACGTTGAAAGTGCACATAAAGTTTCTATTAAATGATGATTAATATATTGCGCGGTTTAGCCGATATTGTTGTTTATTTGAAAGTCCGTCAATCTCGTAGTGTTACCATTAATGCAATCCTACTTTCCCGCGCAATGGGCTTGGAGTAGTACTTGTGACTAAGAGGTTTATCTGTAAAAGACAGGAGGTCGTCTAGGGAATTCAAGCCCCGATGCAGTAATATTAAGCGAGGGCCAACCCAACTGACTTTTAGTCGATTTATGTGTGAGAAAATTCACGGATTGCTGTCTATAGGGATAGATCTTGGAAATAAAATATCAAAGAGAACTTGCTGTTCTATTATCTGGATTAAGAAGAGATAATCGACAACAAACTGGTTTGGATAAGAGTTTAGTCCCACCAACAAAAGCAGATGCTTATAAGGTAGCCAATCTCGTTGAGCAAGAATTAGGGTGGGAAGTGAAGGGTTGGAAGATCGCTGCGACCAACACTGAAATGCGGCAAGCTCTTCGAACGGATACCCCAATTTATGGCCGTGTATACTCACAGTTTATAAAGCAATCGCCATTTACTACAAATTTTGATGATCTATCTAGCCCCATCCCAGAGGCCGAGTATCAGGCATTTCTTGGAAAAGATTTACCTGCACGAGTCGAGGAATATAAAATAAGTGAAGTTGCCGATGCGGTTGCTTCTCTACACCCGGGCCTAGAGTTGGCGGAATGTCGGTTCAAGTACGACAAAAACTTTCCTCCGTTAGAAGCCATCTTATCCGATGGGGCAGGGTCAGGGATATTGGTTTATGGTCCACCCATCAAAAACTGGAAGGATATTGACATTGCTAACAACCAAGTAAGTCTTATTAGTAACGGAAACCTGCGCAGGAAAGGAACAGCATTAACGGCTCTAGAACATCCTTTGATTCCACTTACTTGGTTAGCCAATGAGTTATCTAAAACCGGGATAGGGATGAAGAGGGGGCAGATTATAAGTACCGGCACCCTGACCGGAATGCTTATACCAAAAAAAGGCGAAACCTATATCGCAGATTTTGGTCCTTTAGGACAAGTTTCAGGAACATACGAATGAACTTCTATGAGAGTACTAGTTCTATGACCATTCAAATTATTAAAAAGAGCATTACTCTGGGGCAAGAAAATCATTTTTAAGAATCCCATCAAATAATTTGTAATTTCTGAAGTAAATCACATAACCGATTTTCTCTTCCTGATTATAACGTGTAGACTTTTGTAATCAGATTTATTGGGAGAAGACATATAATGGCTAAAATCAATGGCGCAACACTTATTGCTAGAAGTCTCAAGCAACAAGGAATTGATCACCTGTTCGGAGTGGTGGGTTTTCCGATTGGTCCAATAGCTGAAGCTGCTCAAAAAGAAGGTATTAAATATGTTGGTATGAGGAATGAACAGGCTGCCTCATATGCCGCTCAGGCTTATGGTTATATGACGGGTCGCCCTGGTGCGTGCGTGGTCGTAACAGGTCCTGGGGTTGTTCATGGGTTGGCTGGGTTGGCAAATGCACAACAAAATTGTTGGCCAATGATACTTATTGGTGGAGCATCTGAGACGTATCGCGGAGGGATGGGAGCATTCCAAGAGGAGCGTCAGGTTCTAATAGCAAGCCCCTTTTGTAAGTTTGCACATGGGATAGAAAGTGTTCAGAGAATTCCATATTACGTAGAAATGGCAACGCGGCATTCCATCTATGGTAGGCCTGGTGCGTGTTATCTCGATATGCCAGACGATATTATTCAAGGTGAATGTGATCTGGCTGATATTACCCAAGTTGAGCGCGTTCCTGAACCGCCAAAGATGATCGCTCCGGCGGAAAACATAGAAGCAGCCCTGAACGTTTTAGAAGGCGCTGAGCGACCATTAGTTTTGGTTGGCAAAGGAATGGCATGGGCGCACGCTGAAGATGAGGTAAGAGAGTTTATTGATAGGACACAACTTCCTTTTGTAAGATCTCCCATGGGAAAAGGTGTTGTCCCGGATGATCATCCGCTTGCTGCTTCAGCAGCCCGTACTTTGGCACTACAGCAAGCAGATGTAGTGTTTCTAATGGGGGCACGTTTCAACTGGATTTTCCATTTTGGTTTAGCGCCGAGATTTTCTCCAGATGTAAAAGTAATTCAGCTTGATATTTCTCCTGAAGAAATTGGTCATAATAAACCATCTGAGGTAGCGCTTGTGGGGGATGGTAAGTCAATAATGGCTCAAATGAACCAAGCATTGGAGGGAAGACAATGGTTTTATCCTAAGGATACACCCTGGCGTAAAGCTCTAGGTGATAAAATATCGGCAAATGTAGAAACCATTAAATCACAAGTTAACGATGACACTGCACCAGCAGGTTATTATAGAGCGTTGCGTGATGTCGCTGCCTGGATGCCTGAAAATGCTATCTTGAGTGCTGAAGGTGCAGGGACAATGGACATTGGTCTCACCCAGTTACCAGTCTCTGATGCTCGGTCCTGTCTTAATGCAGGCACCTATGGGACGATGGGTGTGGGACTTGGACATGCGATAGCTGCTTGTGTAGTGCATCCTGATCGACCAGTAATTCACCTCTCTGGTGACTCGGCCATTGGTTTTTCTGGAATGGAAATGGAGACATTAGCCCGGTACAATCTACCGGCGAAAATCGTTGTTCTTAATAATGGTGGGATAGGACCGGGGATGCCAGAAATTCCTGAGGACCCTATGATGAAGATGAAACCAAACGCACTAATATATGGTGCGCGCTATGATAAGGTCATGGAAGACTTTGGCGGGAAGGGCTTTTTTGTAGAAGACCCAAAGGATATACCAGCTGCACTTGAAGCGGCCATGGCCTTTCCAGGACCAGCCTTGGTTAACATTGTAATTTCTCAAAATTCGTCGAGAAAACCACAACAGTTCACCTGGCACGCATAAAGACCACCAGTAACATGGACAAACGACAAGTATAATAACGTTTGTCCATGTTTTTTTGGGGATAGAATTACTACTCAAAAAAATGATCCCTAAACTTTTCTAAATCGTAAAATATCTTGATTGATATATGTAAAGCCAACCGATGGATGGTTTATGGCAATGAAAAGTATAGCGATAATAGGAGCGGGGCTTTCCGGGTTAACGGTATTCCATAAACTCAAAAACGTAGCAAATGTTACTATCTTTGAAAAATCGACAAAGGTGGGTGGTAGGATTAGCGTTCGCGTGAGTTCCAATTTTGAGTTTGATCATGGAGCACAGTTTTTCACGGCAAAAGATCCGGATTTTTTATTTTTTTTAAAATCATTGATCGAACTTGGGGTCGTTAAACACTGGAAAGCGCGATTTACCGAGATTAATGGCAAAAGGATAGACTTTCAAAGTAAGTGGGGATCGAAGTTCCCTCGTTATATTGGGGCTCCTGTTATGAATAGTTTTCTCGAAAGTTTATCCCATAACGCCCCTATCATATTCGGCAAAAAAATTGAAAAAATAAAACCCTGCGGCGATCTTTGGGAATTATATGACGATGATGATAAATCGTTAGGTTGTTATGATTGGG
>CEWO01137226.1_pt1 | contig 15390 bp, 13 predicted proteins | sample 361561 | NCBI WGS metagenome assembly CEWO01 (sample SAMEA2623627, study PRJEB7988) | marine metagenome | isolation source: saline water (ENVO:00002010), including
ATTTTCATACTATCTGGCTCATCCGACAAGTCATGCTTACAGGGCCACCAAATTTGCCCCCCTTCATTTTGACAAGCAACGCCAATCCATGGCAAATTACTAGAATCTTGCGAAACTACAAAACCCCCTTCCCAAGGTGGATTTTGGGCTAAAATTGGAGAACCACGATAAAAAACATCAATAGTAAATTTAATGTCTGACTCTAAATTTGAGGCAAATTTAATATGACTACCTATTCTATCAAATTGTTGTTTTTTATCATTTAAAAACACACTGTCAACATCAAAATCAGGAAATAAATCAATAATTATGGTATCTATAAAACAATTCGACTCAAAATACATTTGATTATTACCTTTTATATAGAGGTTATTTACATCAAAGTCTATAGTGAGATTTGCGTATTTAAAATCTGAGCAATCGTTAAATAAAGAGACCTTATTTATTTGTTTTTTTTTAGAATCAATACAGGAAAAAAAAAAGAATAATAGACAGGATAATAAAATTAAATAATAATTTTTACGAAATTTCATTTAAAGGCCTGTCTGATTGTGTTTAAATAAGTCCTTTTTTCTTGGCAATTTTTATTACCTCTGAAATTCCCTTTTTATCAATTGTTTTTAAAGTTGATGCAGTGACTTTTAGTGTTATCCACTCACCTTTAGAGGGTAAAAAAAACTTTTTCTTTATCAAATTAATATCAAAACGACGCTTAGTCTTTTTGTTTGAATGAGAAACATTATTACCTACCATAGGCTTTTTACCACTTAATTGACATATTCTAGACATAATAACCTTCTTAATATAAAATGAAACGCGAATTTAACACTTTTGAATTAGAATAAAAAATTATACAATTTCTTTTCTTAGTAAATTGAGTAAATCAAAGGATACTTTTGATATATTTTGAGTTCTATTTCCATTAAGCATAATAAGTTTAGATAGAACTTTTTTATGACTTGAAACAGCAATCCATGCACAAAGCAAGTTAGGTTCCATTAGATTAGTCGGATCCACGTATCCAGTAGTTGCAATCGCATAGTTTGTATTAAATTTTTTTCTTGCGCCAATAGCCATTTTCTCAACAATCTCTTTACTAACAACATTATGTTTCTCGATAAATTTTTTATCAATATCTAAAAAAATGTATTTAGCCTCGTTACTATAGGATATAATCGAACCTTTAAAAAATACAGAAGATCCTGATAAAGAAGTCAAACAACTTGACAAAAAACCTCCCGTACAACTCTCAGCCATAGATAATGTTAAATTATTTTTCTTTAATAAAACTGACGTATCCATCAGTAAATTGTTGTCAATATTTAACTGATCTAGCATATTCAAGAATTAAACAATTTGAGAAATACTGTGTTTCATTTCAATAATATCATCTAAAATTTTTTGATCAACACTAGCCTTGTTAGAGGATAATTTTTCCAGTTTAACACATAATTGCAACGCACACATAGCTAATAAGTCCTGATCATCTCGAACAGAATATTTCTCTCTAAATTCTTTAATAATCTTCTCTATTTTTGAGGCAGAAATACGAACAAATTTTTCTTCAGAAGGTGTAACATTCATTGGATACAACCTATTTGCTAAAGAAACTTTAATATTTAATTTTTCCATAAATGTTATTCATTTAACATTGATATACACTGATCAATTTGTCTAATTAAGTCATTTAACCTATCACGAGCAAAACCACTCGATTTATTATCTGTATGTCCTAAACTTTGAGCAACATCAGAAATCTCAACTTTTTGTTTCAATTCTTGAATTTCATGTTCTAAAAATTTGATTTTATTTAATAAATTTTCATTTTCATTATTAAGACTTTTATGTTTTAACATTAAAGCGCTATATCTAGCAATCAAAGAGGAGACTTGATTCTTTAAATCAACAACGTGATGAGAGATTGAGCTCATATTTAGAAAATTACATACTTATTCAAATATAAGTATTTATAATTTTAGATTCAATAATCAAAATCATAATTAAAAAAGATATTAAACGAATGATTTTTATCTTAAATTTATGGACTATGAAAAACATTTGTTTTATTACATTAATACTTTTTTCTTATATCACTACACATGGACAAAACCAATATCCAAAAGATTACTTTTCTCCTCCTGTAGATATAAAAATAGCTATCGCTGGCACATTTGGCGAATTAAGAAATAACCATTTTCACTCTGGCATTGATATAAAAACAAGACAAAAAATTAACATGCCAATTTATGCCTCTCAAGAAGGATATATAAAACGTATTAAAGTTTCTAGTTATGGTTTTGGGAAAGCGCTATATATTAATCATCCAAAAGGCTTTACAACAGTATATGCACATTTAGAAAAATTTAGTCCTGAAATTCAAAAAAGAGCAGAAAAAGAACATTATATAAAAGAAAAATTTGAAATTGATTTCTCACTCAATGAAAGTGAGATTTTGGTACGAAAAGGTGAATTAATTGGATTTAGTGGCAACACTGGAAGTTCGACTGGGCCTCACTTACATTTTGAAATTAGAGACACAAAAACTCAAAATATTATTAATCCAATGTTATTCGGACTACCCATATTAGATAGAACCAAGCCGAATATTACGGCAATCCTAATTTATCAAAAAAGTGGCGCCAAAGAATTATTCTATCCCAAATTTATAAAAGAAGGATATTATAAAATTAATGACACATTGTTAATTAATCAATACTTCAATATTGGAATCCAAACATTTGACTTACTAGATGCAGCGCCAAATAAAAATGGTGTTTATTCAATAGAATTATTTGTAAATGATACTTTGTTTTACGCTAATCAAATGGAAACATTTAGTTTCAATGAAACAAGATACATCAATTCACACATTGACTATGCCTTCTATCAAAACAATGGAGTTAAAATACAAAAATGTTTCTTAGATCCAAACAATAAATTAAGCACTAACAAGAAGGCTACTAATAATGCAATTGGTAAAAATCTAAATGAAGGCGTACATGATATTAAAGTAGTTGTTAATGATAGTTATCAAAACCTCTCAACATTAGAGTTTAACATCAATTTAATTAAAGAACAATCTAGCAAACCCAATACTCTAGAAAATTTCATTAAATCTAAACAAGTATTTGAATACAAAGACAGTCATTGTGAAATATATATACCAAATCATAGTTTATATATAGATCAGCCTTTTTACTATGAAAAAAAAATAGACTCAATTATGCCATATCCTGTTTATAAAATTCTTGATGATTCTATTCCTTCTCATAAAAGTTTCATTCTATCAATAAAAATAGACTCACTAGAAAAAAGACTGAGAGAAAAAGCAATGATTGCTAGAATTAATAACAATAAAACTGAATGTTTAAAAAGTAAATGGAAGGAGAATAAGATTATTGGAAAATCAAATAAGTTTGGTGCGTTTACTATCGTGATTGATACAATTAAACCAATAATTAAACATTATAAAAAAAATGATGCAAATTCAATCAATTTTGAGATTAGTGATGAATTATCAGGCATACAAAGCTTTAGAGGTGAAATTGACAACAAATGGATTTTAATGGATTACGATTTTAAAACAGGAATTTTAAAACATGATTTTAATACAAACCCCGATAATAAAAATCATCAAATAAAACTAATCGTTACTGACCAAGCTGGAAATATTAGCACTTTTATAAATGAATACTATAGATGAGACGTATAATTTTACATATTATCTTTTTCCTAACTTTATGTGTCTACAGTCAGGATGCTCAAATATTTCTTATTAAAGGAAAAATAACAGATGAATACACACAACAACCTATATCTAACGTCAATATATATTGTAATGAGTTTGGTACTATCACAAATAAAAGAGGAATATACAAATTGAGAATTGATGGCAGCGAATTTAAAACGGCACATATTATTGCTTCTCATCAAGGATATAAAAATGACACAATACTTATAGATACTAAAATTTCGAAATTAATTGTAAATAAAAATATTCAATTACAACCCATGTCAACTTCATTAATGGAAATAGATTTAATTTCAGAAGAAGCACGAAAACAAGGGGTTACAAAAATTAATCCTAAAATAATAGAGAAGTTACCTGGATCAAGCGGCGGAATTGAACCTGTAATCAAATTACTACCTGGAGTATCTTCTAACAATGAATTAAGTAGTCAATACTCCGTAAGAGGAGGTAATTATGACGAAAATTTAATTTATGTAAATGGCATTCAAATATATAAGCCATTTCTAGTAAGAACTGGAGAACAAGAAGGGTTAAGTTTTGTAAACCCTAATATGATTGCATCATTAGAATTTTCATCAGGTGGTTTTCAAGCTAAATACGGAGACAAGTTATCTTCAGTTCTTGATATTAAATACAAAAAACCAACAAGTAATAATATATTGCTTTCAACTAGTATGCTAGGCATATCTTTAAATGCTGAAGGTGTTGCAAATTGGAGCCATAAAGAAAGTAGAAAGAATCACAAATTAACATACTTGATAGGCGGACGTATTCATGCAACAAATTTTTTACTAAAATCACTGGACACAGAGGGAGATTATCGGCCTCTATTTAAAGATTTTCAAACCTACTTGACATATTCAAATTCAAAATACCCAAATTGGGAATTTAGTCTTCTAAATTATTATTCTCAAAACAAATATCAGATGAAGCCTCAAACGCGTGAATCAAGATTTGGAACAATTGCAGAACCTTTACAACTTACAATCTATTTTGAAGGTCAAGAAATTGACAATTACGAAACACATCTCGCCGCCATATCATCTACATATTCTCCAGATAAGTTATTAAAAATGCAATTCACATCTTCTTTTTTCAATACTAAAGAACAACAATTTTATGATATTTTAGGAGAATACTGGCTTGACGAATTAAACAATAGTATCGGATCAGATGAGCTAGGTGACATCGCATTTAATAGAGGCATTGGAGCATATATGAATCATGCAAGAAATACATTAAATGCAAGTGTATTTAATATTTATCATGATGGTCGTTATAAATTCAATCACAAAGGTGGAGAGATTCAATGGGGCGGAAAATATCAATTTGAAAATATTGAAGATCAAATACGAGAATGGGAGATGGTGGATTCTGCGGGGTATTCCATTTCTTCGTTAAATAATAACAATTTAAATTTATTTGAATTTAAAAAGGGCGAAGCATCTATAGAATCAAATAGAATATCGTCATACATTCAATTTTCAAATAACTTTGACAAAAAATCCCATAAAATATATGTAACCTTTGGTTCCAGAGTTAATTATTGGGATGTAAATAAAGAATTATTTATTAGCCCAAGAGGTACTATTAGCATTAAACCTAACTGGACTAGAGATTTTATGTTTAATCTATCATGTGGATCTTATAATCAATCACCTTTTTTTAAAGAATATAGAAGTCAAGAAGGAAATCTAAATACAAATATTTCCTCTCAAAAATCCATTCACTATGTAATTAACTCTGACTATCAATTCAAATATGCAAACAGACCATTTAAATTGACAACTGCTATATATTATAAAAAACTTTGGGACATAATACCATTCGAAATTGATAACTTACAAATAACATACTTAAATGAAAATAGTGCAAAAGGCTATGCAACTGGTTTAGATGCAAAATTATTTGGAGAATTTGTTAAGGGTGTAGACTCATGGATAAGTATATCAATCCTTAAAACAGAGGAAGATATTGAAGGTGATGGAGTCGGCTATATTCCAAGACCTACTGATCGAAGATTAAACACATCTATCTTTTTTCAAGATTATTTCCCAAATAATCCAAACTATAAAATGCAACTTAGCTTAATTTACGGCTCAGGTCTTCCATATGGAGCACCAAACTCTCAAAGGTTTCAACAAACAGCCCGCATACCGTCTTATAAAAGACTGGATATTGGGTTCTCTAGATTAATTAAGAGCGAAAAAACAAATAGCAATGTAAAATTTATTAATAATTTTAAATCTATTTGGGCAAGTATCGAAATTTTTAACTTAGTAGATATTCAAAATACTGCATCATATATTTGGGTAAGCGATGCTGGAAATGATTATTACGCTGTTAATAATTATCTTACTGGAAGGTTAATTAATTTTAAATTAAATATAAAGTTCTAAATATTAATCTACTGAAAGATATAGTTCTTTATTATCGATCCATCATTATAAATATGTAATTGGATATTATGTGTTGATTTACTATTTAATTCTCGACCCAAATAATCAATGATTTTTACTAAATTGACTGGTGTGTGTTCTATATGATTAAAAATAATTTGAGAAACAACACTAATGCCATTTACTGTGTAAAATCCGTCACCCTCCTTATACTCAACATCAAACGAATATTCTAGCTGCGTTTCAAAATCCCAATATTTAAAAAATAAATCTTCTCCAACTAAAAGCCCATCTTGTGATGATGTAGTCATGTCGTCCCCCCAAGAAGTTAACACTAAATGTTCATTTGTATAGACAGCAGATCCTGCTAACAAACCATTTTTACTATAAATAGCAATTTCGTCATATTCAGTCAATAGATGATTAATTATTTCAAAAGGAAACAAAAGAGTCATATTATTGCCCGTGTTATAACCATCTGGATAATATCTATTAAATTCTTTGACTACATTATTATATCTACCGCTAATGGATGGGTAATTAAATTCTAAATCGTTATTTAATTTAATTTGATATCCTTTGCCTGGACATAATTCACCTATAGAATTTAAACCAAATTCAGGCCAATAGACTGATCCGTTTTCATCTTTAACAATCACAATATCATTAGCTATATTAGTCATCATGTCAGAAGCGTTATTACATTCACCATGTAAATAACCTAATATATTCCATCCAGATTCTAGAGGAATAACATAGTCAGATTGAACTAAATCACCATTAATACTTAAGATAGCATCATTATTCATTTTGATCTGATATCCTGCACCTTTTTGTAAACTACCAATAGAATTTAGATTATATTGAGGCCAATAAACTGATCCATTTTCATCTTTAATAATTATTAATTCATTGTCAATTTCAGAAAATACAGAAGATATATTAGCATTAATAGGCTCTATATACGTTGACCAAATACCCCATCCTGACTGTAGTGCTATTAATTGATTATAAGTATCAAATTCACAAGAGCCATCGTCCTCTGTTACTTCAGGGTTATAATTATTAGCTAATACATCTGAACAACCAAAAACTTCCAATTCATCACAAACACCATCACTGTCTAAATCAGTTATACATTCATTATTGCAATTATAATACTCAATTGGATATATACATGAGTTATCATCCAAATCTGCTTCTCCATTATAATTACATGCATTTAAATCTGTGCAACCAAACTGAGGATACATACACGAACCATCATCCTCTGTTACTATAGGATTGTAATTGTCAGCTAACATATCTGAACAACCAAGAATCTCTAATTCATCACAAATACCATCATTATCCAAATCAATTACACATTCATTATTACAATTATAAAACTCAATTGGATATATACATGAGTTATCATCCAAATCTGCTTCTCCATTATAATTACATGCATTTAAATCTATGCAACCATAAACAACTGTATTAATACAAAAGTTATGATCGACAGAAGAACCAAAATCTCCACCCCCACTAAACAAAACTTCATCAAATAAACTAATACTATAATTACCATTAATATTACAACTGCTCCATTGCGATCCTCCCAATCCATCACCATAAATATCGAAAATATTAAAAGTATAGCACCCAAAGGAAAGGCAAATAGATTCAGTAGTTAAATCTGTATCATAAAAACCAGAACTTTGAAGGGCTACTACAACCCCATCGTCATTAGTTATACTCCATCCTATTTCTTCAGACCAACAATCAAATTCTATTGTCATTATAATTGTTTGATCACATGGATACTGACAAGAACCATCATCATACTCAGCATCTGAGTCAAAGTTTATTGCTGCGGAATCTATACAACCATAAACAACATCTTCATTACAAAATAATGTTTGATTCGGACATACAGCACCATCTGTATTATCACATATCCAATCTATAAAATAAGACACTCTACTATATACACCTGGGTAGCCTACTTCTGCACATCCGTAACCCCAACTAACAATACCAGACTGAAGAAATGTTTGTCCATCTGAAGCTAAGACAACCATAGGACCTCCACTATCGCCTTGACATGAATCATATCCACCATCAGAATATCCTGCCATAATCATATCGGCATCTATTTGATTATTACCGTAATTTGAGGAAGTGGTAATTGGAACATTCACAACTTGAAGTTGTGTAGAATTAGTAGTACCCTCGGTCTCTCCCCATCCAGTAATCCACGACATCTCATCAGGCTCCTGAACTCCTATTTCTACTTGTGAATCACACATTAATAGAACAGGCTGCGTACTATTATTAAAAGAAATGGGGTCTTCTAATCTTATTAATGCAATATCATTATTGTAAGTATTGGGATTATAGTCCGGATGGATAATGATTTCTGCCGCATCATAAGTTTCACCTCCTGCAGCATAATTAGAATCACTTCCTGTTCTAATAGCAGTATTACTTGCAGATTCACCTTGAACACAATGGGCTGCTGTTAATATCCAATACTCATTAATAATTGAACCTCCACAATAAGCATAACTACCCCAGCCATTAGTACTAAGTAATGCAACTTGATACGGATAGTCTTGTATATCAGCATCATTCCCACCTACAATAAAATCTGACTGTGAATAAACAGATAGAAAGCAGGGATTAAATACTAAAAAAAATATACAAAAAAACCTCATATAAATGATTCAAATTAAATAAATAAGTCTCCATATAATATAATAAAAAATAAATATTACCGAAAACTAATACTTTATAAATTGATATAATTGGTTATTAATACTGACAAAATATGTTCCAGCACGTAAACTTGAAACATCAACACTTGAATTATTGTAAAAATATTTAGATAATACATTTCTACCATATATATCAAAAAATAAAACCATTTGATTTTGAGTTTTGATGAATAATAAATCTGACACAGGGTTTGGATATATTTCGATATTTGATTGTTTTAAATCGGACAACGACACGTCACAACCACTATTAGTAGCAAGATTTGGTCTAAGAGTTAATAATGCATCAATCATTATCTCAGCCTGACAAATCGTAAACATATACATACAAGCATCATTTGCATAATCCATATAATTCATAGTCATATTAATGGACTGACATGACTCTTGAGTTATATCAGGACAACCATATGTAGGCGAAGATATTTCGGGTGTGTCATCACAGCCATCTAAATCATTACAGCTACCATAAAAAGTATGTTCTAAATTAAAAAAGTGTCCAACTTCATGAGTTGCTGTTCTACCGAGGTTATATGGATTAGTTGCATTTAAGTTTACCCCAAAATACTCATAATCAATTACAACCCCATCTAATTCTTGATCCACCGAACCAGGCATTGTTGCAAAACCTAAAGTGTTTCCTGACAAATTACACACCCAAATATTTAAGTAATTATTAGTATCCCAAGCATCTACACCACCTTGGTCACTATCTTTCATATCATCACTAAATCCTTGAAATGAATTAACATTAGTAAATACCCTATTAATTCCTGAAAAGGGATTGCCATTTAAATCTGACTGAACTAAGCAAAATGTTAATCCAACATTACCTACTACATTAATAAAATTAGATGGTACATTTTCTAAATCTGCATTTAGAGCATTGTAATCGTTATTTAACGTTTCAATCTGTGAATATATCCTATCGTTAGATATATTTTGATCATCATTATTGTATAAAACATGAACAACTACAGGTATGATGTAATTATCTTGATTCAATAAGCTTTGCACAGGATTCATCGTTGATTCTTTGTACAAGCCCCTTTCTTTTAAACTTTGACGATATTCATCACTAGAACACCTATTAATCTGTCCTATTAAAGACGACGAAACAAGAAAAAATAATATATAAAAGGCACTCCTCACAAGCCAAAGTTACGAAATATAAAAAAAGTATTAAAAATTAGCTATAGTGTCTTTTAAAATATCAACACATTCTAATAATTGATTTTTGTCGATAACCAATGGAGGTGCTAATCTAATTATATTTCCATGTGTCGGTTTTGCCAAGAGACCATTATCTCTAAGTTTTAGGCAAATATCCCAAGCCGTACTACTCTCTGGTGAATCATTGATAACAATGGCATTTAACAGTCCTCTACCTCGAACTTGAGTTACTAAAGAATTAGATTTCATAAACTGAGTTAATTCAGCTCTAAAAAGAGAACCAAGTGTATATGCATTTTCACATAAATTTTCATCCTTTACTACATTTAAAGCAGCCATTGCTACCTTGCAAGCAAGTGGATTTCCACCATAAGTTGAACCATGCTCTCCTGGGCGAATACACAACATGACATCATTGTCTGATAAAACAGCAGAAACAGGAAAAACACCTCCAGATAAAGCTTTACCTAAAATTAAAATATCAGGCCGAGCATCTTCATAATCACAAGCAAGCATTTTTCCAGTTCTTGCAATTCCAGTTTGAACTTCGTCTGCAATGAATAAAACATTATACTTATCACATAATTTTCTTACGCCTGATAAATAACCATCATCTGGGACCACTACACCTGCCTCTCCCTGAATAGGCTCAACCATAAATGCGCATACATTAGGATCTTTAAGTTCTGACTCTAAAGAATCTAAATCATTATACGGAATAAGGTCATAACCCGGCATGTAAGGACCAAAACCTTCATAAGAGGATGGATCATCTGAACTGGATATTGCAGCTAAAGTTCGACCCCAAAAATTTCCTTTAGCAAAAATAATTCGAGCCTTATTCTCAGGTATATTTTTTTTCAAATAACCCCATTTTCTAGCTAATTTATTAGCAGTTTCACCTCCTTCCACTCCAGTATTCATTGGTAAAACCTTGTCATACCCAAAAAATTCTGAAATAAATTTCTCATAAGATCCGAGAACATTATTATGGAATGCTCTAGATGTTAATGTTAATTCTTTAGCTTGCTCATTTAAAGCAGAAATAATGCGCGGATGACAATGACCTTGATTAACAGCAGAATAGGCAGAAAGAAAATCATAATACCTCTTACCTTCTACATCCCAAACAAATACACCTTTACCTTTTTTCAGAACTACTGGCAAAGGGTGATAATTATGAGCACCATACTTTAATTCAAGATCTATAATATTTTTTGAGTTCATTATTAATAAAGATAATTATTTTTGCACTATGAAGGTAATTAAAAAAAAACAAAGAATAGAGATTGATATTGACAATATTGTGTATGGTGGAAATGGAATTAGCAAACAGAATTACCAGAACTCAAATAATTTTGTTGTCTTTGTAAAAAATGGCATCACAGGGCAAAGAGTACTCGCGGAAATCATAAAACTCAAGCCTAATTACGCCGAAGCTAGAATTATTAAAGTGATCAAGAACAGTTCGCTTCAAAAAAGAAGAAACTATCAAAAAATTTCAGGTGCTCCCTATTATGATTTAGATATAAATTACCAAAGAAAGAAAAAAGAAGAATTAGTTTTTGAAGTATTTGAAAAAATAGGACAAATTAAAAATATTGAAACCCACTATGACTCTTTTATCAATTCACCTACAACTTGGCACTATAGAAATAAAATGGAATATGCTTTCTCTTCAATCATTTATGACAAAAAATTGGATAAGGATGTAGATGATTTTGGACTTGGTTTTAAAAAATCAAATACATGGTGGATGGTAGAAAATCTAGACAAAGATTCTGGTCTATTTGATAAAGACTGGGAAAAATCACTAAAAGAGATTCGTAAATTTTGTTTAGAAACAAATCTTCCGGCCTGGAATATTCCACAAAAAAAAGGTTTTTTTAGAAATTTAAATGTTAGAAAAAGCTACCAGGAAAACAAATTACTTATTGAACTTGTCACGAGCTCAGAAAAATTAAACAAATTCAACCCTAAAAGTTTTGCAAACAAAATTCTAGAACTACACGATGATAAAATTGGTGGCATTATTCATACTGTGAACGATAATATTTCAGATAGAATTGATTATAAAAATGTTCATTCTAAAACTATATATGGAAACAATATTATAAACGAAAAAATACTTGACTTAAATTTTGAAATATACATGAGTAGTTTTTTTCAAACTAATCCAAAATGTGCTGAAAAATTATATTCAAAAGTCATAGAATACTCTTCTGTTGAAAAAAATGAAAATGATCATATTATTCTAGATTTATTTTGCGGAACAGGCACTATAGCACAACTCATTGCAAAAAAGCAAAAAAAAGCACATGTTATAGGTGTAGATATCGTAAATAGCGCAATTGAAAATGCTACAAAAAGTGCCAGAAAAAATAAAATAAAAAACGTTAAATTTCATGCGCTAGATGTCGGAAATTTTTTATTTCAAAACCCTCATTTAAAGAATAAAATAAATACGATTATTGTAGATCCTCCCAGACCTGGGATTTCTAAAAAAAGTTTACAAAAAGTAATCAACCTTGATGCTAATAAAATAGTATATGTTTCTTGTAATCCTGGCACACAAGCAAGAGATATTCAACTATTAATTGAAAATGGCTATAAAATAAAAAAATTTTCTATTGTAGATCAATTTCCACACACACACCATATCGAAACAGTATTTGTTTTAGTTAAACAAATAGATAACGTATCTTAGCATTAGAATGAAAAGAAAACAAATAATATTAAACTCACAAGAAATAAAAAATAAGATTAATCGCATAGCCTATTCAATCATTGAAGAATACCATGCTGAAAAATCTATTACGATTATTGGATTTGAAAAAAATGGATATACAATTGCTGATAAAATAAAAAATGTCATTAAAGACAATCATAGTATTAAAATAGATCTCCACAAAATCAAACTTGAAAATAAAAATAAATTTTCAATTAGCCCCATATTAGAAAAGCATCAACTAAAAAATATTTTTTTAGTTGATGATGTATTGAAATCTGGAAAGACTATTATATATGGAATAAAAGAGATATTAAAACATGATATTGGAAATTTAAAAACCATTATTTTAATTAATAGAAATCACAATCAATTTCCAATTGGCGTAGATTACGTTGGTTTGAATTTATCAACAACATTAAAAGATCATATTGAAGTAGTTATGACTGAAAAAGAAAACCTCGCTTATCTAATTTAACTCTTCTAATGCATTTAAAACAATGCTTAACTTCTTATCACAAAAATCAAGATGAGTAACAAATCTTACAGTTTGATCACCCATAAATGAAGCTTTAATACAATAATTATTTAATAATTTTTTAAATCTATTAAGATGAGACTCATGAACATCAAACAATACTATATTTGTTTCTACAGGTCTTAAATTATTAACAATACTCAAAGTGTTTAATTTATCTCCAATTTTTTTCGCTCTATCATGATCATCTGACAAGCGGGTAATATGATTATCTAAAGCATATTGACCGGCTGCTGCCAAATAACCGACTTGACGCATACCCCCACCAAGAGACTTACGCACTCTTTTTGCATTTTTTATAAAATTCAAATCACCAATTAAAACAGATCCAACAGGAGCACCTAAACCTTTTGACAAGCAGACTGAAATACTATCAAATAATTTACCATAATTTTTAGCAGAATCATTTTTAGCAATTAATGCATTAAAAATACGTGCACCGTCAAGATGTAGTGCTAAACTATTTGAATGACAATATGTAGAAATATCTTGTATTTGAGAATAATCGTAACAAACACCACCGCCTTTATTAACAGTATTTTCTAAACACACTAAACTTGTTCGTGGAAAATGGACATCATCAGGATTAATATTTTGATGAATTTGATCAACGGTAATACGTCCACATTCTCCACTTAACAACCTTGCCGACACACCAGAATTGGAAGCAATACCACCACCTTCATAATTGTATATATGAGATAGTTTATCACAAACTAATTCATCGCCAATCTGAGTGTGTAACCTAATTGCAATTTGATTAGTCATTGTTCCTGAAGGACAAAAAAGAGCTGATTCTTTACCAAAAATTGAAGCAAGTTGATTTTCAAGTGCCTTAACAGTTTCATCTTCTTCCCAAACATCATCACCAACTTTTGCGTTAAACATATATTTTAACATTTCAGGAGTGGGCAGTGTAATTGTATCACTTCTTAAGTCAATCTGTATTTTCTTCATATTTTATTTTTCTAATTAAATCTGATAATTCTTCTGCGAGTATATTATCTGACTCCAAGGTAAAATTACTCTCTGAGTAAGAATTATCTCTATATGACAAATTATCTTGTATAAATTGATTCAAATTTAGTTTATTGTTAAACAACAATGGCCTGTTATCTATATTTTGTAATCTTTTGCATAGTTCATCAGAACTGACCTTCAAATAGATCGTATGACCAATAGATTTCATGAAATTATGATTATCAAAAAAACAAGGTGTACCACCACCAGTTGCAATAATTGCATCTGATTCAAAGTTGTGCTTGATCAAGATTTCATGTTCTATTTTTCTAAAAAAATCTTCTCCTTTTTGATTAAAGATTTCAAATATACTCAAGTTTAATTTTTCTTGTATCATATCATCTAAATCCCAAAAAGGACGTTGTAAATCAATAGAAGCCTGCTTACCAAGAATTGATTTGCCACTACCCATATATCCAATTAAAAAAATTGACATATTCTAAAACGGCGAGTTTTTTTCTTTAGACAAACTATTAAACACAAGTTTATCAACAATTTTAGGAATGAACTTATTTAAAAGAACTAATAACTTGCCCTGAAAAGTAAGGACAATACTATTTTTTCTATTTTCAACTGCTGATACTATATGCTTAGCAACAGATTCCGAACTCATCATTCTTTTCTCATTTCGAGGACTTTTTTCTTGTTTTGCTCCATAGGCATCAATAGCTTTTTCTCTAATACTAGACGCAGTAAAACCAGGAGATGCAATTAAAACGTGTAAATCATTTTTGAGGTTTTCAATTCGTAGTGCTTCCAAAAAACCTGTCATAGCAAACTTAGATGCAGAGTAAGCCGTTCGCGCAGGAAGACCTTTGTGACCTGCAATTGATGAAACACCAACAACAGAGCCTTTATTTTTTAATAGATGCTTCAAAGCATGTTTAGTACAATATAACGTACCATAAAAATTAACTTTCATGACCTTATCAAAATCTTTCAAATCTAGATCTATTAATAGAGCTCTCATAGAAACACCAGCATTATTAATTAAGATATCTATTTCACCGTAAATTTTAATT
>CEWO01093739.1_pt1 | contig 15377 bp, 13 predicted proteins | sample 361561 | NCBI WGS metagenome assembly CEWO01 (sample SAMEA2623627, study PRJEB7988) | marine metagenome | isolation source: saline water (ENVO:00002010), including
GAATTCGATGTAAAACAAAGTATATAAATAGTAAAATAGCAATACCTATTAACATTATTTTAATTTTACAGCCGTTCCATAAGCTAAAATTTCCGCAGCACCCTGCATAACCATTGATGTTGTTAATCTAACATTAATAATAGCATCCGCACCTAAATCTATTGCATCTTGTTTCATTCTTTGAATAGCCTGTTCACGCGAGTCTGCCTGAAGATTAGTATACTCCGAAATTTCTCCGCCAACAAGATGCTTAAAAGCAGCAAAAATATCTTGACCAATATTTTTAGCCCTCACTGTACTACCTCTAGATATACCTAAAATTTCACTGATTTCCTTGTTCGGAATTTTATCTGTCGTTGTTAAAATCATAATAATTATATATATTTTTTTAATAATTTTTTTGCTTTAAGTAAGTTATCTTCATCAACAAAAAACATTTTTTCTTGAAACGAAACCCCTGGTGAAGCCCAGCCTGAATTAACAGAAACATCGTAATTATTTTTTATAAAAAAACTAATTTTATTATCATCTAAAATAGTCTCTACAAGTGGTGATTCAATTAATTTAATATTTGCTAAAAAAACATGTTTCATAAATCATTAATCATTATTAGTGATGTATTCGCAATAACCATTTGAAGTAATAAGATTTAATAATGAATCGTTCATAATTTCTAAAAACTGGTTGGTATTTTGCACTTGGAATATATAATCTCCTAAACAGTAAATACCTGCATCTAAAACAACTGTAATATAACTTGATTCGTCTATAATTTGTTGATATTGATAATCATAACATTGGATACACTCCGAAGAATTTTCCACTTGTTCTTGCTGACAAGATAACAACAATATAAATAATATAGTAATTCTAAAAATCATAATTTTTGGTAACGGATCCATCATTAAAAATGTTTATATAAAATCTACTATTTGGATTTTCTCTTCCAAGAAAATCTACTTTCCTAACTATATGTTTTTGGATTGCCAGATTATTGTCTTCATTGATATTTATCCATTCCCCTGTTAATCTAACATTATCAATATATAAATAAGTTCCTCTATCACCTCTAAATTCAAATTTAATCATCACATCATTTTGCTCAGCCGCTGCTTGAATATTAACAGATTTTTCCATCCATTCTTGACTATTTGGTATAAAATTATTACCAACATTTCCTCCACTTGTTGTTACTAAATCTTCTGTATCCCAAGAAGCTCTAACTTGCCATGTTTCACCACAATCTTTTGAGTATAAAATTTGTAATAAATCATCAGTTTGGTTATTTCTTTTACCGTACGCAAGATCAAATAATAATTTTAAGGGCTCTCCTATGCCTAAGCCATAATTACTCAAATCCATTGTATGAGTATATAAATTATGGAATTGATAGCAATTGAAATCCCTACTTCGAATACGAACTGACCCTGTAGTAGAAGTTGAAGAAATAGGTGTTCTCGCCCAGCTTATATTTTCTTCCCCATTAGGCGCATCAATAAACCACGATAAACTGGGTTCTTCTGCGTTGATGGGGAACTGTGTATTTTGGAAATTTTCATTAAGAGTATTGGGCGAAGGATAAATGATATATGTTTTTGTCAATGTACTTTCGCCACTAATATTTGAAACACTTAATGTAATGTCATATTCCCCGGGAGAAGAAAAACTAACTATAGGATTTTCTTGATTTGAAAACTCTTCGTCTGCGCCTAAAAAAGTCCAAGACAAAATTGATTCCTGATCTAAATTTAAACTATTATTAATAAAAGATATTTGTGTATTTGCACATATTCTATCAACTTCTGAAGTAAAAAAATCGACACTTGGCAAACATGCATCAGCAACATAATTATCATGTGTGCCTGTTTCCCAAAGATTCCCGTTTGACCACAAATTATTCCGATCAGAAACTGATGAATTTAAACAGTTTTGCATTCTATTTGCCTGACCAATAGTAAACATACATGTGCAAGATGAATAATCCATAAAATTTTGAATATTATCTAAACTGTTACATGTTTCTTGCGATAAATTACAAGTAGAATATGCACCAACCGTATTGGGCGTATCACTTACATCGTCATCTGCAAAGCAATTGTCAGTATCCCCATTTTCACCCCATCCCCAAGTATGAGATAAATTAAAATAATGACCAAACTCGTGACTTAAAGTATGTCTTTTGTATGGTGTATTACTAGATGCACCTATGCTACCAACGTATTCATGATTAATAATAATACCTTCAACTTCATCACCCCACAAGGTTCCTGGTAAATAAGTATATGCTGCTGCACCTATTGAATTTTCAATATCTTCTACCACCCATATATTAACATATTTTGCATCATCCCAAGCAATTAATTCTTTAATGCAATCATTAGCCTGATTAGACATATTTGATGCAATTCTATTAATACCACTTGTGCAATTCCCCTCTGGATCTAATTTAGCTAATCTAAATTCTATGTTAGCATTTCCAACGATGTTTTCAAACTCATCTATAACATTTTCTAAATCTGAATTAGATGCACTAAAATCTGCATTCATAATACTAACAACGTCTTCGATCTGTTCCACAGAAATATTTTCATCTTCACCAATTGGATGGCCATCGTGTATTACATGAAAAACTATAGGGATAATTTTTGTATCTAAATTGATTGGAAAATTAGACTGATTTAAATTTTGGTTTAACTTTTTAGAGGGATGATTACTTAAGTATCTTTGCATCACTAAATCAGTACCACACATTGGTAGTTGTTGAGAAAATAAAAAATTTAGTGACACTAAAAAAACCAAAAAAGTATATCTCCAATACTGCATTATTTGCTAGTTATTAATAAACAATAGTCCATTATTTCTTATATATATACCAGGCTTTAGATAATCTTGATTTATCTGTTCTCTACCATAGAGATCGAAAATTCTATCGTCAAATAAAACTTCAGAATCGGTAGATCTTGCCCAAATATCTTCTAAATTACCTACCCTAACATTATCAATATATAACCAATTACCTCCAATGTTATTGGAAAAATAATCTCCTCCATTATTAGTAATAATTAATGTATCCTCAATTAAATAGCCTTTCCCTGAAAACTCAAATTTAATAATTACGCTTTCTTGTCCTGCAGAAGAGCCAAGATTTACAAACTTTTCATGCCAGTGATCAGTTTCTGGTGTATAATAATTAAAATATGTTAAATCTGTGCCTAGTAAATCTTCGACGTCAAAAGTAGCACGAACCATAAATTGTTGATTAGCATGTTTTCTTGAAATTGTTAATTTATCTAAAATAATACTCTTGCCATTTACGTCATTATAAGGCAACCTCTTTGCATAAGCGATATCAAAAAACAAACCAAATGGATTACTAGAGCTATGACTCATTTGGCTGCAATCAATTTCCGGTGTATAAATAGCTTGTCTTGTAATATTTTCTCTCGCAGTAAAACTTTTACTTCTTATACGTAGTGATTGATCTCCTTCATATGAAGAACTTGCCGAAACAGACCAATTTGTTTCTAATGGATAGTTATCTAGAATATACCAACTTGGAATTTCAGGACTAGGATTAAACGGGAACTCCATACTTTCAAAACCTTCCATAAAAGGTGCTGATGTTTGATCTAATACAATAATACATTTTTCCTTTACTAATTGGGATTCACCATATTCATTATATACTTTTAGTGTAACATCATGTTGCCCTGAAGAAGTATATGTAATTGTAGGATTTTTTTCTGTTGAAAAAGAAGGAGTTGCTCCAGGAAATGTCCATTCATATGATATGTCACTAGCAGGTACATTATAGCTCATGTCCATAAAAGAGACTTCAAAACCACTACTATTGCCTAAAGCACCAATAGCATCACCCTCTACCATAAAGTCCGGTATAGGAATACATTCTGCATAAGGTTCAGATAAGTAGTGCTCATCATTTGTTCCCGTCAATACTAAATTGTCCGAAGACCATAAATTATTTCTATATCCAGAATTAGAATTTAATGCCGCTACAACTCTTTGTTTTTGACCTTCTGTAAACATATAGGCACAATTTGTATAGTCCATAATATTTGCAACATTATCTAATGAGCCACATGATTGTTGTGATTCCCATGAAAGACAACCAGATGCCCCTACAGTATTGGGAGTATCATTTACACTATCATCACTTCCACAATTTTCTTCTAATCCAGAATCATTTGTACTGCCCCAAGGATGAGCTAAATTAAAATAATGACCTGCTTCATGTGACATTGTGTGTCTTCTCCAATTACTATTACTAGAAGTACCTGTAGTCCCAAAATAATCATGTTGACACAAAATTCCTTCGTGATTGGTTGGTGCAGAACCAGGATAATATGCATACGCTGCAGCTCCACTTGCTACGCTGGCTACAGTCCATATATTCAAATACTTACTATTGTCCCAATAAGTATCATCCTTCACATTCTCGCCTCCTATATAAGTGAATTCTGATTGATTATATGTAATTCCGGTTGTACAATTTCCATCCGGATCTTTAGTCGCTAATCTAAATTCTATTCCGATATTACTGGCAATATCTTCAAATCCACGAGCTTCAGTAGTAATAATTTTTGCAATAATATCCCCTGTATTAACTGAATTTGGAGAACTAATTAATAACTTAATAATTCCTCCACAAAATCGCAAATTTCCTAAATCATCTGCTATCATAAAAATATCTTCATCACCACTACTAATTACACATATTGTATCATTTTTTTGAACAGAGACATTATCTTCGACTAACCAATTAATAGTTGAATTCAAATCTATATTAGGGGCAAGAATACTGACTGTATCGTTGTTATTAGCTATCGAATGGACAAGTTCACCATCTTGATTAATAAAATCATCATTGAGTAAATTAAAGTCATCACACATGGCTTGAATAGCTGATTGAACTTGACTGGTGCCAATTCGCTCATCACCATAATCATGAATTACATGAACAACTACCGGGATAATATAGTTAGTGTCTAAAAACCTCCGATTATTTACATTACCAATAAATGTACTTGTAAATAATTCTAGTTGATCTAAAATTATTTTCTTGTCAGGATTTAACAAAAGTTCCTGCTCAACCATTTGGGTAGTTGAACATTTATTAATTTGAGAATAAAGTTGACAAGAAAACGCCAATAACAATATGAATAGTGTTTTCTGCATTATGTTTAATATATGCTTTTAATTCTTACCGAATTATTATAATTTTTGAACTTGTAGAATCAGCAGATTCAACCATTATAATATAAGCTCCTTTCTTAGGAACAATAAATAGATCCGATAATTTATAACTGTGCTCACCTTTCACTAATTCTAGATTTTGAGAACCAATATTCAGACCTAAAAGATTAGACATAGATATAGTCACTCTACTTTCTTCAACTAATTTAAATGATATTGATGCTTGATCAATAAAAGCTGGATTGGGTGATATGCCAATATCTTGAATAATATCCCCTCTGGCGATCGTTTCATCAGAGTTTTCAACAACACTACTATTGCCGATCATAATATTGTCAATATAAAGCCAATTTCCACCTATTGTACTAGATTCTATTTCATCTAGAATTCCATTAGAATCTTCAATTAAATATGTTGATTCCTGACCTTGACCCGTTCCAATAAATTCAAATTTAATCATTGCATCCTGAGCGCCAGCTAATTGTTGTATTGTGACACAATGCTGTAACCACTCATCTGGTTCTGGGGCAAAAGAATTAAAATATATTTTATCCGTAGTAATTAAATTTTGTTGTTGTGACGCAAAACTACCGGAATAGCCAGGCCTAGTTGAAAGTCTTGGACGCTCAGTCCATGTATTAGCATCACAATTCTTATAAGAAATTAATAATTCATCATGATGAATTGAAAATACATCAGAGACAAGGCCTGTTTCATAGTCATAGTCAACAGCATTATATGGCAGTCTCCGAGCGTAAGCATAGTCAAAACATAACATTAAAGGATCCGATGCATTTGTTACAAAATCAGACATATTTAATTCCGGGGTTGAAAACTCATGAGAATCTCTGTCATAACTATAATTTTGACTTTTTATTCTAAATGAAGAATTACCTTCAGTAGAAACAATTTCTGATCTTTGCCAGTGCTCTTCACCTTTATCATCACCTACCCACCAAGTTTCTAGTGCACCGTTATTATTAATACTTGGAAAGTTTGCGTCTTCGAAACCTTGAGAAAATCCCACCTCGCCTTCTTCAGGATTTACATCAGTTTGAGATAAAATAGTAATAAAGTTATTTACTGTGACTTCGTTACAATTTGAACCCCTACAAGCCTTGAGTGTTACTGAATATGTACCAGGGTTTTCATAAGTGATGTTTGCTGGCTCTTCTAGATTGGAAGTAGATGGTGATCCTCCTTCAAAAGTCCATTCATAATTAATCGCTGTATTTCTATAATTATACGTGTAGTTTTCAAACTGAATCACCGCACCTGAACAACCTAAGTCTGTATTACTTTTAAAATCTGGAATTGGTGCACAATCAGCGTATGCATCAATAAGGCTTTCATCATCTGTACCAGTATCAATTAAATTTTGAGGTTGCCACAAATAAGATCTGTTACCAGCTAAACTATTAGCTGCTGCTAACATTCTATCAGATTGACCTTGTGTAAACATATGTGCACAACTTGAGTAATCCATAATATTTTGAACATTATCTAGCGATCCATCACACGTAGCTTGATCTAATGGGCAACCAACTTGATTTCCGTCTGTTCCAAGAGTAGGTGGTGTATCAACAACTCCATCATCAATTGAACAATTGCCTTCTTCACCTGGACTATTACTACCACCCCAAGGGTGATCTAAATTAAAAAAATGCCCCATTTCATGAGGGAGTGTATGACGTGCCCAATTATTATTTGGATTTGGGTTTCCGTTGCTCCAATCGCCAAAATAATCATATCTACAAAATATGTAATCTCCATAGTCTGGACTTCCATTTCCTGGTTTAGTAGCATAAGCAGCAGCTGAGCTCATACTATCGTCAAAGGAATTAACAACATATATGTTAACATATTTCTTATCATCCCAATTCACTAAAGCCATCACTTTAGGACCAGAACCTTCAGTCCATTCAGTAGCGGTTTTTGTCACACCATATGTACAATTACCATCAGGATCCTTTGTTGCTAGTCTAAATTCAAAATTTGGAAAACCTTTAATACTATCAAATTCAGCTATTACTTCTGAAAGGTCATCATTTAGACCCTGAAAATCTTCGTTGATTCTATAAATACCGTGATCTATGCGCTCATAGCTAATATTTTCTACTCCATAATTATGAATTACGTGTACAACAACTGGGATAATATATGGCCCACCCAATCTGTTTTCATCAATGTTGGCTATAAACTCCTGAGTAAAAAGCTCTAATTGATCTAATATTTGTTGTTTTTCAGGTGTTGATATATCCTGCATGTGTTGAGATGTTCCACAATACTTTCTATCTTGAACTTGACTAAGTACAAAACTGTTAGTTATCATAAAAACAAGTAATAAATAAATATATCTTTTCATTTTGTAGTATTTAGATCATAAAATAGTTGCGAACAAATATACTAAAAAATAGTAAAGAAATAATGTAATCAGCATGTTAAAAACATCTACTACAATTTTGATAAAAAAGTATATAATTCACTGATCTCAGAACATTGTATAATTTTAATTTTAGAATTCAAGTGAATTGTTTTATTGTAAGATGATATTACAATTGTCTTAAATCCTATTCTTTCTGCCTCCTGAATATGAGAGTCTATTAGAGGTAATGGCCTTATTTCTCCATTCAAACCAACTTCGCCGGAAAAACATATATTTGATGGTATATTAATATCTTGATTGGATGAAATCAATGAAACAATAACACCTAAGTCCATAGATGGATCCGAAACATTAATTCCACCAGCTATATTTAAAAAAATATCCTGTGAACTTAATTTAAAACCGCCTTTCTTTTCCAAAACAGCTAAAAGCATATGTAGTCGCTTTAAATTAAAACCATTTGCAGATCTTTGAGGGGTACCGTAAACTGCAGGAGTAACAAGAGCTTGTACCTCAACTAAAAATGTTTTATGCCCCTCAAATGCAGATGCGATCGCAGTACCACTTAAATTTGCGTTACGATTGTTCATAAGGATAGTAGATGGATTTAAAACCGGTTTTAACCCACTCTCTTCCATTTCATAGATCCCTACTTTAGATGTAGATCCAAACCGATTTTTTTTAGACCTTAACATTCTGTATAAATGTGTTTTTTGACCCTCAAAGTGTAATACAACATCAACCATGTGCTCCAGTACTTTTGGTCCTGCTATTTGCCCTTCTTTAGTTATGTGACCAATTAAAATAATTGAGGTGTTTGACTCTTTAGCATATTTTAATAATTCTGAACAAGACTGTTTAATTTGGCTAACCGAACCAATAGGTGATGCAATAAAATCACTATGAATAGTCTGTATTGAATCTACAATTATATATTTATATTTATTTTGACTCTTTATGCAATGTTGCACTATTTTTTGTGATGAAGTCTCACTATATATATGACAATTTTGATTTACAATACCGATTCTATTCGCACGAATTTTAATTTGAGTTGCGGCTTCCTCTCCTGAAACATATAAAACATTTTTATCATCTTTTAGGGCCATTTGTAAAAGTAGTGTCGACTTACCAATACCTGGTTCCCCGGCTAATAAAATCATTGAACCACTAACAACACCTCCACCAAGAACTACATTTAACTCTACATCATTTGTAATAATTTTTTCAACGTTCTCATTTGTAACGTTTTGAATTAAAGTTGGAATTTCTTGATTAGATGATATTCCAAAATTTTGATTAGTGGTAGTTTTTTTTTGCACTTCTTCAACTATACTATTCCACTCTTTGCAACTTGGACATTTTCCGTGCCACTTAGGGGTTTCATGGCCACAATTTTGACAATAAAACCGCAACTTACTCATGATTTTTTCGTTTTCTATTGTACAAAATTAACATGGCTAAAAATCCTGAAATTATAATCATCAAGGCTTGAGAGCTGTGAACGATGATGGCAAAAAATTGAGAAACTTCTCTACTTATATTTAAAATCATTAAAGCTTGAATTACTAAATAATGGTACGATCCTATTCCTGTTGGTGTAGGAACAACCATTCCTAAGCCTCCAGCCACTAATACAAACAAACCATGCCCTAGGTTTAAATCCTGTGTTTCATTAAAACAATAAAAACATACCACTGACATAAAAAGATAACAAATCCAAATTAATACTGTGTAAGTAAAAAAAAGTAATTTATTAGGGATGTTTTTAATTGATGTAAAGCCTGTTTTTATTCCTAGTGTAAAACTAGAAATTTGCTGCAATTGAACTTTTGTTAAGAAGAACTTACGTGTTTTATAAATTATAATTATTAAGGCTATAAAAAAGAAAATATATGTAATTAATTGTCTTGGAATAGATATAATTTCTACAAATTGTAAAACATCTTTATAATTTAAGACAATTGATAATAATATACATGATGCCAGTAATATAAAGTCTATTAATCTTTCAAGTAATACGTGCCCAAATAATGTAGAAACAGGAATTCCTGTCGTTCTGTTTAGAGCCGTACATCTTGCTAATTCTCCACTTCTTGGAATAAAAGAATTAAATAAGTATCCGAAAGCAATTGAATGTATCAGATCGGTCCTTCTGGGGGAAAATCCTAGCGGATTAATCAATAATTGCCACCTTAAACCTCTAAATACAAAGGCCAAGTAACCTAAAAACATTGAAACACCTACTAAATATATGGGAATGGAGGAAAGTGTAGCTGTAAAATTAGACAGATCTATACCCTTAATAGCAAATGATAATAGCAAACAGCCAAATAGAAAAAAAATAAGTGGTTTTATGATATTTACTAGCACACGCATCATTCAAGTCGATTTGTTTGCTCATTTGGAAAAATAATCATTGGCTTATGTTTTGTAGCTAAATCATATTCAATAAAAGCATACGAAACTATAATGACAATATCACCTTTTTGCATTTTTAAGGCAGCGGGGCCGTTAATGCCTATTTCACCCTCTTGATCGCCCTCTATAACATAAGTTTCTAAACGTTCTCCGTTCGAAACATTTAGCACTTGCACCTTTTCACCTGGGATCATTTTGGCAGCTTTAATTAAAACAGGATCAATAGTTATACTACCTATATAATTCACATCTGCTTGCGTGATCCTTACTCTGTGAATTTTTGATTTCATTATCTGTAAAAGCATGGCACTAATCTATTAATATATTATCTATTAATCTAATCTCGCCAATAAAGGCGGCAATTAAAATGCGATAATTTTTATTAAATACTATTTCTGTAGCAAAACTAAAATTTTCAACATCAATTACCTCAAAATAATCTAATTTTATGAAACTATATTGATGAATCATTTTTATCTGCTCATATTTTAAAATGGATATATCTATACGATTATTATGATGTCTTTTTTTAATTTTCAAGATTTGATCTTTAAAAGAATCTATGGTCTGAAAAAGGATAGTCGCTGCTTTTCGCTGCGTCAAATTTAATCTTGCATTGCGTGAACTTAAAGCTAACCCATCATCATCTCGAATAGTAGGACAAGTAATTATTTTAGTCGATGATTTTATTTTTTTTACAAACAATTTAATTAACCATATCTGCTGGTAATCTTTTTCCCCAAAATAAGACCTGTGTGGCTTAATTAAGTGAAATAACTTATGCACAATAGTAATAACCCCAGTGAAATGACCAGGTCTTTTTTCTCCCTCTAACAAATTCATAACTTCAGATATATTGTAATCACCAAGTTGTTCATTTCTCGCATACATTTCTTCATTACTAGGCACAAAAAGAATGTCACAATGAATTTCATGTAACATAGCAATGTCATTCTCAATATTCCTAGGATATTTTATTAAATCTTGCTTGTTATTAAATTGTGTTGGATTTACATAAATAGAACAGATTGTTATATCATTCTCTTTTTTCGACTTATTTATTAATGACAAATGCCCTTGATGCAAGGCTCCCATGGTAGGAACAAAACCGATGGATTGATTGTTTTTTCTAATATCAATCAGGGTTTGCTTAAGGGAATCTATGTTTTTTAAAGTTTTCAAAAATTTAGAAACAATTTATTGCTAAAATGCACGTTATTTTTTTAAAAAGCGCTTAATTTTTGTTAAATTTGCACTAATTAAAAGTAAGATTGTAGATGCAGAAAAGAATACTAATTGTTTCACAGGAACTTTACCCTTACACACAAGAGGGCGATTCCGGAGAAAACATTCTCGATTTAGCCAAAATAATAAAAAAAAACAAAGGAGCTGAAGTTAGATTATTCATGCCTAAGTATGGTTGTGTGAATGAACGTCGACACCAACTTCATGAGGTTATTAGATTGTCTGGAGTTAATATCGTTGTTAATGATATTGATCAACCATTAATTGTAAAAGTTGCTTCTATTCCACAAGCTCGACTTCAGGTATATTTTATAGATAATGAGGAGTACTTCCAAAGAAAGCTAATGCTTAAAGAAAAAAATAATTCTTTAATCGCTGATAATGATGAGCGCATGATTTTCTTTGCCAGAGGTGTGTTAGAAACACTACAAATGCTTGGGTGGAGCCCAGATATTATTCATTGCCATGGATGGTTTACAAGTCTAATGCCTTTGTATTTAAAAAACATGTATAATACACACCCCGTGTTTGAAACCACAAAAATTATTTCATCTTTTAATGATGCATTAGGCATGGATGGTAAATTAGACAAAAAATTAATAGATAAAATTGAATTTGATGGCATAGAAACTAAGCTTTTTGAAGAGTTAAAAACCCCAAATTGCCTAAATCTATATAAAATAGCTGCTAAATTCTCTGATGGCATTGTATTTGAAGATAACTTTTCTAATACAGATATCTTTGACCCAATTAAGGGAGTTCCGACACTTGAATTTCAAGAGCACTCTGAGTATTATAATTTTTATCAAAACTTTTTTTCTCAAGAATTAGTGTAGAATTTATGAAAATTGCATTTCAATCTTTTTCCCTTATTTTGATAATTCTGTTATCATTTTTATTATCCTGTGAAAATGAAGAGAGTCTTATTGGAACTGATTTTATAACCAACAACCCTCATTCTTTAACTACTTATGATGTTGTAAGTGACCAGATTGTATCAAGGTCTATTCCTAATATAAATACTTCAGGATCTGGCAACAATAACATGCTAGGAGGGTACTTTGACCCTTTTTTTGGAAAAACAAAAGTTGGTTTTTCATGGCAAATTAGACCCACTAGTAATACAATCCCCTCTTCTTTAGAATCAATATCTGATATTTACATAAGTATTCCATATCTTGGTCATTATGGCTTACAGGGTTTAGACAGCACGCAAGTTTCACTAGATATTGATCTGTATGAACTCAAAGAGAGCATATTAGGCAACATATATTCTCTAACTAAAAATGATTTTAATAAATCTTTAATTACTTCTACAACCAAGTATTTATCAGAAATTCAAAATGAAAATGATAGTTCATTGTTCATAAATGACTTGCAAATTTATAATGGTTTTGCGACATCCTTATTTAATGCCTTACAAGTGGATGGCTCTGATGGCGTTCTGAGTGAACCTGATTTAGCTTTGTTACAGAATAATTTTTTAAGCCAATTCAATGGTCTTAATCTATCTGTTTCCAACCTTAGTTTAAATCCTGAAAATGGAACCATACTATATATGAACACTGGTAGTGATGAAGCAATACTTGGAATTGAATTCCAAAATGGAAATAATGAAACTGATACGCTTGAATTCGAAATGAAAAAAGAAAACCTAAATATATTTAATCATTTTGAGCATAAAACAAGCATAAACGATTCAACACTACTTTTACAATCAATGGGTGGGGCTTATTCTATTATAGATATGGCATTTTTATCTAACCTAAAAGATAGTGGATATATTGGTGTTAATAAGGCTGAATTAATACTGCATCTTGCAGAATCAAATGGAGCATTCCCCAAGCCTGACACACTTGTTTTATATGAATACTTAGATAGCCCACAATCAAATAATACTAGACCATACCCAAACAATATTGTAAGTTATGCGCTATGGGATTCTACAAATACTCAATATGCATTTAATATTGTTGATCATGTTCAGCGTGTAATTTCTGAGGGAGAAACTCCTGCATACAGACTGCAGATTAGTTCTCCCGAATCAAATGTTCATAGAGTTGTGCTCAACAAAACCAATAAACCAGTTGAGCTAAATCTACTATTAATCAAAGAAGAAACGATTCAAGAATAAAATGTGCGGGATTGTTGCATATAATGGGAAACAAAATGCCATACCTCTTATTATTTCAGGACTAGAAAGATTAGAGTATAGAGGTTACGACTCCGCTGGAATTGCTTGGCACAATACAAAAAATTTAGAATTTATTAAAAAATCTGGCAAGGTTAAAGTTTTAAAAAGCCATATTTCAACCGATTTAAATGCTCAATTAGCAATTGGTCATACAAGATGGGCAACTCATGGTAAACCTTCAGACGAAAATGCTCATCCTCATTTTTCAATAGACAATAATTTGGCTATAATTCATAATGGTATTATTGAAAATTATGCGGCAATTAAAGAAGGTTTACAAAATAGAGGATATAAATTTAAAAGTCAAACGGATACAGAGGTTTTAATCAATCTAATTCAAGATGTTAAAAAAAATGAAAAAACTAATCTTTTCCAATCGGTACAATTAGCTTTATCTCAAATTATTGGTGCATATGCAATTGCTGTTATAGATACTAATAGCCCCAATTCACTAGTTGTAGCAAAAAAAGGCAGTCCATTATTAATTGGCGTAGGAGATGAAGAATACTTTGTTGCTTCTGACGCAGCACCGTTTATTCAACATACCAAAAACGTAATTTATCTAAACGATGGTGAAATTGCAGAAATTGGATTAAAACATTTAGAAATTCGTACAATATCTAATGAATTAAAAACTCCATATATTCAAAAACTAAATATTGAATTAGATCAAATTGAAAAAGGAGACTATGAAACATTTATGTTAAAAGAAATTTATGAGCAACCTAACGCTATTTTAGAAACTCTAAGAGGACGCATTTCTCCCGACTTTAATTTTGTTAAATTAAGGGGTGTAAATGAAAATATTGAATTTTTTCAAAACACCAATAAAATTACTATCGTGGCATGTGGAACCTCATGGCACGCGGGATTAGTTGGCGAGTACCTAATTGAGGGAATTGCAAAAGTACCTGTTGAAGTAGAATATGCATCTGAATTTTTATATAGAAACCCCCTGGTATCAAAAAATGATATTGTGATTGCAATATCTCAATCTGGAGAAACTGCTGATACACTATCTGCCATAAGTTTAGCGAAAAAACGAGGAGCATTTGTTTACGGAATTTGTAATGTAGTTGGGTCATCTATTGCAAGAGCAACTACCGTAGGAACATATATGCATGCTGGTCCCGAAATTGGTGTTGCCTCAACTAAATCTTTTACATCACAAGTAACCACCCTAGTATTGATGGCATTGTCAATTGGTAAATTAAAAAAATCTATTTCTGATGATGAATTTCAAATAATATCAAAAGAATTATTTTCTATTAGTAAAAAAATACAATCATCTCTTGATAGTATTAATAAACAAACCCAAAAGTTAGCCAAACTATATAAAAATGCAAAAAACTTTTTATACCTAGGAAGAGGAATTAGTTTTCCAGTGGCACTAGAGGGGGCATTAAAGCTAAAAGAAATATCATACATCCATGCAGAGGGCTATCCCGCTGCTGAAATGAAACACGGTCCCATTGCATTAATTGATAAAAATATGCCTACTGTAATAATTGCCACTAATAAACCTAATTATGAAAAAGTTGTAGCTAATGCAGAAGAAATTAAGGCGAGATCTGGGAAGTTAATTGCAATAGTTTCCCAGGATGACAACAATATGAATAATATAGCAGATCATATTATTCAAGTGCCTGAAACACATGACTTTTTAACTCCTTTAATTACAGCTATTCCATTACAACTTTTATCATATCATATAGCAAAAATTCGAGGATGTGACGTTGATCAACCACGAAATCTTGCTAAGTCCGTTACTGTTGAATGAAATTGACTTAATGTTTTTCCCCATTAGTTGACGACCCAAAATACCCATAGGATACATCGTTCCAATATGATTCATCTATCAATGGTTGTATGAAATATAGTCTATTACAATCTATTTTGTTACCAATAGAGTCCGTA
>CEWO01200412.1_pt1 | contig 15360 bp, 14 predicted proteins | sample 361561 | NCBI WGS metagenome assembly CEWO01 (sample SAMEA2623627, study PRJEB7988) | marine metagenome | isolation source: saline water (ENVO:00002010), including
TCAACAACAGCTCACTGAATCAGAATCGTAATTTATTGTAGTGCTATAGATTGAGTAAATGACAACTTTTTTTTCTAAAAAATTTATAATTATATACAGTTTAATTCTTATTTTGTTTACTTCAGCAGTAATTTTTCCTTGGCAGAAAGAACAATCACAAATTGTTGTTGGGGATCCAGCTCCATATACTATTATTTCTCCAACTAGTTTAGAATATAATTCTGATTTATTAACTAATAATCGCAGAAAAGCAGCAGCAGCAGCAGTGGAAGATATTTTTGTGCTTAATCCGGATGTTCGTGATTATCAAGTTGCTTTATTAGATAAACAATTAAATAATATTGATAAAATTCGCTCTGATAATATTTCAGCAATATCTGTAAAAGAATCTGCAATAAATAGTTTAAAAATCAAAGAACTTTCATCTAATTCAATAAACTTGATCGTTATCATTAGTGATGAAGAATGGAATACGGTAGTAGATGAATCAAAGAATGTTCTCACGAAAATTTTGACTGGATCCATATCATTGGAAGAATCGGAAAATATAAAAAAAAGAATTGATACCTATGTATCTTCTACATTCTCAAAGGATAATCAAGTTGTTGTCACAGAATTAGTTCGTTCTTATATTCAGCCAACATTAATTATTGATCAGGAAAGAACTACGCTCCTGAAGGAGCAAGCAAAGGCCATGCAGCCTTTAGAATTGATAATTATCAATCAGGGCGATGTAATTGTTAACCAAGGAGAAATAGTTACTGATGAAAATTTTGAAACACTAGGAGAAATAGGTCTTCTCAAAGAAGGATTCGCTCTTACTACAATCATAAATTCTATTCTAAAAAGCGCTTTAATTACTTTTCTGTTTACTGTTTATCTTTATTTCGCTAGACCTCAATCTTTGGATTCATTGAAAAAATTAATATTATTTTCAATAATATTAATTACTTCTTTAGCTATTTTGAATATTTTTTATAATGGTTTTTTTAATAATGAAAGTGCTTATCTATTTCATTTGTTGCCTTTGTTAACTTTTCCTATGGTTATTTTTATTTTAACTGAGTTAAGTGTCGCATTTATACTTACTTCTTTAATTGTTCTTGCTACAGTGTTAATTTCTTTTGATTCTTTAAATGCTTCTTTTCTTTTAAATAATGGCATCGAATTTTCTAGAAATTGGCTAAGTTTTTTTGCTAGTGCAATTATAGCTATAGTCGTTTTGCGACAAGCAGAGAGGCAACAACAATATATTTATGCTGCTTTAGCGAGTGCATCAATTTCTATTTTAATCTCTGTTATTTATTGGCTTAGTTTATCTTCAATTTCATTTTATGATTTATCTTTAATTGCAATTTGCACAATTGCTGGTAGTCTACTTTCTGCTATTTTAGCATTGGGATTAATAAATTTTTTGAGTGTCCCTTTTGGTATATTGACAAGAGTCAAACTTATGGAATTAGCGCAGTTAGATAATCAATTATTAAGAAAATTGCAAGATGAAGCGCCAGGAACATTTCAGCATTCTTTATTGGTAGGTACTTTAGTTGAACGCGCTGCTGACAGAATTAATGCAGATTCGTTATTAGCAAGAGTTGGCGCATATTATCATGATATAGGTAAACTAGTTTCTCCAACTTTTTTTGCAGAAAATTTAGGTGAAAAAAGCCCTCATGAATCTTTAGATCCTCTTCAAAGCACAAGAGTGATTCATCAACATGTAACTGCCGGTATAGAGATTGCAAAAAAAGATAATTTGCCTGATGTGATATTAAATTTTATTCAACAGCATCATGGAACAAGATTGGCAACTTTTTTTTATAGAATAGCAGCAGAAAAATCTCCTGAAATTGATCCAGAGCTTTTTCGTTATCCCGGCCCTAAACCACAATCTAAAGAAGTTGCACTTGTTATGTTAGCTGATAGCTCTGAAGCAGCAGTTCGAGCAAGCAAGGATCATTCTAGTGAGCGTATTATCGAAATTGTTGATGAAGTAATAAGAGAAAGATTTGAAGAAGAGCAATTTGATGAATGCGATTTATCAATTAAACAAATAAGAATTGCAGCAGATTCTATAGCATCAGCATTAATTGCAGTATTCCATCCACGCGTTGACTATCCGGAACCATCGAAACAGGAATTAATAAATAGAGGAATTTATTCTAAATTGGTTGAAGAAGAAGCTAATAACTATAAGAATAAAGATGGTACACAACTAAGTCTTGGTTCAATTGATGAATCTGAAAATAAAAAATAATTGAATTTTAAATAAAATTTGGAAGACAATGAAGGTAGCAATTGTAGTTTTTCCTGGCACTTGGAGTGATGAAGATTGTGTTTATGCAATGCACCAGGTTGGGGCAGAACCATATAAGGTTTGGCATACAGAAAAAAGACTAGGAAGCCCTGATCTTGTAATTATTCCTGGAGGTTTTTCTTATGGAGATTATCTTCGATGTGGTGCGATAGCGCGATTTTCAAATATTATGGAAGATATAATATCGTATGCAAAAAATGGTGGTCTTGTTGTAGGCATTTGTAATGGTTTTCAAATTTTATGTGAATCTGGTTTATTGCCTGGTGTTCTTATTAGAAATGATTCTCTACAATTTAGATGCCAAGACACTTTTTTAAAATTAAATGATAACGTGATAGATTCACCTTTTTTAAATTCAATCAATAAAAATCCATCACTGAAAATTCCAATTTCTCATGGTTCAGGAAATTATTTTGCCGATGAGTCTACAATTAAGGAATTGATAAATAATAACAGGATTGCATTTCAGTATTCTAATCAAAATGGGCTTATTGATAATATTTATAATCCAAACGGTTCTGTTGAAAATATTGCTGGTATTTTAAATGAACATGGCAATGTATTGGGTATGATGCCACATCCAGAAAGAGCCTGCGATAACTTAATTGGTGGTGAAGATGGTAACTATATTTGGGAATCTGTCCTAAAAAGCGTAAAGAAATAAATTATGATTAGTAAAGAACAACTAGAAAAAATTGCTATGTCTGAGGAAGAATATAATTTAGTTGTTGAAAGGCTTACTAGAGAGCCTACAAATGTAGAATTAGGCATGTTTTCAGCGCTTTGGTCAGAACATTGTGGCTATAAGCATACTCGGCCATTATTTCATTTTTTTCCTACAGAAGGCAAAAGAGTGTTGTCTAAAACAGGAGAAGAAAATGCCGGGGCTATTGATTTAGGTGACGGTGATGTGGCTGTTTTTAAAGTTGAGTCTCATAATCATCCATCTGCAGTTGAACCGTATGAGGGAGCAGCTACAGGTGTTGGAGGCATTTTGAGAGATATTTTTGCAATGGGTATGAGACCAATTGCTCTACTTGATAGTTTAAGATTCGGTGATATTACACAAGGGCGTACTAAATATTTATTAGATGGTGTTATAGCAGGTATAAGTGGTTATGGTAATTGTGTTGGAGTTCCTACAGTTGGTGGCGAGATATTTTTTGATAATTCATTCACCGGTAATCCATTAGTAAATGTTATGTGTGTTGGAGTTGGCAAAAAGGATGATTTAATTTCTGCCACAGCTGAAGGATTAGAAAACCCTTTAATTCTTGTAGGTTCAGATACTGGAAGAGATGGAATACATGGTGCTACATTTGCCTCTGTTGATTTAAGTGAGGATAGTGTTAGTGATAGGCCAGCAGTTCAAGTTGGGAATCCATTTATGGAAAAATTATTAATGGAAGCTTGTGTTGAATTGGCTCAGCAGCATAAAGAATGGATTGTGGGATTACAGGATTTAGGCGCGGCAGGACTGACATCTAGTGCCCTTGAAGCTGCAGAAAGAGGATCTTGTGGTGTAGAAATTGATATTTCTAAGGTTCCTCAACGCGAGTCCGAAATGACCGGTTATGAAATCATGTTATCTGAATCTCAAGAGCGTATGTTAGTTATTGCTAAAAAAGAGTACGAACAAAATGTAATTGATCATTTTAAAAAATGGGAACTTGCAGCTAATGTTGTAGGGAAAGTCATAGATGGAGAAAATGTAATAATTAAAAATAAAAATGAAATTTTAGCAGATTCAAAAATTAATATTATTACAGATGCTCCAACTTATAATCTATTAAATAAAGAGCATATAGATGATTATCCATTTTCTAATCCAAATATAAGTACTATTAATGATTTAGAAGATGCAAATCAAGCGTTATTAGAGATGCTATCTTTGCCAAATCTTTCTAGTAAGCGGTTTGCTTTCCAGCAATACGATCATCAAGTTCAAAATAATACGGTCATAAAACCTGGACTTGGTGCAGCCGTTATGAGGGTGCCAGGGACTAATAAGGCTTTAGCGATCACTACAGATTGTAATCCACGCAAAGTTCAAATTGATCCATATGTAGGGAGTCAAATAGCAGTAGCTGAAGCAGCTAGAAATTTAGTTGCAGTTGGTGCAAAACCACTAGCTTTAACTGATTGTTTAAATTTTGGGAACCCTGATAATGATGTTGTTGCTTTTCAGTTAGTAAATTCTGTTAAAGGAATTGCAGATGCCGCAAATACTTTAGATACGCCTGTGATTTCAGGAAATGCTTCTTTATATAATGAAACACTTAATGGATCTATTGCACCTACACCTGTGATAGGTATGGTTGGTTTAATTGAAAATATAAGTGAGAAGATTGAAAGAAATATAGATCACGATAAAACACTTCTATTACTAGGCAGCGAACTAAATCAGGATTTTTCATCATTGGCTGGAAGTGAATATTATTTTAGTAAAACTAAATCTCATGAGGGTACAATTGCAATTGATATGGAATTTGAGAAAAAACTTCACCGTTGCGTCTTAGATCTTTTTGATAAGGGCCTTGTAAATCATGCACAAGATATTGCAGATGGAGGATTGATAATAGCAATAGCAGAATTATGTATGTATTATTCTATAGGTTTCATAGCTAAAGATATTGAGCTATCAGGAAGATTAGATGCAATATTTTTTGGAGAAAAAGAGTCCAGGATTTTAATTTGCACGGATCAAGAAAATATCAGTACAATTTTTGATTATACTAAAAAATTAAATATACCATGTGAAGAAATTGGTAACTTTCAAAATGATGATCGTGAAAAAAAATTAATATTTGGACCAATAGATTTAAAAATATCAGAGTTACATGCAGCTCATGAAAATTTTTTTCAATAGACTTTAGACAGAACACATGTTCTTATGATATCCTGCCTTATGTCTAATAAGGGTATCTGTGTCGATAAATTTATTATTATATGTCGGTACATTTTGGACAAGTTAATAATTTTTATAGAATTAAAAAGCTATGATTTTATCCAGGTTTAATATATAAGTTTGAGTGAGAATTTTTTAGTGGTCAATCAACCCCAATCAAATAGAACAAACATTACTGCAATTAGAGAAAACTTATTGCCACCTAATGATATTGGAGCTGAAGAGGCAATTCTTGCTGCACTATTTTTAGATCAAGACTCATTTGCAAAAACAATTTCTATCATTGAACCAGATGATTTTTTTAATGAAAAAAATAAATGGATTTACGAAGCAGAATTATTAGTCGGTGAGCGTAATGAAGAGATTACAATTCCTGCTGTTGCCCATGAATTAGAACGAATGGGACATTTAGACACTATTGGTGGTGAACGAACACTAGTTGATATTTCGAATAAATTTTTTACAGCTGTTGGTGTAGAAACTCATGCTCGGATTGTTGCCAGAGATTCAGTTTATAGAAAAATTATTCAAGCATCTTCAGAAATTGCTCAAAAGGCTTATGAAGGCGGACCAAACGTAAAAGATGTTCTTTCTTATGCTGAAGGACTACTTTTAGGCATTAAGTCTTCAGATTTTAGTGGCGATTTTACAGTTATAAAAAATTTATTAAATAAATTTTTAGAAGATATGGACGCACAGCAAGAAGGCGAACTATATGAATCAGTTAGAACAGGTTTTATGGATTTGGACCAATTATTAGGAGGTTTTAAAAGAGGCGATTTAATTATTTTAGCTGCAAGGACTGGTGTTGGTAAGTCATCATTATTATTAAATTTTTCTAGAAATGCTGGAGTTGGCTCAGGTGCAACAGTTGCAATTTTTTCCTTAGAAATGTCAGGAGATCAGCTAGCAAATAGACTATTATCTGCTGAAGCTAATGTAAATTCAACAAGATTACGTTTTGGTGCACATTCAGAAACTGAAGAAGCAAGAATTATGCATTCAATGGGTATTTTAGGTGAATCCTCAATTTTTATAGATGATTCTCCTATGCTCAATGTTCCAGAAATACGAGCAAAATTGAAACGTCTACAAGGCGATCACGGATTAGATTTAGTAATTATTGATTATTTACAATTATTGCATGGCACTAAGAGAACTGAAAGTAGAACATCTGAGATCAGCGAAATCACTAGGTCATTAAAGGAATTAGCGAGAGAATTAAATGTACCTATTATTGCTGCAGCACAGTTATCTCGTGCTGTTGAACAACGTACACCGCATATTCCTATGTTGTCTGACTTAAGAGAATCAGGAAGCATTGAACAAGATGCGGATGTTGTTCTCTTTATTTATCGTGAGGATGTTTATACTAAGTTTAAAGACTGGCAAGAGAAAAATATTGAAAAACCAGATAATCAATATCCGTCTAATTTAGCACAAATTATTTTGGCTAAACATAGAAACGGTCCAACAGGCAATGCAACTGTTCGATTTAATGAAGAAACTGCTACTTTTCATGATTTAATTTTAAGAGAACAATAACATGAAAAAAAAATCAGACTCATTTAGCGGTATTATTCGCGAATATGAACAAAATATTGGTCTATTAACTCACTCAATTACAGATAAATTATTAATTGCTTCAAAAATATATTCTTACGAATGGATTCGTGAAGCAATTTTGGATGCAAAAGATAAAGATAGAAAAAACTGGACATATGTTCAAAAATATTTAGAAATTAGACAGAATAAAAAAGATATATTGAAAGCAAAGAAGGGAGTAGGTAATGCAAAATCTTCAAGGTTTTTTAACAAATCAAACCAAGGCGACGACCCCTATCAATCAGTTATCAAGCGATCCTGGAAAAAGTAATAAAAATAATTCAGAGAATTATGAATGTAATTTGTGCCAGGATGCAAAATTTGTAAGAGTTAATTTACCAATTGATGATGCAGAATTTGGCAAAGCAGTTCCTTGTGAATGTTCAACAAATCAGACTGATGAAGAGGCAATGTTAAAATTATTAGAATTTTCAAGAATTAATAATTTAGGTGATTTAAATTTTCAATCAATTAAAGAAGATAACTTATTACCGAAAATTCAACCTGAATCACTTATTGATGATATTGAGAAATTTATGTCTAACAATCAATCTTTTCTTTTAATACAAGGTTCTTCAGGAAGTGGTAAAACAATTTTTTCTTCTGCGATTGCTAATGAGTTTATTGCAATGAAAATCCCAGTACTTTTTTATAGTTCCAATGAGTTATTTGAAGAAATGTTTTTATCAATTGATAAGGATAAAGAACAGTTTAATAATTATTTAAATAAATTAAAAAATGTTAATGTTTTAATTATCGATGATTTAGTTTTAGATCATGTTTCTAAATGGGCTATGGAGCAATTTGTTCAAGTCATTATATATCGATTTGATCATAATAAGAAAACCATTATTAATTATATAAATCTCACCAGTGATTTAGATGAAAGAATTTTTACCAGATTTCAGGATGAAGAAAAATCTGACAGAATTAAATTGGATAATCTATCTATCGAGCATTTTTCGTCAATTGGTGCAATGACACAGAAACAAATTCAGGAATATAAATTCGACAATTTTAATCCAATAGGTCATGGGCTAAATGGTGAAGCAAAAAATAATCTTAACGATGCTTTAAATTTATCTAAAAGTTGGGCAGAAAATCCTGAAGGTTGGTTAGTTTTTATAGGAAAGCCAGGGTGTGGTAAAACACACTTAGCTGCAGCAATTTGTAACCATCTTATAAAAAATAATAAAGTAGTTTGTTTTGCAGGAGTCCCTGATCTTTTGGATGAATTACGTTCAAGCTATTCAGAAAAAAATGACAATAATTTTGATCGCTCTTTCAAAAAAATCATGAATGCAAATTTATTAGTTTTAGATGATTTGGGCGCTCATCAAATTAGCCCATGGGTAGAAGAAAAATTATATCAATTATTTAATTTTAGATACATAAAAAAACTACCAACGGTTATTACAAGAAATTCAGACAATGTTGATCTTGATATTAGAATTAAATCTAGATTATCTGATTTGAAACTTGCAACTAACTTTGAAATTATTGCACCAGATTATAGAATTGGTTCAACTAAATAGTAAATTCATTGGATCCAGTGAGCTCCATTTTCTGTTGTCTCATATTTCCATATAGGCACTCTGGCTTTAACTTGATCCATAATTTTTGAACATAAAACGAATGATTCATTTCTGTGTTCAGAACATACTGCGACAATAATTGATGTTTCTCCCACAGTTAACTCACCTATTCGATGACAAAGATAGATATCATAAATTTCGTTAAAATTTTTAATTTGTCTTACTTCTTCATCAATTATTTTGTCTATTTCTTTTTCCGCCATCTCTTTAAATGCTTCATAATTAATTTTTTCTACTTTTAATCCTTTATTAAATTGCCTAACTACTCCTTCAAAAATAACTATTGCACCAGTATTAATGTTGTTAAATGTTTTTCTTATTTTTACAATTTCTATTTTTTCTTTAGTGATTTCAATTTTTTTATTCATTTTAACCACCAGAAACCGGTGGAATTAAAGCAATTTCATCTTGGTCATTAATTTGAAATTTTTCATCTGTGCAGTATTCTTGATTAACTGCAAAAGCAATACTGTCAATGATTTCCTTAAGCGACGGCTCTTTTTTTAAGATCTTTTCTTTCAATATTGCTAATGATACATTATCCATGTCATCAATTTCTATTAGAAAATCTTTAGAATAATTCCTTATACTTGCAAATGTTAATATTTTTATTTTCATAATTGTTATCTATAAAATTATTTAATCAATTTTTCTTATTTTCATTATATTCTAAACACTATAATCCTGCTTATAATAAATTTGCAATCAATTAGATTATAGAGGAGACCATTCTGACTTCTACAATTAATACAAATTTTAATGTTTTAAATGACGTTGATCCTGAAATACATCAGGCAATAATTAATGAAGAATTAAGGCAAGCTAATGTTTTAGAGATGATCGCCTCTGAAAATTATACTAGCAGTGCTGTTATGGAAGCTGTGGGAAGTGTATTAACAAATAAATATGCTGAAGGCTATCCTAATGCTCGATATTACGGGGGGTGTGAAAACTCAGATGTTGTAGAACAGCTCGCTATTGATCGAGCAAAAAAATTATTTAATGCCGAACATGCAAATGTACAACCACATTCAGGGTCTCAAGCAAATTTAGCTGCTTATTCTGCATTAATGAATGTAGGTGATAATGCTCTAGCTTTATCATTAGATCATGGAGGTCATCTAACTCACGGACATAAAGTTAATATTACTGGCAAACTTTATAATTTTTCACATTACGGAGTCAATAAAGACACAGAGCTCATTGATTATGATCAGATGCGTGAATTAGCAAAAAAAGAACGTCCTAAAGTAATTGTAATAGGAACGACAGCTTATCCCCGTAATCTAGATTTCAGTAAAACTAAAGAAATTGCTGATGAGATTGATGCTTATGTCCTTGCTGATATTGCTCATATTTCTGGTTTAGTTGCAGCGGGAGTACACCCATCACCTATAGGCATTGCCGATGCCGTTACTATGTCTACACATAAGACATTGCGTGGACCAAGAGGTGGAATGATTCTATGTAATGAGAATGTAGCAAAAAAAATTGATAAAGCTGTTTTCCCAGGTAGTCAAGGTGGACCATTAATGCATGTGATTGCAGGCAAGGCAGTTGCTTATCAAGAAGCTTTATCTAATGATTTTATTAATTTACAAAAAAATACTGTAGCAAATGCTTCTGTTCTTGCTTCAAAATTACAAGATGGAGGATTGAGGTTAGTTTCTGGAGGAACTGATAATCATTTAATTTTAGTAGATGTTACATCTTTAGGTCTTAATGGCCAAGAAGCAGAAGACTTACTGGCATCAAGTGGAATAGTAGTTAATAAAAATGCAATACCTTATGATAAGCTACCGCCATCTATTTCTTCTGGAATTCGAATTGGAACTCCTGCTTTGACTTCTCGTGGATTTGGCAATGAAGAAATGACTCAAATTGCAGAGATTATTGTCAATATATTAAAATCAAAAGAAGAATCTATCGTTAAAGAATCCTTAGGTTTAGTTCTTGAGATGTGCAAAAAATATCCTGCGCCAGGAATAATTTCAAGATAATTATTTAATATCTTTTTATTTTAAATAGAAATTAAATCATTTATTAATGTATGATGATTCTTGCTGTAATATTATTAATGTATTAACTTTATTCAGTAATTGATTGGAGAAGTGTTTTGGATTGGGAAGACAATAAAGAACAAGCTGGTTTTCGAAGTAAAGTTCAATCTGTAATTGAATCAAAACTTCCGAAGCGTTATAAAAGAATGTCAAAGGAATTTTTTAAAGCTACTGTTTATAGATGGGCAGTGGATCGTGTTTCAGAAAATACAGATGAAAGAAAAGATGCTAGTGAATGGTTTGATGCAATTTCAGAAGAAGGATGGGTTGCTCCACATTGGCCAAAAGAATTTGGCGGAGGTGGTTTTAGTCCAATGGAACAATATATATACAATGCTGAAATGGCAAAAGCTAATGTGCCAACTGTAGGAAGTAATGTTGGGATTGGTATGCTTGGACCAGCATTGATTGTTCATGGTACTGATGATCAAAAAAATAAGTTTTTGCCACCAATTCTTAAGGGTGAAGTAGTTTGGTCTCAAGGTTTTTCTGAACCAGGTGCTGGCTCAGATTTAGCATCTTTAACTACACGAGCAGTACGCGACGGCGATGAGTTTGTGATTAATGGTCAAAAAATTTGGACGTCACATGCTCATTATGCTGATAATGTATTTATGTTAGTTCGTACTGATCCTGATGCTCCAAAACACAGAGGTATTTCTATGCTCGTAATGGATATTAAAACACCAGGTTTATCTGTAAATCCGATTATTGACATGGGTTGGGGCCATCATCTTAATGAAACTTTTTGGGAAGATGTTCGTATTCCTTCAGATCAAATAGTCGGTGAAGAAAATCGAGGTTGGTATGTAGGTATGACCTTACTTGATAATGAACGTTCAAATATTACTGGTGCAATAAATATGCAAAGGCAAATTGTAGATATGATAACTTATTGTTCTGACGAAGATACAAAAGGCAGAATAAATCATTTTGATAGTATTAGACAAGAAGTAGCTGATCGATACATAGAATCTGCAGTAATGATGAACTTTTCATTAAGAATTATTACAATCCAAGATGCAGGCCAGGTACCTAATTATGAGGCATCAATTGCTAAGATGTTTGGTTCTGAGGCAGCACAAAGGACTGCAAGAACAGGTACTAAAGTTTTTGGTTTATATTCCAATTTATGGAATAATGAAGATTCCAGAAGCCCAATGGAAACTATGTTTACAAGAGATTATGTAAGATCAATTCCTGGAACTATAGCAGCAGGATCTTCTGAAATTCAAAGAAATGTAATTGCAACACGAGGTTTAGGATTACCAAGAGGTTAAATAGTAAAGGCTAGAAATTTTTATGAATGAATATGAAATAGTTATTGTTTTTAATCCACGCTTATCTAAAAGTGAAATAGATTCTATGTTCACAGATACAAAAACTATGATCCTAGGAGATGAGGGTGATTTAATAAGTGAAATGGATTGGGGTAAACGAAAACTTGCATATCAAATAGGAGATAATTTAGAAGCTTTTTATTTCATTGTTAGAGCAAATTTAGATCCTGCAAGAATCAATGATATTGAATCAAAACTAAACCTAAATGAAGATATTTTAAGATTTTTATTAATTAATGAAATCGTAGGCGAACTTAATGGACCTACAAAATTAAAAGATACAGTTAGTAAAGAAGGTTAGAGATGTTAAATAAGTGCATGATTATAGGTAATTTAGGTGCTGATCCTGAAATGAGATATACTGCCAATGGTGCTCCAGTGACTACATTTTCTGTAGCAACTTCAAGGCAATACACACGTTCATCTGATGGTGAAAGAATTGAAGAAACAGAATGGTTTAATATTGTCGCATGGAACAGAACTGCAGAAACATGTAGTCAATATTTGTCTAAAGGTCAAAAAGTGTATATTGAGGGCAGGTTATCAACTCGATCATGGGAGGATCAATCAACTGGTCAAAAAAAGTATAGAACAGAACTAGTGGCTGATCAGGTTAAATTCTTGAGCCCTCCAGATTCACAATCACAACAAAATTTTTCTTCAGAAACTAGTGAACAAGCAGAAGATGCTATAAGCCCACCGCCTGAAATTGATCCAGATGATTTACCGTTTTAGTTTTAAATAGATAAGGAATACAATGTCACCATATCAAAAATCTAATCAAGAAGATTCTGATCAAGATGGTTATTATCAAAGGCGTCCAAGAAGACGTTATTGTGAATTTTGTAGCAATAAAAAAAAGGACGTAGCTAAAAGTATAATTGATTATAAGAATTTAAAAACTCTGTCAAATTATATTGATGATAGAGGCAAAATTGATATTAGGAAAAAAACTGGTGCTTGTGCAAAATGTCAAAGACGAATTGCACAAGCAATAAAACGTGCACGGCACCTAGCTTTACTTCCATATACTATTGATCATATTCGGTTGTCTGGATTTAGTGCTAAAAATTATTCTTAATTCTACTTTCAATTATATTTCGATAAGGATTTTGAATTGGTCAAGACAAATCGCTCCAGACGTTCTTTAGATGATTCACAAAATGATAATAAAAAGAATTTTTTTTCTGAAAAAATCTTTGTTATTTTTTCATATGCTTGTTTAGTCTTTTTAGCTGCTTTCTTAGTTGTCGGCTATTATTTGTATATTTATACACCTCCTAGAGAAACATTAATTCAAGTGAATGACAATTCTTATAATGCAATTGATATTTCCCGCAATATGGGCTTTTATGCTGTATATAACGATAAAATGAATTTAGCTTTAGAAGATTTATTACCGCAAACACCTGATTTAATTAAAAATGAGTATATTTTGAATGCATTTGGTTCTCAATTAGTTGGTGATATAGATGAAGATGAGATTAGATTCAAAGCATCCAAACTACTAAGCATTAATGAAGATTTATATCGAGAAAATTCTTTAATTTTAGATCAAATACTATCTGATATTCGCGATAAATCTAATATTAGTAGGGATCGAATTCTATCTAATGCTAAAGCATCAATTGTTCAGGAAAGATTGAAAGGCTTGTTTTCAGAAGAAATAGGTACAACCAGTGAACTTGTATTTGTTAAACGAATTGATATTGATGGGGAAGTGGAAGCTTCAACTTTTTCTTTAGACTATAAAGAAGGTAAAAATCTTACATCCCTTATTAATGAGTATGACAAAAAAATTCAATTACGAGAAATTGGTTGGCGTGTTAGAGGTTATGTAGGAACTGATATGCCTTTTGAAGTTAATTCTTTAGAATTGAATCAATTATCAACTCCTGTTAAAGATGGAAGAAAAAGTTATTTTTATTATTTTGATGAAGTAGATGAGGCAGGTTTAGTTACTGAGCCAATTTTAGATAGCTTTGCTGATATGCAGATATATAATTTTATACAACTGCAAATCCCAAATATAAATTATCTAGAGTTGAATGTAGATGCTTCATTGGGTGATTATATAGTAAGGGAAGCTGGTAAGCTTAGATTAGCATTAGGTGAACAGGCTCTGAAAAATCCAAATCAAGATTGGAGTTATAGTGTCAGATAGTATAGGGATTTCATTATTAGGCGCAGGTAATGTTGGCGCTAAAGTATTAGATGTCCTTTTAAATGATGTTGAAAGACACAATCATATCATAGGTGCTAAATTAAAATTGAATTCTGTTTTGGTCAGAGATGTAAAAAAATATAAAAAGGATCTACCAAAAGTTAATTTTACAGATACGTTTGATGAAATCGTTAATGATTCTGACACATTAATTGTTGTAGAGCTAATGGGAGGAGAAAATCCTGCAAAAGATTACATTTCTAAACTTTTAAAATCTGGGAAACATGTAGTGACTGCCAACAAAGATGTTATGGCCAAATACGGAAGTGAATTGAACGATTTAGCTATTAAGCATAATACATCTATCAAGTATGAAGCTTCTGTTGGAGGAGGCATTCCAATTATTGGTCCATTATCTCGCGATCTTTTAGCAAATGAAATTTCATCAATTGCTGCAATAATTAATGGAACAACTAACTTTATGCTTTCATTAATGCTTAGTGAAAATGTCAGTTATGAGGATGCATTAAAACAGGCACAAAAATTAGGGTATGCTGAGCCAAATCCAACTAATGATGTAGAAGGCATAGATGCCACATACAAACTTGCAATTCTTTGCGGGCTTGCTTTCCATGTTGATGTTGATCCTGCTGAGATTTACACAAAAGGTATTTCAAATATTGAGTTGCAAGATTTAAAATATGCTGATGAATTGGGTTACTCAATCAAGTTGCTTGCAAAAGCTGATCTTATAGATAATCAGCTAATTTGTTTAGTTTGTCCAACATTAATTCAGAAATCGGAACCATTGTCAAAAGTTGATGGTGTCCTTAACGCAATTCAGTTAAAGGGGGATTTAGTTGAACAAGTCATCCTTGAAGGCCCAGGAGCAGGTTCTTCTGCTACATCAAGTGCTATTTTAGGAGATGTCATAAGTACTGCAAAAAATATACATCTTTCTTGGGTAGAATCAAATAATGCCATTCTAAACAAAATACAAATAAATAATACTGGTGATTTTAAATCCCGCTTCTATATTAGAATCAATGTCATTGATGAGCCTGGAGTTTTAGCAACTATAGCTGGAATCATGTCAAAAGACTCTATCAGTATTGCATCTGTTATTCAGGCTGCCTCAGATCCTAAAAAGAATACCGCGCAGATAGTGTTGATTACTCATGATGCTTCACAAAAGAATATTGATGTTGCATTGGATACTATTTCTAAAGAAAAAAAGGTCGACAAAATTTTTAATGTATTACCAATTGTGGACTAATTTCAGTTTTAATTACTAAATAAAGAGAGCTATTATGTCCAAAAAAGAAAAAACTCCAGTCAAAAAAACTGTTACAAAAAAAGCTGCTGCACTAA
>CEWO01376949.1_pt1 | contig 15342 bp, 13 predicted proteins | sample 361561 | NCBI WGS metagenome assembly CEWO01 (sample SAMEA2623627, study PRJEB7988) | marine metagenome | isolation source: saline water (ENVO:00002010), including
TCCCATGGCTCCTGCATCCTCATACCCTCGAACAGTATGCTCAACATTTAATAATCCGCCGTATCCTGTGTCAGCATCTGCAATTAAAGGGGTTGAAGTGACCATTGTAATTTGCTTAACTCTACCAACCATATCAGTGTAAGTTGCTAATCCAGCATCAGGTAAACCTAACAAGGAAGATACTGCTCCATAGCCAGTCATATATAAACATTCAAAATCAAATTGATCTGCAATTTTTGCAGAAATCATGTCAAAAATACCTGGCATAGCAATAAATTCTTTTTTTGCTAATTTTTCTCTTACAATATCTGCATTTTTATTTGTCATCTCAAAGCTCCTTCTTCGATAACATTAGTCCATTTTGTCTCTTCTGTTCCAGGCAAATTCCTGTTTCTTTCTATCAGCCATAGGATCAATAGCCACATTGATCACCGTTGTATTATTTTTGGATAAAGCTTCCGCAAGTGCCTCTCTAAACTGATCAGCATTTTCAACAAAATATCCATCTCCACCAAAAGCTTCTGCCATAGTTTCGTAATGAGCAGTATGGGAAAGTGCACTAACATTTTCTTCACCTTTTTTATCTCTTTTATTATCAAACCCACTGCCAATGCCGCCATTATTAAAAATAATAAAAATTATAGGCAAATCATATCTGCAGGCAGTATCAACTTCCATACCAGAAAATCCAAATGCCGAATCACCTTCAACAGCAATAACTCGTTTGTTTGGTTCAGCTAATGCAGCAGCAATTGCAAAACCAAGTCCTACGCCCATTGTTCCGTGTGTACCAGCATCCAATCTTTTTCGTGGCTCAGAGTGATGCATTTGCGTTCTGCCGATATCCATTGTATTAGCGCCCTCACTCACTACAATTGCATCGTCAGGTATTAAATCTTTGATAACTTTAAATGCATGATAGTAATTCATTTTTTCAGATGAATCTGAAAGCATATCCTCAATCTGAGATTTGTTAGATGCAATTTTTTCATCTAAAGCTTTGAACCAATCATCTTGTTTCTTGAATACTACTTTTTCTTCATTTATATGATCTACAAGCTGCGTGATGACATTAACGCCATCTCCAAGTAAGGCAACTTCAGTTGGGATGTTATCACCTATATCTTCAGCTGATATATCAAGTTGAATAATTTTCACGTCATCTTTAAATCTTGGTGGCTTCCCAAAATGCAACATCCAATTTAATCGTGCGCCCATGAGCAATATAACATCTGCTTCTCGTAAAGCAAGAGTTCTCGCTGGACTAACATTCAATTCATGCATATCATCAACAACACCCTTGCCCATAGGTGTTGGTAAAAATGGCATCTGCAATATATCAATTAATTTACGCAAGCTTTTTTCTGCTCGCGCCCATGCCATCCCTTTACCAACAATTACTAGAGGTTTTTTTGCATCTTGTAAAACTTTAACAGCATGCTCAATACTTTGAATAGAAGCTTGAGATTTTGGTACAGGAGCTAATGCAGGCATGTTTTTTATAATTTCCTCATCAACTTCTCCGTCAATAATGTCTGATGCAATATCTAAATATGTTGGCCCAGGTTCTCCATACAAAGAAGTGCGAATAGCTTTTTCAACAAAAAAGGGAATCCTATCCACGCTGTCAATGTTTGCATAAAATTTAACAAACGGTGCAACAGATTCAAGCTGCTTCTCTTCTTGAAACGCGCCCATTTTACTTTGAAACGATGGCGATGCACCACCAATAAGAAACATAGGCCACTTATTTATTTGTGCATTTGCAAGACCTGAAATAGCATTCGTTACACCGGGTCCAGATACCACTAAACATCCTTGAGGAGAGCCCAGTAAATAAGAGGCTGCTTGCGCAGCATATGATGCTGCTTGTTCATTGCGCATCGCTATAAAACGCACACCTTCATTTTGTAATTCTTCGGCAATAGCTGTGACAGGCACTCCGACAATTCCAAAAACATATTTCACATTTTGTTTTTTTAAACATATGGCAATTGCCTTTGCTCCAGAAATCATAGCCATCATTTTCTCCAATCAAATTTTATTCTATTGCCTTTGATTCATATAAATCATTTATTTTGGATTCTTCAAAATTTAGTATATCACGTAGAACTTCTTTCGTTTGCTCTCCAAGCGATGATGCAAGCTCAATTTCTACACTAGATTGTGACATTTTAAACGGTTGACCTAGAATTGGATATTCTTTGCCGTTGCGTTCTAATTTTTGAATAAAATTACGTTGATGCAAATGTTCATCATTAAAGACATCAAGAGTGTCATAAATAGCACAACATGGAATCCCTGCGTTGCCAAGGGTATTCATAGCATCAAATTTTGATCTTTGCATAGTCCATTTTTCAATCTCAAGATGCAATTCAGCAGTATGTTCTTTTCGTAAATCGTTAGTAAGAAAACGTTGATCGTTTAACAAATCTAATCTATCCATAGTTGTACAAAGTAAATCCCACATCCTTGAGGTACCAATAAGCATATAGATATAATCATTTGGTCCACCAGGATCACACTGAAACATATCGTTGGGCGCACCAGCACCGTATCCACGTCTACCAGTTACCCCTGTTCCCCATTGCCCATCTAATACTCCTACAGTTTTTATAAACTGCAAAGCTGCTTCTTGCATAGATATTTCGACATGTTGTCCAATTTTATTTTTAACTTTTTGGACATACGCCGCTGTTACAGCTAAAGCAGTAATCATGCCAGCTGATGTATCAGCAAAAGTGCCTCCAGTCCTCATTGGCCTGCCATCGATTTCTCCAGTCAAAGAAAACAAAGCCGCGGCAGATTGAGCTAGTGGATCAAATGACTTGAAATTAGCAAGTGGGCCAGACAAACCAAAACCTTTAATGCTTGCATAAATTATTGATTCGTTATGCTTTAAAGCGTTATCATATCCAAGCCCATAACTATCCATAACTCCTGGTCCTAAGTTTTCAACTAAAATATCTGACTTAGATATCAATTTATTGATAACTTCTATTCCTTGTGCGTTTTTATAATCAATAACAATGTTCTTTTTATTGCTGTTATAATTGTAAAAATACTGTTCATTATATGAACCATCACCCAGCACATGTCTGCCTGGCTCACCACCAGGTTGTTCAATTTTAATAACTTCAGCCCCAAGCCATGCTAATAACTGACAGCAAGTAGGTCCTGCTTCATATTGAGAAATTTCTAGTACTCTCATGCCTGATAATGCTTGCATAAGATCCTTTCATAATATTTATAAAATATAGTTTCGAAACTTATTGAATCCACCATTGCGGGCATACAACATGAATTATATTATTCTGCTGGAGAATAAATTAATAGCATGTTGCATAAAAAAATCATTATTAAAGGTGCGAAAGAGCACAATTTAAAAAATATTGATGTAAGTATTCCTCATAATGCCCTATCTGTTATTACTGGCCTGTCTGGTTCAGGTAAGTCATCTCTTGCATTTGATACTATCTATGCAGAAGGACAAAGAAGGTATGTTGAATCATTGTCTGCTTATGCTCGTCAATTTTTAGGCTTAATGGAAAAACCAAATGTTGAAAGCATAGAAGGCTTATCTCCTGCAATATCGATTGACCAAAAAGGTGTTTCAAAAAACCCAAGATCAACTGTAGCAACTGTAACAGAAATATATGACTATTTGAGATTACTATTCGCAAGAATAGGAACTGCCTTTTGTCCAAATTGTAACGTTCCCATAGAAAAACTTAGTAAACAAGAAATTTTAGAGCAGTTAATGCAAATGCAAGCTGGCACAAAGGGCAGTATTCTTGCCCCGCTTATCACGCATAAACGAGGAGAACACAAACAACTTCTCTTGGATATTAAAAAATCTGGTTTTATTCGTGTGCGAATTAATAAGGAAATCAGAGAGATTGACGAAGAGATAATTTTGGATCGTTATAAATGGCACGACATTGAAATTGTAGTAGATAGAATCCAACTTCCAACTAAAAATTCTAGAGACAAAGAATCAGCGATTAGAATATCTGACTCTCTAGAACAAGCATTGAAGCTTGGTCAAGGAACAATGATTTATCTACAATCTAATGGTACAGAAACTTTTTATAGTGAAAATTATGCTTGCAGTAAATGCCTAGAGTCCCTGTACTCTGTACCACAAATCGAACCTAGAAATTTCTCATTTAATAGTCCGCACGGTGCATGTAGTACTTGTTCAGGATTAGGCAAGCAAATGATTTTAGATCCAGACTTATTGATCCCAGATGATAGCCTCTCTATTGCTGAAGGGGGTATTAAGGGAATTAGAGGCATCAAAAGAACTCGTGGATATATGCAACAGCGTATCTCAGCTGTAGGTAATACATTTGGTTTTTCAGTCAATGAACCGATAAAAAAAATATCAAAAAAGAATTTTGAAATATTATTATTCGGAGAATCAAATACTCGAGTTGATATTACCTACAGAAGACGAAGTGGCAGTACAAGAAGCTATTCCTTTATTTGGGAAGGTATTATATCCCATTTAGAAAGAAGGTATAGAGAAGCTGAAGGTGATAGGGTTCTTTTAGAAAAATTTATGATTGGTAAGACATGCAGCAGTTGTAACGGCGATAGGCTTAAGCAAGAAGCATTAAGTGTTAAAATTAGCGATCAAAATATAGGTGCCATCAGTAAAATGTCTGTCACTGATGCAATTACATGGATTAAATATTTACAAACTGAAGGAGTATTAACAAAGACACAGAAAGAAATTTCAAAGCAAATAATAATCGAACTAGAGCATAGATTATCTTTTTTGAATAATGTTGGACTAGATTACTTAACATTAAATCGAGAGTCTGCTTCCCTTGCAGGTGGTGAAAGTCAAAGAATTCGATTAGCGACTCAAATAGGCTCTGCGCTAACTGGTGTTTTGTATGTTTGCGATGAACCATCTATTGGATTACATTCCGCCGATAGCGAAAAATTAATCAAAACCTTAAAACAATTAAGAGATCTAGGCAACACTATTGTAGTCGTAGAGCACGATGAAGCAATGATTAGGACTGCTGATTACGTTGTCGATTTAGGTCCAAAAGCAGGCGAGCATGGTGGAGAAATTGTAGCATATGGCAAACCCGAACAAATTGCAAAAAAACAAAGATCCATTACAGGACAATATCTTTCTGGAAAGCGCACTATTCCCATTCCAGAGCAACGAAGAGTGGGGAACGGAAAGACTGTTACAGTCCAAGGCGCCCAAGAAAATAATTTAAAAAATATTACTGTAGAAATCCCTCTTGGAAGTTTCGTTTGCGTAACGGGAGTCTCAGGTTCAGGCAAATCAACGTTAATTAATGAAATTTTAGCTAAAGCACTTTGGCAAAAATTTTATAAAACCAATGATACTATTGGAAAACATTCTAAAATTTTAGGTGCTGAAAATATTAATAAAGTCATTAGAATTGATCAAAGTCCCATTGGTAGAACACCTCGTTCAAATCCTGCTACATATACAGGAATGTTTACGCCAATTAGAGAGATGTTTGCATCCTTGCCTGAAGCAAATTTACGAGGTTATAAGCCTGGACGATTTTCATTCAATGTCAAAGGAGGTAGATGCGAATCATGCTCTGGAGATGGTTATGTGCTTATTGAAATGCAATTTTTACCTGATATCTCAATTCCATGTGAAATTTGTAAAGGTAAAAGATACAACGAGGAAGCACTTGAAATAGAACTCAACGGTAGCAACATTGCTGATGTTCTTGCAATGACAGTTACTGAAGCATTAGAGTTTTTTGAAGCATTTCCTCGAGTGAAAAAAAAATTGCAAACATTAAATGATGTTGGTCTTGGTTATATGCGTCTTGGACAGCCAGCTACAACTGTCTCCGGAGGAGAAGCACAAAGGATAAAGCTTGCTACAGAATTATCAAAAAACGCTAAAGGGCACACGCTCTATCTTTTAGATGAGCCAACCACTGGATTAGCACTGGAAGACATCAATTCGTTACTAAAAGTGTTACAAGAATTAGTAAATCAAGGAAACACAGTTCTAATTATCGAACATCACTTGGATGTCATTAAAAATGCAGACTGGGTTATCGATCTTGGGCCAGTTGGTGGAGATAAAGGCGGACACCTGATTGCTGAAGGGCAACCTGAAAAAATTGCCAAATCTAAAAAATCTATAACAGGGCATTATTTAAAGGAATTAATTTAGTAGAATTGACATTACCATGAAAAAAGATACAACTATCAATTTGCCAGCCAATACTGATGAGCGCATTATGATCTCTTTAGTAATTACGTATGCACGTTCATTTCCTGACATAAACCGAACAAGCAGTATTAACAAAAAACTTAATAACTTATCAGAATTAAAAGATAGAATTGATAGCATGCAAGGCAATCAACTCAACAGCATTGAGCTATCTATTCAGAATCTTGCAGACCTATTGCATTATAGCAAGGGCATAACAAATGAATTCAAATCATATGCCTTGAGCGGTCAATCTATGATAAAAGAATTCCAATTTATGCTTGAAAATAATTATCCACAAGTCAAAAATCAAAATTCTTTAGCATTGGATATTTTGCCAGATTTAAGAGTCCTATTAGATAAATTAACTCTAATCTACGAAAGTAATAATGAAGATGATCATGAGGAGCAACCAATTAAAAAAATGAATGTTTTTAAAAAAATTATCAGTCTAATAAAAAATAAGTAATTGCTAATATTTAATCTAAGGATTTACTAATAAAAAGATTAGCAAATCCTACAAAAAAAGGTTGTTTTTCCTAATTATAGCGTTTATAAAAAATAATCACTAAACTAATGTTAATTGATTTAAGGAATATTATGACTTATGTAATTACTTCACCATGTTTAACTGTAATGGACAAAGCATGCGTAGATGTTTGCCCTGTTGACTGTATTCACTTTGAAGAAGATATTGATACTAAGCTCTTCATAGACCCAGAAGAATGCATTGATTGTGGTGCATGTGAGCCTGCATGTCCTGTAGATGCAATATTTGCTGAAGAAGATGTCCCGGAAGACCAATCAATCTTTACTGAAATTGATGCTTTATGGTTTCAAGATAAAGATGCAGCAAGATCCAAAATGCCAAGTAATTAATTAACTACTTGGAGCTACATAACTTGGATCTGCTTTTAAAAAAGGAATCTCTTCTTGATTTAAAGCAGTAGAGTCACTGATAGATATTGCTGAAATCTTTTTTTCATTTTCTGGAATCAATTCTACAATTAAGACTTTCCCGCCAATTCCAGATTCATGCGCAAGACTTTCTGGAGCACCAGAATATGCAGCAAGAGTAGTATTGCCAGACTCAACAATCGTATATTGCTCCCAATGACCTAATGCAACATAATCACAATTCAAATCAATCAATTCTTGTCCCGAAATATGAAAGGAATGACGTTGTACTGCATTTGGGTGAATATAATGTCCATGCCCCATACAAATATACCAACCATCATAATCTCGTTTTGGAGGATTCGAAAATGGCCTAAAGTCTGGGACCTGCTCAGTATGAGCCTTACCCCATATTTTTAATCCGAGATCATCAAATATGAATGAGCTTCCTTCAACATCACGAAAAATAAATAAATTTTTTGCAATATCAGTTAAATCAATACGATCAAAAACAGAATCAGGGCCAACATGATCATGATTGCCTGGAGAAACAATAGTTGGAATAGCTATTCTCTTAATTTGTTCAGCAAATAGTTCTAAAGTTTCTTGGTCAACTCGAGCGTTATCAAATAAATCTCCAGGAATCAAAAAAACATCAGCATTACTTGCGATTCCAATATCAATAAGACGAATGAAATTTTTTTCTTGTTTGATTTTATTGGCTTCAGAAAATCTACCGCTTTTTTTGTCATATGCACCTAAATGAATATCTGAAGTGTGAAAAACTTTTAAAGGTTTTTTAATTGATGTCATAAATTAAACATTCATTTTCATACTAAAGTAATTATTCAAATCGCCAATTTTTACACGTTCTTGTTTCATTGAATCTCGAAATCGTACAGTTACAGCTTGATCATCGAGTGAATCAAAGTCACATGTAACACAATAAGGAGTGCCGATCTCATCTTGTCTACGATATCTTTTTCCGATTGATTGAGTTTCATCATATTCAACTCTAAATTTTTCACGCAAAACTTCTACAATATTCTTTGCAATTGGAGCGAGTTCATCCTTTTTTGATAAAGGCAAAACAGCAATCTGGATTGGAGCAATAGATTCTGGCAGTCTCAGAAGAATCCTGCTGTCTCCGTTCTCCAGTTGCTCTTCATCATACGAAGCACATAATATTGCAAAAAGTATTCTATCAACACCTACAGCGGGTTCAATAACATGAGGTATAAAATGTTCATTATTTTCAATATTTAATGCAGTAATTTTTTTGCCAGACCCTGTTGCATGCGCAGACAGATCAAAATCACCCCGATGAGCAATGCCTTCCAATTCTCCCCAACCCCAGGGAAAATTAAACTCAATATCAGCAGTTGCATCAGAATAATGAGCTAGTTCATCTTTTTCGTGATCACGCAATCGAAGCTTTGATTCAGGAATTTGTAATTCATTAATGTACCAATCCATTCTTTCTTTTTTCCAATACTCATGAAATTTTTTCGATTCTTCAGGAGCACAAAAAAACTCCATTTCCATTTGTTCAAATTCTCTTGTACGAAAAATAAATTGTCCAGGAGTAATCTCGTTTCTAAATGATTTACCAATTTGCGCAATCCCAAATGGTATTTTCCTGCGAATTGTATTTTGATAATTAGTAAAATTTACAAACATGCCTTGAGCTGTTTCAGGACGAAGATATGCAATATTTGCATCATCTTCTACTGGCCCAACATATGTTTTAAATAATAAATTAAAATTTCTTTCATCAGTAAATTTTGTCTTCACTCTACATTCAGGGCATACATCATCAACAATATGGTCTGCTCTAAATCTACCGTTGCATTCTAGGCAATCAACTAATGGATCAGTAAAATTGGAGACATGGCCTGATGCTTCCCAAACACTTGGGTTAGTAATGATTGCTGCTTCGATACCAAAAACATTATCTCTTTTCTGAACAACATTCTTCCACCATAGTTCCCTAATGTTTCTTTTCATCTCTGTGCCAAGATACCCATAATCCCATGTTGATTGAATGCCACCATATATATCAGAAGAGGGAAAAGCTATCCCTCTTCTTTTTGATAATGATACTAAATCATCGAAAGTTACTTGTTTGTCATTCAAGGTTATAACCCTTATTTATGAATTATTTAGCTGAGAAACAAAGGACCAAAGACAACTGCAACAATTGCCATCAGCTTAAGCAATATATTGATTGAAGGTCCAGAAGTATCTTTAAATGGATCCCCAACTGTATCTCCTACTACTGCTGCTTTGTGGGCGTCAGAGCCTTTGCCACCACTGTTTCCAAGTTCTATAAATTTCTTAGCGTTATCCCATGCACCTCCAGCATTTGCCATCATCAATGCTAGTAAAGCTCCAGAACCAATAGAGCCTATAAGTAATCCTCCTAATGCCTCTGCTTCTAAAACAATACCCACAATGATTGGAGTTGCTATAGCAATCACACCTGGAATCATCATCTCTTTAATTGCTCCAGTTGTTGCAATATCAACAGCTTTATTAGAATCTGGCTTTTCAGTGCCCTTCATTATGCCTGGCATTTCTCTAAATTGTCTTCTGACTTCTTCAACCATTGCCATTGCAGCTTTGCCCACTGCACCCATTGTTAATGCGCTGAATACAAAAGGCATAAGAGATCCAATTAAAAGACCGATTAAAACTTTATAATTTAGTAGATCAACTGAAGTAATACCAGTCGTTTGAGTGTATGTTGCCATTAATGCTAGTGCAGTCAAAACTGCAGAGCCAATTGCAAAACCTTTACCAGTAGCCGCTGTTGTATTACCCAGTGAATCAAGAGCATCTGTACGCTCTCTTACTTCTGCTGGTAACCCTGCTTGTTCAGCAATGCCACCAGCATTGTCTGCAACAGGACCATATGCATCAGATGCTAAGGTTATGCCTAATGTAGAAAGCATGCCGACTGCAGCAAGTGCAATACCATATAAGCCTGCTAAGTTATAAGTTAGTGCAATAGCAGCACATAAGGTCAAAACTGGCACAACTGTTGAAAGCATACCAACTGACAATCCACCAATAATTATTGGGCCAGCTCCTGCTTCAGCTTGAGCTGAAAGATTCTGAGTAGGCTTATACTCATACGCTGTATAATATTCAGTCGCTAGACCAATAATATTACCTGCGATCAAACCTACAACGACAACCCATAATAGATTCATATCCAAATTTAGTTGATTAGTCAGAATCCAGGCACCAATTACAACAATAAGGCCTGAGCCAAAAATACCTTTTCTAAGCGCCCAAAGTAATGTTCCCATATCAGCATCTTCTTTTGTTCTCACTAAAAAAGTTCCAATAATAGAAGAAATGACTCCAATAGCCATTATTAATAAAGGATAATAGCCTAAGATTCTATAATCAGGCCTACCTTCCCAAGCCAATGTAGCAACGATCACTAAAGACATTGCTGCAATAATTGAGCCGGAATATGATTCAAATAAATCTGCCCCCATGCCTGCTACGTCTCCAACATTGTCTCCAACATTGTCAGCAATTGTTGCAGGATTTCTTGGATCATCTTCTGGAATACCTGCTTCAACTTTTCCAACGAGGTCAGCACCGACATCAGCGGCCTTTGTAAAAATACCACCACCGACTCTTGCAAATAATGCTATTGAGGAGGCACCAAAAGCAAATGCAGCTAAAACTTCAACCGAACGAAATGTTCCATAAATTAAAATAATTCCGAGCAGAGATATGCCTACAACAGACATACCCATAACTGTTCCTGAAGAGAATGCTAAATTTAATGCTTTATTCAATCCCTCTTTAGCTTGTGCAGCTGTTCTAACATTAGCTCGCACAGCTACATTCATGCCAATATATCCTGTAAGAGCAGAACAGAAAGCACCTAAGATATAACTCAATGTAAACGCAGGTAATGAATCAAGTCTTGCAAGTGTATAACTGCCAGCATATTTATCTGCAACATCTAAATCTATGAATACGAATAATATAACAGCTACAATTAATACAAAAATAGACAGTATTTTGTACTCTCTGCGCAAAAAGGATGCCGCACCATCTTGAATTGCTGTAGCAATATCTTGCATCTCATTATTACCTGTGTCCGCAGAAGAGATTCTTCTGGAAAGAATACCAGCAAAAATTACAGCCACTGCGGCAGTTACTGCAGTAAAATATAATTCCCAGCCCATAATTAACTCCTTAAATTAAATAAATTATTCCAAACCCCAGTTAAACTTAGTATTGATTAAAATACATTATAATCAATAGTGATCTTGATATTTTTTAGGATCCCACGTTTTATCAACTTCTCTACCAATTCCTTGTGCTTCACCAGCTTTTTTTAAATACGTTCGTCTTTGCTTTTCATCTAAAGGGATATAAGTATCAGGAAGTAATTGTTTTAGCTTAGATTTATTACAATCTGGACAAATGATTTTTTGTTTACTATCTCTAATTAATTTTTCAAAAATAATTTTGCATGATACACATTCAAATTTTTGCAGCGGCATAACATTTTCCTATTTAAATTATCCTATATACAACAATTCAATTATACAAGGTCTTTTACTGGCTTAAAGCTATTTCTATGAATTGTTGCAGGGCCAATTGCTTTTATGGTATCAATATGCTTCTTGGTTCCATACCCAGCATTTGAAGCAAAGCCATAGAGAGGGAATATACTATCTAGCTGAAATAAGCATGCGTCTCGATGCACCTTAGCAATTATGCTTGCTGCGGCAATAGAAATTGATTTCTGATCACCTTTAATTATATTTTCATATTTAATTTTTATATTTGGTAGTTTAATATTGCCATCTACTAATAAAATTGATGGCTGATTTTCTAATTGTTCAACTGCAAGTTGCATAGCAAAAGATATAGATGCTTCTATGCCAATTTGATCTATAACATGATTAGATACAGAACCAATAGACCAAATAGTATTTTCCCTAATAAGTTTCGATAGTTCTTCTCTAAGGGACTTAGATAATAGCTTAGAATCATTAATTTGATCTATCCAAGGAAAATTTCTCTCTTGAAAAATAACTACTCCGGCAACAACTGGACCAGCAAGCGCGCCTCTTCCAACCTCATCGATGCCTGCAATCAATTGAGTGTTATAAGCTACAGAATTCTCTAATTCAAATTTTTTAATATTTCTCTTTCTACTACAAAATAATTTTAAGTTTAGTACTTAAGTAAAACTATACATTAACCTAGTTAACTGTTAGACTAATTATCAGAAAATTCTAATTGATAATTGTGGGGTTTGAAATGCGTAATTTTTTAATTTATGGAATCATTTTAATTGCAATCATTCTTTCCATTGGAGCAATATTTAGACCTGAAGCTGGCTCACGAGAGGTATCACTTTCTGCTGTCATAGAACAAGCAAAAGCAGGCAATGTGCAAAGCATCCAAGTTGAAGAAGATATTCTATTAATTAAACTGAATGGCAGCAATGAAGTTGTTAGATCTAGAAAAGAATCTGCATCCTCAGTTGAAGAAATTCTTCGTGATAACGCCATTCCGGTTGGCACCGCTACAAATGCCGTTGAAGTAATTGTTAAAGGTCCAAGTGGTTTTGGTAGTTTTTTTGGATTAATTATTAATTTTCTTCCATTATTAATTTTTGGGGGAATCTTACTGTTTATGATGAAGCAAGCGCAAGGTACTAATTCACAAGCAATGTCCTTTGGGAAAAGCAAAGCAAGAATGCAAAGTGGAGAAAAGCCTACAGTTAAATTTGATGATGTAGCAGGCCAAGATGAGGCAAAGATAGAATTAGAAGAAGTTGTTGATTTCCTAAAACATCCACAAAAATTTATTGCTATCGGCGCAAAAATTCCTCGTGGCGTATTGTTAATTGGTTCTCCAGGAACAGGAAAAACTCTATTGGCAAAAGCTGTATCAGGCGAAGCAGAAGTACCATTTTTTTCAATATCTGGTTCAGAATTTGTAGAGATGTTTGTAGGAGTTGGTGCGAGCAGAGTACGTGATCTATTCGATCAAGCAAAACGAAATGCGCCTGCAATTGTATTTGTAGATGAAATAGATGCTGTGGGGCGCCAGCGTGGTGCTGGATTAGGCGGTTCACATGATGAAAGAGAGCAAACCCTTAATCAAATCTTAGTAGAAATGGATGGCTTTGATTCTAATTCCAATCTAATTGTAATTGCAGCAACTAATCGGCCTGATGTTTTAGATCCCGCACTTTTAAGACCAGGAAGATTTGATAGGCAGGTAACTCTTGATCTACCAGATTTAACTGGTAGAAAAGCTGTATTGGACGTTCATGCAAAAGGTAAACCTTTCAATAAGGAAGTTTCATTAGAAACTGTTGCAAAGCAAACGCCAGGTTTTTCTGGGGCAGATTTAGCAAATTTACTAAATGAAGCAGCAATTTTAACTGCAAGAAAAGCAAAAAAGAAAATTTCAATGGATGAATTAAATGAGTCAGTTGATAGGTTAATTGCAGGACCTGAGAAAAAATCTCGAGTAATGACTCAGGAAGAAAAGAAAGTTGTAGCTTATCATGAAGCCGGGCATGCCATAGTTGGACATTTTCAAGAAGAAGCCGATCCAGTTTTTAAAGTAACGATTGTTCCAAGAGGCATGGCTGGAGGATATACCCGCTCACTTCCAAAAGACGACAGAAGATTGCATGACAAAGCTTACTATAAAGCAATGATGGCACAGGCTCTAGGCGGATATGTTTCTGAAGAAGTGTTTTTTGGCATTCCAACAACTGGTGCACATGATGATATTAGCAAAGTAACACAAATAGCAAAAGAAATGGTAACAAAATGGGGCATGAGTGACAAATTGGGAACAAGGACATTTGGTCGTAGAGAATCTATGGTTTTTCTTGGAAGAGATATTGCTGAACAAAGAGATTATTCAGAAAAAACAGCTGAAGAAATAGATGAAGAAATAAGAATCTTAGTTGATGAAGCAAAGTTACAATGTGAATCAGTTATTGCCGAACATAAAGATAAGTTAGAATTATTAGCTGAAACTTTAATTGAAGTTGAAACAATTGAAGCTGAAGCTTTAGAAAATTTACTGAATTCAGCACCTGATGAAATTAAAGCTAAAAACAATCATGTTCAAGAGGAAAATGAAGATGATGATATCAAAGAATTGGATGCAGCTAATAATCAAGAAGAAGGTCCAGGCAACATCAAGTTAAATCCGTCTGGTCCTACAATAGAATAAATGAAATATTTGTTGTGATCATATAGAAAGAAGCTTGTCACAAGAAATGAAATATTAGAAGATATATATTCAATTATTTAATTGTAATAGAGGAAAAAATGTACGCAATAATGCAAATCGGTACTAGGCAATACTTTGCAACAGAAGGTCAAAAAATTAACATTGATCATCTTAATAAGGAACCTGGGGATTCGGTAGTTTTTGATAATGTTTTATTAATTAAAAAAGATGATAAAACTACTATTGGTAACCCCAATATTGCAGGCGCACAAATTAAAGCCACTATTGAAGAGCACACAAGAGACAAAAAAGTTTTAGCATACAGATATAAAAATAAAACTAGAAGTGGAACTAAAAGAGGGCACAGGCAACATAAAACAGTAATTACAATTAATAAAATTATTACTACGCCAAGTAAAAAATAAAAAAAGTAGTTAGGCAATTACATGGCTCATAAAAAATCTGGTGGATCAAGTAGAAATGGAAGAGACTCAAATTCTAAGCGTTTGGGTGTTAAAAAGTTTGATGGTGAAATTGTCTCTGCAGGTTCAATTATTGTTAGGCAGCGAGGTCAAAGAGTTCATGCAGGAGATAATGTAGGAATGGGCAGAGATCATACTCTTTGGGCTAAAATAGATGGACAAGTAAAATTTTCTATCTTTTCAAAAAATAGAAAGAAAAAAGTTTCAGTTATTGCTGAATAAATTGAAAGAATATTATGAAAAATGACATACATCCCTCATATCATATTACAAAAGTAAGCTGCAGTGGGTGCGGAAATGAATGGGAAACAGGTTCTACTATTGAAGAATTAAAATTAGAAATTTGTTCTAAATGTCATCCATTTTACACCGGTGAACAAAAACTAGTTGATACCGCTGGTCGTGTTGAAAGATTTAGAAAGCGATATGATAAAAAAATTGCTGATGAAGCTCCTGCTGATGAAGCTCCTGCTGATGAAGCTCCTG
>CEWO01040224.1_pt1 | contig 15283 bp, 20 predicted proteins | sample 361561 | NCBI WGS metagenome assembly CEWO01 (sample SAMEA2623627, study PRJEB7988) | marine metagenome | isolation source: saline water (ENVO:00002010), including
AAATTAGTATCCGGTGAAGAGTTAGTATCAAAAGTATGTTATCTTACTGAAGAAGATAAGATAATGTTAGAGAGACCTCTTATGGTTGAAAATTCTAAACTAAAAAAAGGTCAATTAGAAGTAACAGGTTTTGCTTTGAAAGAATGGATCTCTGCTACATTTGATAATATGTTTATTATTAAAAGAGATCATGTTATTACCATAACTCAAATTGAAGGAGAAATTGTTGACTTCTATGAAAAAACTCTCAACCGATTAGAAACTGGAAAGTCTCTAGCGGGTAGAGGAAATAAGATACCTAGAGGATCTGGATACCTAGGTTCAGTAAAGGAAATGAAAAAATCTTTAGAAGATCTATTTAATAAAAGCTAAGAGCTACAACCCTTCTGAACTCTGACATAGTTATTCTACTGAGTTTATGGGGATCTGTCAAGCTTTGACAATAATCGAATAGAGTGGTATACTTAATATTATGATAATGTAAGGCAAACCGTGGCATACACAGTAATGGCAAAAAGAAAGCAAACCGAATATTACGTTAATAACAAAGAGTTTCTCGCTGCTATCACTGAGTATCGAGACAAAGTTATTAAAGCAAAAGAACAAGAAAAACCTCGACCGCGTGTTACTAATTACATTGGTGAGTGTTTCCTTAAGATCGCTACACATCTATCATATAAACCAAACTTTGTCAACTACATGTTCCGTGAGGACATGATCTGTGATGGTATTGAGAACTGCCTACAGTATATTGACAACTTCAATCCAGAAAAATCTCAGAACCCGTTTGCCTACTTCACTCAAATTATCTACTACGCTTTCTTGCGTCGTATTCAGAAAGAGAAAAAGCAACTAGAGATCAAGGGCAAGATCCTAGAACGTTCTGGATATGATGAGGTTATGCATACTGATACTTACGATGGTACAATGTCTGGTATGAACGCTTCGTATTCTGACATGGGTAGTATCAAAGAAAACATTGAGACAAGAATGAACCGATGAATTATGAATGGTATGAAACACCCTATGGAAAATTCCGCATTGAGAAGAGACGGTTTGGAACGTGGTCTAGCTTTGGTGAGGATGGCGAGAGCATCGTCACAGGCGGTACGAGGGAATCTGTCATGGTCGGAACGCCATTCCACTTGGAAGGTGTCGCTACTAACTGGGCAAACTGTAAATACTCAGCACGATACGATGGGACAGTGAGCGGTAAGTTATGAAGATTGCTTTAATTACTGATCAACATTTAGATGGACGTAAAGGTTCTTTAGCGTTCTGGAACTACTGGCAACAATTCTATGATAATATCTTTTTCCCAACTCTTGAAAAAGAAGGTATCGATACCGTCATTGATCTTGGCGACACATTTGATAATCGAAAGTCTGTGGACTTTAATACTTATCACCGTGTGCGTGAAAATTATTTTGAAAAACTAGCAAAGTATAAAGTTCATATGTTGCTCGGCAATCATTGTACTTACTACAAAAATACTAATCGTATTAACTCACCAGAACTTCTATTAGAGAAGTATGACAACATCACAATCTATTCTGAACCCAAGCATCTAAAACTTGGAAACAAAAAATTTCTGATGCTTCCATGGATCAACAAAGAAAACCTAGAAGAAATAACAAATTTTCTTAACACTAGTGAAGCAGATATCTGTTGCGGTCATTTAGAACTTTCTGGGTTTGAGATTACTCCGGGCATGAAGATGGATCATGGTATGGATGCTGGTTTATTTCATCGCTTCAAACGTGTGTGGTCTGGACACTATCACCATAAATCTAAAAAGGGTAATGTTCAGTACCTAGGCAACCCTTATCAGATGTATTGGAATGATTATAAAGACGCTCGCGGTTTCCATATCTACGATACTGAAAGTGATAAACTTAAGTTTGTCCGAAATCCCTACGAAATCTTCGACAAGATCTTCTATGACGATTCCAGTATGGACTACAACAAACAAGATGTGTCTAGTTATAAAGACAAGTTCATCAAGATCGTTGTTAACGAAAAACGAGACTACCAAATGTTTGAAACATTGGTTGATCGTCTTTACAACGTAGGAGTCCATGATGTAAAAATTGTAGAGACCTTAGTTGATATTGAAGACCAGGTAGACCTTGAAGTTTCTACTAAAGATACACTCACTCTTCTTAATGAGTATATTGATGAAGTAGAAATGACCGTAGATAAATCTGATCTCAAGAGTTTAATGAGATCTCTATATATTGAGAGTTGTAATGTTGTCTGATGTTTATCGTAACCTTAGAAGATCAACCTGATGGTGTGTACTCTGTCTTTGATGATGACGAGGATAGAGTAATTCCTATATTTCAGGACGAAGAAGATGCGGATAGATATTTGATGATGCTACAGATTGATGAAGATTATCCACCCATGCAGATCCTAGAGATTGACGACCATGCTATAATTACAGCATGTCAAGACAGGGGACATAAATTTTCTATCATAACCCCTGACGATTTTTTGATACCCCCTGATGATTCTGAAGAATGATTATTTTTAAAAAGATCCGTTGGAAGAATTTTCTTTCGACGGGTAATGTTTTTAGTGAAGTTGATTTAAGAACATCAAAAACAAATTTGATCATTGGTAGCAATGGCGCAGGTAAGAGTACTATTCTAGATGCTCTTACCTTTTCTTTGTTTGGGAAACCATTTCGTAAGATCAACAAACCGATGCTGGTAAACAGTATCAATGAAAAAAACTGTCTTACTGAAATTGAATTTAGTATTGGTAAGAAAGAATACAAGTTGGTTCGGGGAGTCAAACCAAATGTATTTGAGATTTACTGTAATGGTGAACTGTGGAATCAGGAGAGCTCTTTAGTAGAACAGCAGAAGAACTTTGAGAATAATGTTCTCAAGATGAACTACAAGTCATTCACACAGATCGTGGTGCTTGGTTCTTCTACGTTTGTTCCATTCATGCGTCTGCCTTTGGCACAGCGTCGTGAGATTATTGAAGACATCCTTGACATCCAAGTATTCTCTACGATGAATGTTCTTCTTCGTGATAAAGTTAGAGAGAATAACGAAGACATTAAAACAATTGATTACGAGATACATCTTTTGGCGGAGAAGATTGATCTCCAGAAGAAGTATATGCTTGAACTCGAAAAGAAAACCAAGGAAGAGATTACTCGTAAAGAGAATAAGATTGCTGAATTGTTAGAGGATGAGAATACCCAACACCAAGAAATTGCGCGACTAACTTCTGAAGTTGAAAAACATTCTAAAGAAATGGAAGAGGTGTCTAGCAGCACTTCAAAACTGAAGAAGTTAAACACTTTTCTAATTAAAGTTCAGGGTAAATTAAAAACATGTAAAAAAGAACATGAGTTTTTTGAGAAGAATCATGTGTGCCCTACATGTACTCAAGACTTATCAGAAGAATTTCGTGATGAAAAGTTGGAGTCTGGAAAAACTAAGGTTGATGAAATGCTTGTAGGATACAATGATATCCTTGCTGCTATAGGAGAAGAGGAAGTTAAATTTAATAAATTTACTGAGTTGTCAAGTCAGGTCATGACTATCAACAACTCCATCAGTCAATCTAATTTCCAGATCACTTCATTCAGAAAAACTATTTCTGATATCGAATCTGAGATCAAAGAACTGGAAGGTAGCAACCCAGACAAGAAAGCAGAGTTTGTAAAACTTGAGGGTCTTGTTAAGAATAAAAAACAATTGGGTAGCACACTCGCAGAAAACCGCAAGGACCGTGATACACTATTGGTAGCATCGCAACTGTTGAAAGACAACGGTATTAAGACTAGGATCATCAAGACCTATCTTCCAGCGATGAACCAACTCATCAATCAGTATCTTCAGAGTATGGACTTTTATGTCAACTTTACACTGAATGAGAACTTTGAGGAGATAATTAAATCTAGGTATAGGGATGTGTTTTCTTATGATAGTTTCAGCGAAGGAGAGAAATCTCGTATTGATATTGCTCTTCTGCTTACTTGGAGAAGTATTGCTAAGCTCAAGAATAGTGTGGATACTAACCTCCTCATATTAGATGAGATATTTGACAGTTCATTGGATCAGCAAGGTGGTATGGATCTAAGTTGGATCCTACGCAACTTTGATGACAACTCAAACATCTATGTTATCAGTCATAGAGAAAACCTTGACGGTAAATTTGAGAGAACTATCACAGCAGAGAAAGAAAAGAACTTCTCCGTGATCCGAGAGACAGTTTCTGAACTGGACTAGGGATGCCTTCGGGCATCCTTTTTTTGTATATACTAGTAGCATCAACGAAACGAACGTATGTCATCCCAAGAAATCAAAGGAAACCTTGCTCGTCTGCTCGCAACAGAGAACTTGATTGTAGAGCACCGTAAGGTCTCCACAGCATCCTTTGATGTGGATCGCCGTGTGTTGACCCTTCCCAACTGGGACAAGGCATCTAGCACCGTATACGACATGCTGGTGGGTCATGAGGTTGGACATGCTTTGTTTACACCTAACAAAGACTGGCGTGATGTTGCAGATTGTCCTAAGGACTTTGTTAATGTGATTGAGGATGCTCGTATTGAGAAACTCATGAAACGTAAGTATCCTGGATTGCGTAAGTCTTTTGCTGGTGGTTATAAAGAATTAAACGATGCTGACTTCTTTGACATTGATGGAGAAGACTTTAATACTTTTAGTTTGATTGATCGTATCAATCTCCACTTTAAGATTGGTGCTAGTGCTATGGTTCCTTTCTCTATTGAGGAGCAATTGTTTGTTGCTCGTACAGATGTTGCTGAGACTTTTGAAGAAGTCCTACAAATTGCTGTAGATGTTTTTAACTATAGTAAGCAAGAACAAGAAGAAGAACAGGAAGAAACTCCACAAGAGATGCCTGCTAATGAATCTTCATCAGAATCACAGGAAGATGTAGAGCAGCAAGAAACAAATGATGAAGAACAACCTAAACAAGAAAATACTACTAGTAGTGGTCAAGAGCAATCTGGTGTTGAAGAAGATGAAGAAGAAGAAGAATCTATAGAAGGTTCTAGGACACAAGATAGTTTCAACGAGGCAGCAAAAGGTTTAACTGATCGTTACTCTAATGATCCTGTATACGTAGAGATTCCTGACAGTGTGGATCTCCCCACGTTTGTTGCTGACTGGACTGAAGTTCATGACTGGATTGATGAGTATCGTAATAACTTCCTTGGTAAGAATGAAGGAGACGATTATTACAATCCTTATGAAACTGTAGATAAATCTTACACAGAGTTTCGTAAGCAATCACAGAAAGAGGTAAACTATCTTGTTAAGGAATTTGAATGTCGTAAGTCTGCTGACGCTTATGCTCGTGCTGGTCAATCTAAGACTGGTGTGCTTGATACTACTAAGCTACACACTTATAAGCACAACGAAGATCTTTTCAAAAAAGTAACTGTAATTCCTGATGGTAAGAATCATGGTTTGATATTCTTGCTTGACTGGTCTGGTTCTATGCAGAGTGAGATTCTTTCTACAGTAAAACAGTTGTTGAATCTGACTGCCTTCTGTAAGAAAGTTCAGATCCCATTTGAGGTGTATGCTTTTACGAATGAGTTTTATACTGTTCGTCGTATTAAGAACGGTATTGATGAATACGTTTCTAATGATGAGTATTTTCAAAAAAATGGTTGTATGGAAGGCAAAATCTTTCTACCAAAAGATATGTTCCACTTGATGAACTTTGTTTCTTCTCGTTCTAACTCTAAAAACTATGAGCGTATGTGTTTAAACTTGTATCGTGAGGCATATGCTTTTGTGTATGCTTGTGCTTATCAATCCACTATCGGTATTGGTCTTTCTGGCACTCCTTTGAATGAAGGTATTATTATGTTGAATTATATTATCCCTCAATTCAAGAAACAAAATGATCTACAAAAAGTAAACGTGTGTGTTCTATCTGACGGAGAAGCATGTCAGTCTTCTTATGGTCGTGAACTTTATAACGATCATAAAGATGAATTTTATGTTCGTCCTCGCCGCCTTGATTACCGATCTGTTTTACGAGATCGTACCACTGGTCATGTTTATGCTGTAGGTGATAGTTGGTCTGGTATGACTAATATTTTTATTCAACAACTGCGTGATCGTAATCCTGGTGTGAACGTTCTTGGTTTTCGTATTATGTCTAGTGGCGGTCTTAGTAACTTTGTCTCTATTTACGGCAATATTTCTTACTACGATCAAGTACAGAAACAATGGAAAAAATCTAAATCTGCTGTGGTTCCTTTCCCGAAGAGTTACACTGCTCTGTATGTGATTAGTAATAACGCTGTAGAATCTGATGTAGATTTTGATGTTGAGGCTGGTGCCAAGAAAGGCGAGATATCTCGTGCCTTTAAAAAGATGCTTGGATCTAAATCTACTAACAAGAAACTTCTAAACTCCTTCATTGAGTATGTCGCTTGATGAACCGTCCACTAGGGGTCGCTAAGACCCTGCCCATCCTTTATAATAACTACATCAACGAAACGAACCATGCCTGCCAAACTCGATCTCACTACAACTCAACTCGCTTCTTTCCTATCAGAAAATTTTGGCAATGATGTCAATGCCGAGCACGTTCGTTCTGCCTGTGATCACTTTGGTATCACCTATGCTACTGCTACTAAGCGTCTGCGTGATTTCTATGTCAAGCGTGGCACTTGGAACCTGACAGTTCAGGAGCGTCTTGAGCAATCTCTTGCTGCCCCTGCTGCTATTCCAGTTGCTAATAGCAACGATGAGAATCTTGTTCCTATGAAGGACGAGAACTATGTTCCTTTCGGAAACTTCTCTGATGTAAAGAAGATCATTCAATCTAAGATTTTTTATCCTACTTTTATTACTGGTCTATCTGGCAATGGTAAGACTTTCTCTGTTGAGCAAGCATGTGCTGCTCTAAATAGAGAACTTATTCGTGTAAACATTACCATTGAAACTGACGAGGATGATCTTATTGGTGGGTTCCGTCTTGTTAATGGCGAAACTGTTTGGCATAATGGTCCTGTCATCGAAGCTCTGGAACGTGGAGCTGTGTTGCTTCTAGATGAAGTTGACTTGGCATCCAATAAGATTCTCTGTCTGCAGTCTGTTCTAGAAGGTAAAGGTGTTTTCTTGAAGAAAACTGGTCGTTACGTACAACCTGCTATGGGTTTCAATGTCATCGCTACTGCCAATACTAAAGGTAAAGGTTCTGATGATGGTCGTTTCATCGGCACCAATGTTCTCAACGAAGCATTTCTTGAGCGTTTTGCCTTGACCTTTGAGCAGGAGTATCCTACTCCCGCTACTGAGCAGAAGATTTTGTTGCGTATTGCTGCTTCTGTTGGTAAGCACGATGAAGACTTCTGTAAGAATCTTGCTAACTGGGCAGACATTATTCGTAAGACATTTGCTGATGGTGGTATTGATGAGATCATTAGCACCCGTCGTCTAGTCCACATTATCCGTGCTTATGCTATCTGGGGTGATCGTATGAAGGCGATCAAAGTCTGTGTAAATCGTTTCGATGATGAGACTCGTCAATCATTCATCGAATTGTATGATAAAATTGATGCTGACGTTCAAACTGGGGAGGAAGAAAATGCAGCATACTGAAAAACTTCATGGGTATGTAAACAATCTCGCCATCATAGTAGATGGTGAGGATCGTAAAACTGTAAAAATTATGGGTGGCAATGGTTTGAAGTTGTTTGTCAAAGACCTTGACGGCAAGGTTCAAGAGTGCTACCATAGTAATCTACGCTTAATCTGGGATAACTGAATGGCGAAAAAATACAATGAAGATGCTCTGTTGAAAGAGCTGAGTGATTACATTTCTGGAACTTATGGACAACACTATTCTGCTGGTAACGACAGCATTCAAACGTTAGATCTAATTGAAGCATGTGGAGACGCTGAGGCATTCTGCCGTAGCAACATCCTCAAGTATGCTTCACGCTACGATCGTAAAGGCACTGCCCGTCGTGATATCATTAAGATCCTTCACTACGCATTGCTGCTGCTCCACTTCTCTGACAAATCCCAAATTACCGAATCTTACAATCAATGAGTAAAGTTATTCTTTCTAGAAAAACCCTAGATGTTCTCAAAAACTTCAGTACTATCAATTCCTCGATTGTCTTCCGTAAAGGATCCACGGTTAGAACTATCTCTAATGCAGAGAACATCCTCGCAAAGTTTACTGGCGAGGAAGTGTTTCCTGTTGACTTCGCTATCTATGATCTTAGTCAGTTCCTTTCTGGGATCTCTTTGTTTAGCGACCCTCAGCTTGAGTTTGACAACGAAAATTTTGTCAGCATCCGTGGCGGTCGTCAGTCTGCTCGCTATTTCTTTTCTGATCCAGAGATTACGCTCAAGTCTGCTCCAGAAAAAAACGTAAAGTTTCCTGGTGCTGACCTTCAGTTCAATCTAACTGGCGAAGATCTGATTGCTTTACAAAAAGCATCTGCTGTCTACAGTCTACCTGATCTTACCTTCCAATCGATTGAAGGTCATGAAGAGATTAAACTTATCCTTAGGGACAAAGAGAATGATACCAGTAATACTTATGATATCACTGTGGCAGGTTGCTCTACTGGCACCTATACTCTTGATCTTAAGATTGAGAACATTCGTCTTCTCCCTGGTGACTATACTGTCAAAGTATCCCAACACCTTATCTCAGAGTGGACCAATGTAAATACTGATTTGACTTACTACATTGCCCTTGAACCAGCGTGAAGCATATTCTCTTTACACTCAAAGGGTGTAATGTTGATCTTCTAAATGACGAGGAGTTCATCCGAGATATTATTTACACTACATCTAAAAGGTGTAAATCAACTCTGCTATCCATTAACTCACATAGGTTTGATCCGCAAGGTGTTACTTGTGTGGCGATGCTGGCAGAGAGTCATATTAGTATTCACACATGGCCAGAGAAAGGTATGGCAGTCTGCGATATCTTTACCTGTGGTGAGCATACCAAACCCAAGAAGGGTATGGAGTATATGCAAATGATGTTCAGTGCCAAGGACATCGTATCTAAATCATTTACTAGACCATTAGAATGAGCAAAGAATTTTTGTGGGTGGAGAAATACCGCCCAAATATTGTTGAGGACTGCATCCTTCCTGCTAGCACTAAACAAGTGTTTCAGGGTTTTGTAGATCAAGGAGAACTCCCTAACCTGATGCTGACAGGCACAGCAGGCGTTGGTAAGACCACTGTTGCTAAGGCATTGTGTGAGGAGATTGGTGCTTCTTACATCGTCATCAACGGGTCTGACGAGGGACGTTTCCTAGACACTATCAGGAACCGTGTTCGTCAGTTTGCTACGACTGTCTCTCTCACGTCTGGGGCATCCCACAAGGTGGTCATCATCGATGAGGCAGACAACACCACTAACGACGTGCAACTGTCTCTGAGGACTGCTGTGGAAGAGTTCCATAGCAACTGCCGTTTCATCTTCACCTGCAACTTCATCAATAAAATTATTGAACCGTTGCACTCACGTTGTACGGTAGTTGACTTTAGAATCAAACCTGAGCAGTCTACTAAACTTCAGGGAGAATTCTTTACTCGTCTCAAAACTATTCTAACAAATGAGAATGTTGAGTATGAAGACAAAGTTCTCGCGAAGCTTGTCAAGAGGTATTATCCTGATTGGCGTCGTCTTATTAACGAGTGCCAGCGTTATGCTGCCACAGGGAGTATTACTTCTGCTATCTTGGTTGACGTTGCAGATGTTAATCTGGACTCTCTACTTACATCTCTGAAGAAGAAAGACTTTACTACTGTAAAGAACTGGGTAGTTCAGCATCTGGATAACGATCCTAGTATGGTGATGCGTAAGATCTATGACAGTTTGTATGGTGTATTGAAACCTGCTTCTATTCCTGAAGCTGTTCTTATCATCGCCAAGTATATGAAAGACATTACTATTGTTCCTGATCAAGAGATCAATCTGTTGGCATGTCTGACAGAGATCATGATGAGTTGTGAATTCAAATGACGCTACTCAAATTTATTGAAAAAGAACCTAAATTTATTATGATGGAGGAAATGTATGAGAGACTCGAAAACGAAGCAGAACGGCAGTGGGCATATATCAAAAGTCAAAACGACACCAGAAAATGTAGCAGAAGCAAATAAAGCATTGTTTCATGCTACAATGAACTTACCTCATGCTGCTGCTCATTGTGGTATGACTGAACGAGAGATGAAACATATCTTTCGTGAATACTTAAAATATAACAATCCAGATTACGATGCCAGTTGACTCTCTTTATTCTATCCCTTTTTATCGTGCTAGTGTATCTAACCTTGAAACAATTCAAAGTGAGTTAAAACCTGCTATTGAAAGTATTAAAATTGATACCATAGATGATTGGGGAAGTCCGCATAAGTTATCAACAACGACCTTTACTGATAGTTTTATTGATGAATACAATTTAATTAATTTTAAAAATGAAATCTATAAACATGTAGATGTAATGTTATCTGATCTTAGATTTGATATGAGTGCAAACTACACAGATTCTATGAGGGTGAAAATTAATTCTTCATGGGTTTCGTTGTTTGAAAAACATGACTATGCACATATTCATGATCATGGTGATGCGGATATATCTGGAGTTTACTACTATAAAGTAGATGAATCTCATGGAGATTTTTTTGTATCCAGTCCTTTTCCTGCTCTCTCCTCTTCATATCCTTTCTTTCATTTGTGTAATAGAAGAACTTTTCAACCAGTAAATGGTACACTATATTTGTTTCCTGGATTTTTATCTCATGGAGTTTGTACAAATACTTCTGATGTAACCAGGATCAGTGTAGCATTTAATATTTACTTTCAACGAAACGTTTAATTATGGCAAGTTTGAAATCTCTTAAGACTCCTCTTCGTTATCCTGGTGGAAAGAGTCGTGCCTTGAGTAAACTCTTTCAGTACATTCCTAACCTGAAAGATTACACTGAGTATCGCGAACCATTTATTGGTGGTGGTTCTGTGGCATTGGAAATTGGTAAACGATATCCACACCTAGACATCTGGGTCAATGATCTTTATGAACCTCTCTATAATTTCTGGCGGGTGCTTCAGGATCAAGGACAAGAACTTCGTGATGAGTTGGTTCAACTTAAGCAACGTCATCCAGAACCAATATCAGCAAAACTATTATTTTTAGACGCCAAGGAGAAAGTGAACGATGATCAGATATCCGATGTATTTCGTGCTGTTAGTTTTTACGTTGTTAATAAGTGCTCTTTTTCTGGTCTCACTGAATCCAGTTCCTTCAGCAAGCAAGCGTCAGAGAGCAATTTCTCGATGCGAGGCATTGATAAACTTCCAGACTACTCCTTGATGATCAAGAAGTGGAAGATTACTAATCTTCGCTATCAAGAACTCTTTACTGATAACAAAGACATCTTTACTTATCTAGATCCTCCTTATGAGATTGGTTCTAATCTCTATGGTAAGAAGGGGAATATGCATAAGGGATTTGATCATGATGGGTTCGCTGCCATCTGTGATCGGTTTGTTGGTCATCAACTTGTGTCATATAATTCAACGCAACTGATCCGAGACCGCTTCAAGAAAGGGTGGACAGCTGCTGAATTTGCACACACTTACACCATGAGGAGCGTGGGGAGTTATAATACAGATCAAGCGTCTCGCAAGGAACTCGTCCTAACCAACTATGAAATGTGAAGTCACTCTCTACGTAGCAGGCACCGTCTTTAAGGAGGAGGTCATTGCTCGTAATTACGAAGAAGCAAGGCAAACTGCTATTGCTCGAAATCCCACTGCTAGAATTGTTTCTGTTACCGCTGTATTTAAATAATGTATCAACTGAAAGATTACCTGTACTCCATCAATCAATCGAAAAAAAGTATCCTAAATGATGACGCTGATGGTGAGCGAGGGTATCCTCCTTATATTGTTAATAGGTGCTTGTCTTCTTTCACTGATACTATTCTATACGTCAATGAGATGAATAAAAATTCTCACCTTGACAAGAAGATGCAATATGACTTTTTACTAAATAGTGTGAAACCGAGGAAGCGTTTCTCTCCTTGGGCACGAAAAGATTCTATTGATTATCTTGAAGTAGTTAAAGAGTATTATGGTTATAATGACGATAAAGCTCTACAAGCACTCAGAATTCTCACCAAGGATCAGTTAGATCATATTACCAAGGTATTGAATAAAGGTGGAAAAACATGAATGATGAAATTATAATCCAGTGGAAACAATCTGATATGGTTGAAGTGGTTCTTGGAGAACCAGATGATTTTCTCAAGGTGAGAGAAACTCTAACACGTATTGGTGTTGCTTCACGTAAAGAAAAAAAGATTTACCAGTCTTGTCATATTTTGCATAAGCAAGGTAAGTATTATATCGTTCACTTCAAAGAGTTGTTTGCTCTTGATGGTAAAAATACTAACTTGTCTTTAAATGATGTTCAACGTCGTAATCGTATCATTCAATTGCTTAGTGATTGGGGATTGATCACTGTTGTTAACCTTGAAACAATTAATGATCTTGCTCCTCTGAATCAAATTAAAGTCTTGTCTTTCAGAGAGAAAGGTGAGTGGACACTTGAGAGTAAGTACAATATCGGTCGCAAGAAGACTACGGTAGAGTAAACCGCAATTTTTAATAAGGAAAACCGTTATTAAACTTTAAACGATTGTCGTTAAATAAGAGTGTGATGCCTAACGGGTCGCATATAAACGTCGCTTATTTAAGGACATGGTAAACATTAACTGGGAAACATATACTCCCTACTCAATCGGATTTGATGAAACATTCAGCAGACTTGAAGCTATTGCGGGAGGTGGATCAAATTACCCACCTTACAATGTGGTGGACGGACATGATGGCAGAACCTTGCTGGAGGTCGCTCTTGCAGGATTTTCAGGAGCAGATATTGAAGTTACAACAGAACGAAATGTTCTAACAGTATCTGCTAAGAAAGCACCACCGGATAAAGAACGTAAATATTCCCACAAGGGAATTTCATATAGAACATTTTCACGCAACTGGCAAATGGCAGATGATGTAGAAGTGGAAGATGTGAAATTTGAAGATGGTCTTCTTAAAGTTCTTCTTGTCAAGAACCTACCAGAGAAACAGAAACGAAAAACTTGGTTCTAAATAAAAATGGAAGGCACTTGACGGTGCCTTTTTTTAATGCTAAACTTAGAAGGAATTCATAATAACTATGGCAGTATCAATCTTAACTTTGAAAACTGGCGATCGTGTTATTGCTGAACTGAAAGAAATCTTTGATGGGGAGGGAGACGACAAACGTGGAGTTTGTCTCCTCATGGAAGAACCATACGTTCTAAGTTTAGATGGCAGTTCGCCGCAATATCTTACTGAACAAAGTGGATCGGAATATCAAATTCGATTTAGTAAGTGGAATCCTTACTCTTCAGACTGGCAGTTTAAGATCCCCTATGATTGTATCATGACAATCAGTAATCCAGAACCTGGATTACAAGAAGCATACGAAAACAAAATCGCTGAGAAGCTTGAAAAATATGGAAGAGACACAGACACAGACACAACTGAAAGTTAATCATTCAGTTCGTATTGCAATTCTTTCTACTGGAGAAAGAATACTTTGTTTATTTGGCGATGTAAAAGATGATCAGAACAGAACAATAGGGTATAAAGTAATTTATCCTTTTGCTTTGGGTCTTGGTGATAAAGATGAAAATGGAAACCTTCCAATTAGGTATTCAAAATGGTGTCCCTATACACCAGTTCAAGAGTTTCGTATTAACGGCGAACATATTATCAGTGTAACATATCCAGATAATGCTATCTTGGAAAATTATGTTTCTGAACTTGAAGAATATGGGTTGACCAAAGATCAAATTTTTTATCCTGAGGAATCTAATGGAGATAACAGCGAACCTGCTGAAACTGCAGAATGAGTGGATTATCGCTCAGGTAGAACCTGCTGAGGGTGACACTATACCAGGTGACCCTGACGTGTGGATGATCGAACCTTATGTGGTAGACTGTGAAGGTCAAATAAATCAATGGGCTCCTCATGCTGCTGAACGTGAATTCAACGTTAGGTCTTCTGACCTGACTGTTGTGACCAATCCAAGCAAGGCACTCCTTGCTCGTTATATCGAATCTCTTGAATGAAGTTTTACACTAGTGTTGAGCAAGCAGGCAATCGTCTGCTTGTACGTGGTTATGAGAATGGCAATCGCTACAGCGTAAGGGTTCCGTTTAGTCCCACGATGTACTTGCCTAGTAAAAATTATTCTGAGTGGAAAACACTAGAAGGTGATTGTGTAGAACCACATAAGTTTGGTTCTATCAATGATGCCCGTGAATTTATCAAACAGTATAAAGAAGTTGATGACTTTGATATCTATGGAAACTCTCGTTTCCTGTATCAATACATTGCAGAGCAGCATCCTGAAGAGGAACTAAAGTTTGATAGTAGTAAGATCCGTGTCTTTACTATTGACATCGAGACTGCTGCTGAGAATGGTTTCCCTGACATCGAGACGGCAGACCAAGAGATCCTTGCTATCAGTATCAAGGACTCCTTCAGCGGTCGTATAACGGTCTTTGGTGCCCGTCCTTTTAACAACCAAGACAAGATGGTTGACTACATGCACTTCAGGTCTGAGGAGACTATGATGGGTGCTTTCCTTGACTTCTGGCAACAGAACTACCCTGATGTTGTTACGGGGTGGAACTGTCAACTGTTTGATATGCCATACATCCATAATCGTATCAATCGTATTATGGGTGAGAAGTTTGTGAAGTTGTTGTCGCCTTGGAAACTTGTGTCGCAGCGTGAGATCTTTATCAAAGGTCGTAAGAACTTCTCTATCGATATGCTTGGCATCTCGCAACTTGATTACCTTGAGTTGTATAAGAAGTTTACTTATACCAACCAAGAATCATATCGTCTGGACCATATTGCTTTTGTTGAACTTGGATCTAAGAAACTAGATCACTCAGAGTTTGATACATTCAAAGAGTTCTATGAGGGAGACTGGCAGAAGTTTATTGAATACAACATTCATGACGTTCGTCTGGTAGATCAACTAGATGATAAGATGAAGTTAGTTGAACTCGCATACACTATGGCATATGATGCTAAGGTAAATTACGAGGATGTATTCTCACAGGTTCGTATGTGGGATAACTACATCTATTGTGAACTGCTTAGGCGTAAGATTGCTATTCCTCCCAAGAAGGAAAGCGCAACTAAAACAGAGAAGTATGCGGGGGCATATGT
>CEWO01114521.1_pt1 | contig 15275 bp, 10 predicted proteins | sample 361561 | NCBI WGS metagenome assembly CEWO01 (sample SAMEA2623627, study PRJEB7988) | marine metagenome | isolation source: saline water (ENVO:00002010), including
GCGTTGCCATTGACCGACAAATTGCTGAAATTGATTCTGTATGTCGTTACGTCGCTGGGAAACGACGTTCAACTCGACGTCCGTTTATAGCTTTTGATGAATGGAACGTTTGGTATCGGACGCGCAATCGGGCCGGAATGTGGGCCGATGGGAAATTCCCAGCGCATCTGGTTGAAGAAATATATGACCTTCAGGATGCTCTGGTATGCGCCCAGTTCTTGATGAGTTTCATTCGTAACGCTGATGTTGTGAAGGTTGCCAATCTTGCACAGATTGCAAACGTGATTGCGCCAGTCCTCACACAAGACGACAAGCTACTCCGACAAACTATTTTTGAAGCCTTAGCGATGTTCGTAGGGCGGCGCGCAGGAAATTCATTGCGTCTGGGTTACAGCGGGCCGGTAGTACCTTCACCCGAATTTGATTCGGTAGCCATGTTGGATGGCGCAGCAATATTGAGTGAAGGCAACGAGTTATACGTCTTTGCAGTAAACCGTTCCACTGAAGTCAATGTGGAGTTGACGGTCGAGTTGTCGGGTTCACACCTGGAACCCGTTTCCTGTGATTTGCTGCATCATTCGGACCCAACAACACAAAACACTTGGGACAATCCTGACTCAGTTCGACGGTCTCAAATAGAAATGTCTAGCGGTTTTTCGCCTGTAATTGAACTTCCACCTCATTGCCTTGTCGCTATGACCTTGAAGGTCTCGTAGCGCAGAATTGGAAGTACTAAAACGAGACGTTTAAGTTAGAACACGTGAGAAAACGGATCTGGCGGTTCGCCTTTCTTGTTATTGTCATCGCTTACTTTTGGGCGGCTGCGAGAGCAATTCTCTAGTTACCCCTGACAAAAAAGTAATTAGCGTTCCTCCCGACGGTATGCCAAACCCAACCCAAACGGCGCTGGGGAAGGCCTCTTACGTGCTCGCACGGAAATTATGAGAAGAATCGCGAGCGTAAGTACGTAAGGAAGCATTGAAAGAATAATCGGTGAAAAGTCGACACCGAATGGTTGTAAACGTGTTTTCAACGCAAGCGTGCCACCAAAGATTAAAGCGCCAATTCCCACGCGCCCTGGGCGCCATGCCCCAAAGATCACCAGAGCGACAGCGATCCAACCCCTACCGGCTGTAAGTCCTTCAGCCCACTGGGGGGTGATGCTCAAAGTCAGATATGCACCGGACGCCCCAGCTAGGGCGCCACCGGCAGCGACGGCTGACAGACGTAAACCCAACACTGAGTGACCAGCGGAGTCTGTAGATGAAGCTGATTCACCCGCAGCTCGTAAAGCCAAGCCGAGGCGTGTACTGGACAGCACAAGGCTCACTGCAATTCCCATTAAAAGAGCCAAATAAACAATGGGAGCTTGATTAAAGAAAATTGGTCCGATCCAAGGTAGGTCAGAAAGGCCTCCCCATTCGACCGGAATTAACTCGGCGCCTGGTGGTAGGCCTACGTAGTCTTTACCTAAATATGCCGCTAGCCCAAGGCCCAATATGGTTAGTGATAAACCAGAAACAACTTGTTCGGCACCTAACCCAACCGTAAAGACACCGTGCACTGAAGCCAAGAGCGCGCCGCTCAGCATTGCAACCAGTAACGCTGCCCAGGGGTTCTTAAGTTCGACTCCAACTATGAACGCAGTTACGGCGCCAATGGCCATCATGCCTTCAACACCGAGGTTAAGGACACCTGCTTTTTCGGCTAGAAGTTCACCAAGCGCAGCCAGGTAGAGGAGGGCGCCGAAAGAGACGGTTGCGACAAAAAGCCCAATGATTGAGGCCTCAGTCATCACTCATTTCCTTCTTTATAGAACGTGTGTTGGCATCTAAAACAATGCGGTAGCGGCTTAACACTCCGGCTCCAATAGCGCCAAATAGAACGAAGGCTTGCAAGATTGTGGAAACAGAAGAGGAAACGCCCAGTGTTTGGATACTTTGTCCGCCAATTTGTACTGCTCCGAAAAGTAAAGCGACGACAGCTACACCCGAAGGGCGCATTAATGCCAGAGCAGCAACGATGATGCCGGCGAAGCCGAACCCGTTGGAGATAGTTTCAGTTAGACGGTCGGCTGTGCCCGTTAGCTCAATTCCTCCTGCTAGTCCTGCGATCGCACCACTTAACACGAGGACGGTGAGGATTTTCTTAGATAGAGAAATACCGCTATAGCGTGCTGTGGCTTCCGAAGAACCAGCAATCCTCAACTCGTAACCCCACGCGGTGTACCGGACTGCCACTGAAGCGATGACGATAACGGCAACTGCTATGAGAAGGCCGAAATGAGCTCTGCTGAACAATGTGGGTAAACGAGCTTGATCAGGAAGCATTGGCGCGAGTGGGAAATTGAAAGAATCGGGATCTTTCCATGGGCCATGTATCAGCCATTGGACTAACCGAATTGCCACTTCGTTCAACATCAATGTCGTGATGATTTCATTCACGCCTAGTTTTGCTCGGGCTAGGGCGGGCCCCAGTGCTAGAACCCCACCGCCTCCTATTGCGGCGATGAGCATCATTGAAATCAGGATGATTCCAGGCCAATCTCCTCCAATTCGTGCAACCCATGCAGCGGCAATCGCACCTGCCATAATTTGGCCTTCGGCGCCAATGTTCCAAAGCCCCATGGATCCTGCTACTGCCACCGCGAGCCCTGCTAAACCGAGAGGCACCGCTCGGTTAATTGTCTTTGCCCAAGCATCTGGATCTCCGAGTGAGGCTTCAAACATACGGGAGTAGATCTTCAAGGGATCGTGCCCAGCGGCGAGTAGCAGCAATGTTCCGACAATCAGTGCAATAAGCAACCCGGCCCCAAAAGCAAGGGGTTGCCCACCTGGTAGTGGTTGTTCTCGAAGACTGAGGCGCGGCTGTCTCATATTTCAGTCATTGCCTGTCCATCAGAAAGCATCGCTATTCCAACCGCATCTCGCGACGCAGTTCGAGGATCAAATTCGCCTCGAATAATTCCACTTTCCATGACTAGAAGCCGGTCGGCGATAGTCAATAACTCGTCTAAGTCTTCAGAGATCATGATTACAGCGACACCAGAATTTCGTTGCTCGATGAGGAGTTCTTGTATTGCTTTAACACCCTGGACGTCAAGGCCGCGTGTTGGCTGCGAGGCCACTATCACTGAGGGTTGTCCATCAAGTTCTCTGCCAACTAGCAAACGTTGGAGGTTGCCCCCCGAGAGTGCCGCAATAGGCCCGTTGAAGTCTGCTGAACGGACACCAAACCGTTGCACAATGTCTTTGCAATATGCCAGTGCTTTCTCGGCCAAAATAAACGGCCCGCGGCGTTGTTGGCGGTAAACCCGCAAAATCGCATTGTCGGTTATCGACAGTCTTGGTGCTAACCCAACTCCTAAACGATCCTCGGGTATGTAAGCGAGTCCGGACCTAAATCGAAATTGAGGACTTGCATCGGTGATGTCAGCATCGTTCATTATCAACGAACCACTGGTGGAAGGTCTGAGCCCTGCGATCACATCGGCTAGCTCGCGCTGGCCATTACCGGCGACGCCAGCGATGCCGATGATTTCACCAGCGTTGACTTGAAAGCTGAGGTTAGAGAAGGCCTCAAGTCCACGATCTCCCAAGGTGCTTAATCCATTGAGCTTTAATACAGGAGCTCCAGGGGTATTGGGTTCGGGCCTGTCTGCGGTACTAGCGGAAGTACCGACCATTAACTGGGCCAACTCGCGCTGATCAGTTGATTCAATTGGTAGGGCACTCGCTACGGTTTTTCCCTGTCGCAGCACAGTTGCCTCATCGCATATCCCCGAAACTTCGTGCAACTTATGGCTAATGAAGATGATGGACCTGCCATCATCTGCCATTTTTGTCAAAATCTCGCCTAGTTCATCAACTTCGCTTGGTGTCAGTACCGTGGTCGGTTCGTCAAGAATCAGTACTTGCGCGTTGCGCCAAAGAATTTTTAATATCTCTACCTTTTGGCGCTCGCCCATAGACAGTTGCCAAAGCGGTTGGGAAGGATCAACCTTGAGACCAAACCGTTCGGCTAGTTCCGAGACTTCTAACTCGACTTGTTTGGTCCGCAGAACTCTTGGAGCCGACCCAAGAATCACGTTTTCAGCCACCGAAAAAGATGGGATTAATCGGAACTCTTGATGGACCATTCCAATTCCAGCGCTTAGGGCGTCAGCAGGGTTCCGAAACTGTTGGGATTGACCGTGAATCCTTAACTCGCCACTATCTGGTCGGTATACCCCGGCGAGGATGTTCATCAGCGTTGATTTCCCAGCTCCATTCTCTCCTAACAGGGCGTGAATGCTGCCAGTTCGTACACGCAGATTCACTCCAGCGTTCGCTGTAACGCCAGGGAAAGACTTCCAAACGTCGGATAGCTCGACTGCTAATGCTGAGTCGTTGGTCGAAAATGGAGCCTGGTTCATATCAATGAAATTCTGGTAGCGAGAACGCGATAGCGGCGCCGACGTGAATACTTCGCGCCGACGCCGCTAAAGGTTGTCCTTTGATTGGCTAACTCAGCCTGTAGATCCGATTACGCCTTCGACGAAGAACATCATTCCGAGCATTGCGCCGTCATCCATGACTTCTCCGGCGGCCAGAACTTCATTTCCATCCTGATCGTTGATAGGTCCGGTGAATGGGTGCAGATCACCTGCGATGATTGCGGCCTTCGCTTCCATCACCTGATCTACAACTCCTTGGTCAACATCACTCGCTATTGGAGCTAGATCAACGATTCCCTCAGCCATTGAGCCCCAGTATGCAGTTGGCGCATAGGTGCCGGCTTGTGCCGCTTCAATGATCTCTACGTACCGCGGACCCCAGTTCCATACGGGTGCGGTCAAGAACGCTTCAGGAGCAAATTCACTCATATCGGTGTTATAGGAAACCCAACGTGCCCCCGCTGCTTCAGCTTTTTCACCAGCAGCAGTGGAGTCTTGATGCATAGCGATCACATCGGCGCCTTTATCCAAGAGGGCTTGAGCTGAATCGCCTTCTACTGCAGGATCGAACCAGGTACTTGTCCAAATCACTTCTACTTCAGCGTCTGGGTTAATTGCTTGAACACCAAGTGTGAAAGCGTTGATTCCGCGAATTACTTCTGGAATCGGGAACGCCGCCACGTAGCCAATCAGATTTGACGTTGTTGCGGAGCCAGCAACCATGCCGGACAGGTAGCGAGGTTCATACATGCGGCCAAAGGTGTTTCCGAAGTTTGTTTCATTCATTTTGTAACCGGAAACGTGTTCAAAAACGACGTCGGGGTATTCATCAGCAAGCGCCAACATGTCATCCATGTACCCAAAGGAGGTACCGATAATTACGTTGTAGCCCTGGTCAATGAAATCCCGAACGTAATTGCCGAAATCAGCTGTTCCCTCGGGAACGGCGTCTACGTACGCAGTTTCAACCCCAGTCATTTCTTCGGCGTATTGGCGACCAACATCATGGGCGTAGTTCCACCCGGCATCACCAATTGGTGCGACCATTATGAAAGCTGCCTTGGTCTCTGGCCCAGAATCAGCCTCTTCTTCTGTCTCAGATGAAGAACTTGCTTCGCTACTGGAAGAACTTGCTTCGCTACTGCTTGATGAACTGCTGTCGTCGCTTCCACATGCCGTAAGCATGCCGAAGGCAAACAGCACTGCAAGTAGTGCAATTAATCTTTTCCGCATTATCTGCCCTATCGTTAAATTCGACTTCGAACCCTCGCATCATGCCACACTCTCAGTGCCCGGTGAGCGCTTAGAGTCAAGAGTTAACAAAGAAAGAAGCAAGAGTTAACAAAGAAAGTTGTTGACTGAAAATTGTTTTCGGATTAGCTGATAATTCAGCTACCTACTGCCGTCTAAGAGTTGTGGTCCCACCCGGCAAAAGCATCAATCGTTGCGTATACGTCACCGAGTGGGTACAGAACTGGTGAGGTGCAACCGTTAGCCATGTAACCGGCGACGGCCTCCCGAGCTTCGGCGGCAGTTCCTGAGGCAGTCAACATTTGGACAATGTCATCGGGAACCAATTTTGCTGCTGCTTCCACCTGCTCATGGGTAGCTGGCCAGGTCAAAATTTGCCCCACATCGTCAAGTAATGATTTAGGCACACCAGATGCTTCCATTATGTGGGGTTGTTGCCCAAGGTATTGAGCGACCATATTTCTTGCCATGCCGAGAGCAGTGTCTCGATCTTCATGCACAGAGCACACAACTAGCTGGGGACGGTCAATCTCGTCTATAGATCGCCCAGCTTTCTCCGCGCCTTTTTGCAAAGCGTCCATTGCCCGGTTGTTGTAGTCAGGAGAAACGAGGTAATTCAAAACTACTCCGTCTGCAATTTCACCCGTTAGTTCCATCATTTTCATACCGGTTGCACCGATATAAATGGGGACGTCTTTAGGTTTGCGTTCCTGATACACGTAATCCAGTTCGACCCCGTCAAGGCGCACAAACTCACCTTCAAACGTGACGGTTTCGTTTGCAAGCAACGCGCGCACAACATCAACAACCTCACGCATGACTTTCAGCGGTCGAACGCGAGATACACCAACTTTTGTAGCCAGTGGGTCCCACCACGCGCCCAAACCACACAGAATTCGGCCCGGAGCAAGATCATCAAGAGTCGCGAACATTGACGCGAGACGAGCGGGATTTCTTGTCCAAACATCGATAACTCCGGAACCAATCTTGATTTTTTCAGTACATGTCGCAAAAGCTGCCATTGGTACGGATGCTTCCCTCACCAATCGGGAATCTGCCTGCCAAACAGCGTCAAAATTGCGCTCTTCGGCGTATTTGGAGAAGCTAATTCCCTCGGAAATAGCATGCGCGTCCTGGAGGTATATAGCGGGTCGAGTCACAGAATCTCCGATGTAGAAGTGCAGAATGAACACTAACGAAATATCGAGCTAACAGGAATCACTGGCTATTTTGGGAATGAATCGGGTTCAATAAACACATGGAGTTGCCATCAGGACCATCGGTGACCATCAACGGCACCCGTCTTCTGGCGCGCATAGAGGAACTTGCACAAATCGGGGCGATTGAAGGAACTCAAGGCTGTTCAAGGCTGGCATTTACCGACTCCGATCGTGAGGGCAGAGACCTTGTGATGACCTGGATGACCGATCTGGGTTTGACAGTCACAGTTGACGCAGTCGGAAATGTTGTGGCCTCAACCAGTTCAGCTGGCGCCACAGGAGCAGTAATGGCGGGCTCGCACATTGACACAGTTGGAACCGGGGGCCGTTTTGACGGCAACCTAGGGGTTTTAGCTGGTTTGGAGGTCATTGAAGCGACTCTCGCTGCCGATATCGAACTCAATCGGCCACTTGCTGTTGCCTTCTTTTCCAACGAGGAGGGTTCTCGCTACCCGCCAGACATGATGGGAAGTCTTGCCTATGTGGGAGGGATGAGCGTTGAGTCTGTCCTCGAAATAGAGGGCGCTGATGGGACAGTTGTCGGAGACGAATTAGAACGCATTGGGTATCGCGGAGCGGCGCCGTGCCCTGGAGCTGTGCCCCATGCTTTTGTTGAACTGCATATCGAACAGGGACCGGTTCTAGACAATGAAGCGATCCAAATAGGCGTCGTCGAAGGAGTGCAAGGGATCTCATGGACGGAGCTGAAATTCATTGGTCAAAGTAACCACGCTGGCACCACACCCATGTCCTTGCGTCGTGACCCTATGGCTGTAGCGGCAGAAGTGGCAGTAGCGGCGCGATCAATAGCGACTGATCTAGGTGGCACCCAAGTCGCCACAGTGGGATCACTTACCCTTCACCCAAACCTTGTGAATGTTGTTCCCGCGCATGCAACCATGACCGTGGATTTGCGTAACACAGATGAAACTCTGCTACGTCAAGCTGAACAACAGTTAATGAACAGTGTCCAACAAATTGCTGATCGTGAAGACGTCATTGTTGAAAGTCGTTCGCTCGCGCGTTTCGAACCCGTTGAATTCGATGAGCGAGTTGTCGACTGTATTGAGGCTCTAGCGAAACAAAAGGGTCTATCGACACGGAGAATGCCTTCGGGCGCAGGTCATGATGCCCAGATGATCGCGCGTGTTTGCCCAACTGGAATGATTTTTGTTCCCAGTCTCGATGGCATCAGCCATAATCCGGCTGAACATACTGACGACGAAGATTTGGTCGCCGGTACGCAACTGCTTGCAGACGCGATGCTCGCTCTAAGTGAGGTGACCTGGTGAGATCCTTGCGAATAGGGGCCGCTCAACTAGGCCCGATAGAAAGAACCGAAACCAGAACTGAAGTCGTAGAACGCTTGATTGCGCTGCTTCGTCAGGGGAGCGATGCTGGCTGTGAGCTGGTTGTTTTCCCGGAATTGGCGCTTACTACTTTTTTCCCACGTTGGTACCTCGACGACAACCCAACAGAATTAGATGCATATTACGAAAGTGCTATGCCTGGCCCAGAAACCCAAGCGCTCTTCGATGAAGCACAATCACTAGGCGTTGGCTTCTATCTTGGCTACGCGGAACAAACCCCCCAAGGCAATCGGTACAACACCTCGGTTCTGGTGGAACGTGACGGCTCTATCGTCGCGAAGTATCGCAAAGTTCATTTACCCGGTCACGAGGAACACGAACCTGAGCGCCCGTTTCAGCATTTAGAACGCAGATATTTTGAAGAAGGGCCTGATGGCTTTGATGTATCTAATGCCTTCGGTGGCGTTATCGGCATGGCGCTGTGTAACGATCGCCGATGGCCAGAAACATATCGAGTTATGGCGCTGAAAGGCGTTGAAGTAATCCTTATTGGTTACAACACGCCGATGCACTACGCCCCAGACCCCTCACAAGATGCGCTCCAATCGTTCCACAATCAGCTCGTTATGCAAGCAGGCGCGTACCAAAATGGAACCTGGGTTGTTGGGGTTGCAAAAGGAGGCGTTGAAGAAGGCGTCGATTCCCTCGCTGAGTCGATGATTATTGCTCCGTCCGGCCAAATCATTGCTCAGGCAACTACGGCCCAAGATGAGCTAGTCGTCGCGGATTGCGACCTTGACTGGTGCAAGCATTACAAAGAAACACTGTTCGACTTCGAGCGCTATCGCCGACCCGAAATGTATGACCTGATAGCGGAGCCAAAGAGCGGACAATGATTTCCTTTAATTTGAACGGGAGCCCCGTTTCAGTGTCGGATCAACACGAACATCTCCTTAGCGCTCTCAGAGATGAACTCGGTGTGATTTCGCCGAAAGATGGTTGTGCTCCCTCAGGGCAGTGTGGCTGCTGCACCGTATTGGTTGGGGACAAAGCCCGCGTAGCTTGTCAAACTTCTCTTGAACGAGTCGCTGGCGAAGAAATCACCACACTTGAAGGATTCGATCGGCAGGAACTAGATCGATACTGCGAAGTGTTTGCTGCTAATGGTGCACTTCAATGTGGGTTTTGTATCCCGGGCATTCTTGTGCGTGCCAAAGCGTTAATCCAAAAAAAGGGTGAAGCCCTCACTCGTGATGAAACGGCGCGACATCTTGGTGCGCACCTATGTCGTTGTACGGGGTACGTCAAAATCTTGGACGCTATTGAGGACCTAGCAACTGGAGTGCCAGTGTCCGTTCAGCCGCCCAAAGGAGTGGGTTCTAGAGGCACGAAATATGAAGCCGAAGCACTTGCTGCAGGAGTAAGACCTTTTATCGACGACATGGATGTTGACGGGCTCCTTCACGGCGCTCTTAAACTCAGCGACCATGCCAGAGCAGACGTTGTGGCAATTAACGTCGACGAAGCTCGCGCTTTAGAAGGAGTGGTTGGAGTCTTCACTGCAGCCGATATCCCCGGCGAAATTCGGGTTGGTTTAATCCATAAAGATTGGCCGGTAATGATTCCCGAAGGAGGACGAACGTCTTATCTCGGTGATGTGTTAGCCGTAGTGGTGGCGATCAATAAATCCATAGCTGTTCGAGCGACCGAGTTAGTTCACGTTGAGTACGAAGTACATCAACCAAAGACCGACCCAATCCGAGTAGTAACCGACAGTGAGGACGCGGTCTGGGGACTTGAAGGAAACGTCTTGTCAACGTCTACCTATCAACGAGGTGACGTTGACATAGCTCTCGAACACTCAGCTCATGTAGTAACTGAAACCTTTCAAACCCAACGAGTTGAGCACGCGTTTCTTGAACCGGAATCAACATTGGCTATCCCAACCGATCAGGGATTACACGTCTACACCGGGGGACAAGGGATCTGGGACGATCGCAACGACATAGCCCGTGTACTTGACCTAGAACCGGCAAGGATTGTTACCGAGCTAGTCACAAATGGTGGGGCATTTGGTGGCAAAGAAGACATGTCAAACCAGGTCCATACAGCCCTATCTGCATGGCTTCTCCAGCGTCCGGTCCAAATCACGTTGTCTCGCGAACAGTCCTTGCTGATGCACCCAAAACGACACCCGATTCGCATGACCTACGAAGCCGGATGCGATTCCGAAGGAAAATTAACAGCTGTAAGAGCGAGAATGCTCGGTGATTCAGGACCCTATGCATCAGTTGGAATGAAAGTTCTGGAACGCGCCGCCGGTCACGCCACAGGGCCCTACGTTCTACCAGCCGTAGACGTTGAGGCCATCGCCGTTCGCACCAATAACCCGGTTTGCGGAGCTTTCCGAGGATTCGGCGCCAACCAGGCGCAGTTCGCCATGGAAGGCGTAATGGACCGACTAGCAGAACAAGTAGGAATCAGCGGCTGGGAAATTCGCTCTCGAAATGTCGTCAAGCCAGGAGACGTCTGGGGTCCAGGCCAAATCATGGACGACGGATGTCTTGGTGCTCGAGCTTGTCTTGACGCAATTAAACCTGCTTATGAAACGGCACTCCAAGCAAAGGTGCCAGTAGGAATAGGCCTGGGACTGAAAAATTCAGGACTTGGTAACGGGTTTGACGAAATAGCGAAAGCAGTAGTCCACTTTTGCGAAAATGGAACCGTAGAAGTACGCCACTGCTGGACCGAAATGGGTCAGGGTGTCCACAACGTCGCTCTCCAAGTAGCGGTTGAGGAGCTCGGAGTCTCCGCTGATCAGGTCAAAGTGATCGTCGATTCGACCCGTGAATTGGGAGCCGGTCAGACAACTGGAAGCAGGGGCACACTTATGGGCGCCGGAGCAGTGCAAGACGCCTGCCGGGTAGCACTCCTTGATAATTGCCAAGTCGGAGTCGACTATGAAGGCAGCTATCGCATCAACTGGACCAACTCCCTGAGCGAGGGCGTCGAAAATCCAGTTATCCATTCAACTTTTGGATACGCGGCACAACTGGTGCTGCTTGATCCAGAAACATATGAAGTCGAACGCGTTGTTGCCGCCCATGATGTTGGACGGGCAGTCAATCCACTGCTGTGCGAAGGGCAGATTGAAGGCGCTGTTCACATGGGCTTGGGTTACGCGCTAACTGAGGGATTTCCGACCGATTCGTTAGGCCGACCCCTCAACACCACTCTTCGGAGTCTCGACATCATCCGACCAAAGGACATGCCTCCCGTTGACGTCATCATCGTCGAATCACCTGAACCCGGAGCTCCCTATGGGATAAAAGGCGTTGGCGAAATTGGGCTTGTACCCACTGCAGGCGCAGTCGCCGCCGCCATTCGCTCAACAGGTCAAGAATGGCCAACCGAATTGCCGATTCAAAACACAGCAAACCGTGAACGAGCCGACGCGTGGCGTTAGAAGACTTAGCGCCTAACCAAACCAGCGGGTTGGTTTGCGCACACCATCACCTATACAGCGCGCTCGCCCCAGGCATGCCGGCACCCCCGCGAACCCCTACTTCCTTTCGAGACATTCTTGAACTCGTATGGTGGCGCCTCGACCGAGCGTTAGACCTAGAAATGCTGGAATGGTCAGCCAAACTTGGAGCCCTTGAGGCCATCGAAGCTGGCACTACGGCCATAGTTGACCATCACGAATCACCCAATGTGATTGAAGGCTCATTAGATGTGATTGCTAACGCCTGCGCAGAAGTGGGTGTGCGAGTGAATTGCTCATATGGGGTCACCGATCGCCATGGAACAGAAGGTGCGCAACGAGGCCTCGAAGAAAATAGACGGTACTTAGCGGCAGGAGGTGTGGGCATGGTCGGCGTTCACGCGGCCTTTACCTGCGAACCTGACACCCTCCTCGCAGCCAGCGAACTAGCCCAAACTCATGGTGTCGGAGTTCACATACACGTAGCCGAAGGAACGGACGATCTGGACGCAAGTGACCGGCTAAGAGATCTCAGCCGGGATAACTGGCTCCTAGTCCATGGAGTCCATTTAGATGACAACCATGGGCTGAGTGGCTACATCGTGCATAATCCCCGATCAAATATGAACAACTCAGTTGGCTATGCAGCACCACACAGACTCGGACTCCCAATAGCTCTGGGAACTGACGGTATAGGCGCGGCAATGCTCGAAGAATTTCGTATCGCGTACGCCCGACTCCGAGAATACGACGTTACGGCAACCCCTGAACTCCCTTGGTCCTGGCTAGAAACTGGGTATCGAATAACTCCCGAAGCGGCACATGATCGAGTCACATGGTTTGACGGACCGATCGATCCATGGCGGCTCGCATTTCACACCAACATGAAACCTCAGTCAGTAGAAATTGGCGGAGAAGTTGTCTACACCGAAGGGAAGCCAACCCGCGTAGACGCGACGGAAATTCGAGCCAAAGCTGCAGAGCAAGCACAACGTCTTTTTACAAAGCTCGAAAATATGGTGTGATCCCTAACTGTCAACAGAGGCCAGGTGCTCAAGTACTAGCGAAGGCGTTAGAGGAAATTTATTAATCCAAACGCCAGTTGCATCATGAAGCGCCGCAGTTACAGCGGGTGCATATGTGATGTACGGCATCTCCGACACGCCACGCGCTCCCCACGGACCCAAAGGATCAGCACCTTCCAAAATTACACAGTCCACCTGGCCTGGAACATCTCCGATTCCAGGAATCAAATACTGCGATAACCGCGGATTTTGAATGCGTCCATTCTCCACGACGAGTTGCTCGCTCAAGGTATAACCATGTGCCTGGGCGATAGCCCCTTCAATCTGACCTCGCAGCATCTGAGGATGGATCGCTCTGCCGACATCATGAACTGACACAACACGATCAACTCTTATGTGGCCAGTTCCAATATCTACAGTGAGCTCGACGGCTTGAGCCATGTAGCCGTAGCAAAAGTTTGGTTGCCCTTCACCAGTCACCGGGTCCAACGCCTCGGTCTCGGGGGGTTTATAACGGAAATGCCCTGCTGCAGGTCTTGCCCCATCTGCCCAGGTTTTTTCTGCTTCTTCCACCGCACCCAAAACTGAATTCCCCGCCATGAATGTCAAACGAGATGCCGACGCTGACCCCGAGTCTCCGCCCGTTGAAGTATCACTGAAGGACCCCTCGACGCATTCGAAATCAAGACCGACCGCGTCAGCAACCATTTGGGTTAGCGCCGTGTGAACACCTTGCCCTACCTCAGCGGCACTATGGAAAAGCTCAACGCGACCAGGGCGCTCATCGTCTACATCACCGTGGAAAACGACGTCTGCTTCACATGCTTCTGGAAAGCCGAAACTAAAGCCCACATTTTTCATACCGACTGCATATCCGCGCCCTTGGCGGAGCTGCGTAGTTTCAGCAGGCAATGATGCAATCGGCGCAAAGGGAGGGTGGTTAGGTAAATCTTCTGAGGGCGGCACTCGTTCAACGCATGCATCTATCACCCTGGTCACACCGACGCCCTCCGGCAGACCTGACTGAGTAATGCCATCAGATAAGTCAGTAAGAGCGTTGCGTTGCCGCAACTCCATGGGATCCATCCCCAGTTTGCTTGCCAACTTGTTCATCTGTGATTCAGCGACAAACGCGCCTTGTGGACCACCAAAACCGCGAAACGCTCCACCCGGAACGCTATGGGTGTAGATAGCTCTACTGTCGATACGAGCGTTAGGAACGTTGTAGGCACCGGCTACCGACAAATGAAGATTTCCCAAAACCTTGTTAGATGTGTAGTTGTAGGCGCCAGCATCGAGCCAAACATCGGCTTCAACAGCGGTAATCACGCCGTCAGACGTGGAGCCCAGTCGAGCAGTAACGGTGGCTCGATGCCGCTTGTGGTGACCAACAATTGACTCTTCTCGGGACCAACCACAATGAACAGGTCGATTGATCCCCAAAGCATTCAACTTGTGGGCTGCAACCGCCATAACGATCTGCAAACTCATGTCTTCTTTTCCGCCAAACGCGCCCCCGATAGCGGCATATCTGACACGAACCTCTTCTTCATCCAGAGCAAGAGCATGAGCGATCTGCTCTCGATCCTCGTGCACCCATTGACCACTTGTTTCGACGGTGACGCGATCCTGTTCGTCTATCCAGGCTGTGGCGGCCTCCACCTGAAGGTAAGCGTGTTCCTGATGCGGTAGCTCGTAAGTCCCCTCAATCACTACGTCAGCAGCCTCCATACCTTGAGCTGCGTCGCCTTTGCGAATTTGCAAGGTGTGGTACGTGTTTGTTGAAGAGCCCGGGTGTACTAAAACTTCGTCCGTCTTGGCGGAAGCGACGTCACTTGCCATCGGCAATGGCTCCCACTCGGTATCGATTAGAGCTGACGCGCGTCGCGCTTCACTCAGGGACTCTGCGACGACCACTGCAAGATGATCAGCCTCCCATCGGCTTACGTCACATGGGACCGAACTGCGCCCAGTGTCGTTGAGCCCAATGAAAACTGGTTGATCAAATAAAGTAAGCCCATATTCATTCACTGGAACATCAGCGGCTGTAACAACTGTTACGACACCTGGTGATGCGACCACCTTCGATAGATCTATAGAAACCAACCGGGCGTGTGGTTGATTCGTAAAGACGACAACGGCATGTAGCGCGTTGTCTGGTACTCGGTCTGCTGGGTACAACGCTAGACCGGTAACTTTGTCGACTGCATCGACACGTGCTGGATCTTTTCCGACCGCCATCAGGAATCACTTCCCGCCTTATCGCTTAGCCGAAGGGACTTAATTATCGAGTAGTACCCAGTGCATCGACATAGGTTTCCGGCCAGAGCGGATTCAATTTCGTCATTTGATGGGTTGTTGTTTTCCTCTAATAATGTGGCGGCAGCAACTAGAAACCCAGGTGTGCAAAATCCGCATTGAACAGCGAACTCTTCAAGAAAGCGTTCCTGAACTGGGTGAAGGTGTTCCCCGCTAGCAAGGCCCTCAATAGTTACCACCGACGCGCCGTCGGCTTGTGCTGTCGGGGTAAGGCAACTCATCACCGCCGAA
>CEWO01200242.1_pt1 | contig 15190 bp, 13 predicted proteins | sample 361561 | NCBI WGS metagenome assembly CEWO01 (sample SAMEA2623627, study PRJEB7988) | marine metagenome | isolation source: saline water (ENVO:00002010), including
CATCTATGGAATTTGGTACTACTGACAATGACTTAGTTGACGAAGAGTTTTCAGATGATACATCTATGAAATTTGATTTACCTAAAAATCAATCTTCAGTTATTAAGGTGATTGGTGTCGGAGGTGGAGGAAGTAATGCGGTTAATCACATGATTAAACAAGGCATTAAAGGTGTAGATTTTGTTATTTGCAATACTGATGCTCAAGCTTTAGACGAGAGTCAGGCTTTAACAAAAATACAATTAGGTATTTCGTTGACAGAAGGTTTAGGTGCAGGTGAAGATCCAACTGTAGGAGAAAAATCAGCCTTAGAAAGTGAAGATGAAATTCGACAAATATTACAAAAAAATACAAAAATGGTATTTGTAACTGCTGGGATGGGGGGTGGTACTGGTACAGGAGCAGCTCCGGTGATTGCTAAATTGTGCAAAGATCTAGACATCCTAACCATAGGAATTGTAACCGTTCCTTTTGGATTTGAGGGTCCAAAACGTTTTAAACAGGCTCAAGACGGAATAGATAAGATAAGGCAATATGTTGATTCTTTGATAGTTATTAATAATGATAAATTAGTTGAAGTTTATGGGGATCTAGGATTGACTTCAGGTTTTGAGAAGGCAGATGAAATTTTAATGGTAGCTGCTAGAAGTATTTCAGAAGTTATTACTAAACATTGTTCAATCAATATTGATTTAAATGATGCAAAAACTATTTTAAAGGATAGTGGAACAGCGATTATGGGTTCGGGTACAGCAACTGGTCCTAATCGTGCAGAAGAAGTTGTAAAACAAGCGCTAGATTCACCACTTTTAAATGATAACCATATACACGGTGCAAAAAAAATATTATTATTAGTTCTCTCAGGTACTAATGAGATTACAATAAAAGAAATAGATCAAATCAATCATCATTTGCAAAGAGAAGCAGGAGGTGATGCAAGTATTATTTTAGGTGTCGGTAAAGACGTAAGTTTAGGAGATGAAATTAGTATTACTATTATTGCAACAGGTGTTTTGGGAGGCAATGTTGATCCAGCGACAGGTACAGAGGTCAAAAAGATTCATGTTTTAAATTCAGATGCAGGTCTTGAAGAGCAAAGTCAAAAGATATCAACTGTATTGGATAATTGTGAAAAAGAAAATACAGATTCGGAAGAAAATAATGAAAAAGAGATTTTTGTTAATTTTGATGAATCTCTATCAAAACAGGCATTTTCTAAAGAAAACAATCATAAAAAATCAGTAAGTAGAAATATAATTTCTGATAATTTAGATGAAATAAGTGATGTTAATATTAAAAGAGCTGAGGAGAGAAAGAAGCGATTGCAAAAGTTCCATAATTTAAATTTTAATAATCAGGTAGTTCTCAAAGAATTAGAAGATGAACCAGCATATAAAAGGCAGGGGCTAGAATTAGATAAAATTGAACATTCTTCATCGGAATCTGTTTCGGGTTTTATAATAGAATCACAAGATGAAGACTTGGAAATAAAAAATAATAATTCATTTTTACATGATAATGTTGATTAGGTATGAGTTTAGAACAAAAAATTATGGCTGACATTAAGGTTGCAATGATTGCTAAAGATAGTTTAAAATTAGAAGTTCTTAGGGCAATCAAGTCAGCTATTTTACTGGTTAAAACTGACAAGCAGTCATCTAATTTGGACGAAGATAAAGAAGTTCAAATTTTGCAAAAGCTTTTAAAGCAACGTAAAGAGTCTTGTGAAATTTATTTAAAACAAGATCGTTCAGACTTAGCAAGCCATGAAAAAAATCAAGCAAGTATTATTTCTAAATATTTACCAACACCATACTCTAACTCAGAACTTCAGGATTTAGTTAATAATATAATGAAAGAAAATAATCTATATACGAAGAGTGATATGGGGAAGTTAATTTCATTGGTAATGAAAAATGTTAAAGGAAGAGCTGATGGAAAGTCAGTGTCTGAAGTTGTGAAACAAAAATTATTATAAAAAAAAACCCTGTTGAAACAGGGTTTTTTAAAATTCTAATTACATCATTCCGGGCATTCCTCCTCCCATTCCTGGAGCTCCCATTGGTGGTGCTGGATTATCTTCTTTTATATCAGCAAGCACACATTCTGTAGTTAATAACATGCCTGAAACAGATGCTGCATTTTCTAATGCAATTCTTGTTACTTTCGTAGGGTCAATGATTCCAGCTTTTAACATATTTTCATATGTATCACTTTTAGCATTATATCCAAAATCACCTTTCTTACTTAAGATTTTTGAAATAACGACAGATCCTTCTCCGCCAGCATTTGTTACAATTTGTCTTAATGGCTCCTGAATTGCTGTTGCAATAATTTGAATCCCGGTGTTTTCATCTTCATTAACACCATTTAATTTATTTAGCTTGTCACCAGCTCTAATTAATGCAACGCCTCCCCCTGGTATAATCCCCTCTTCAATAGCTGCTTTAGTGGCTGCTAGAGCATCATCAACTCTATCTTTCTTTTCTTTCATTTCAACTTCACTGGGTGCTCCGACATATAGTACTGCTACTCCGCCAGCAAGTTTTGCTAATCTTTCTTGAAGTTTTTCTTTGTCATAATCAGAGCTTGTAGTTTCTATTTGTGCTTTTATTTGACTTATCCTCATGGAAATATCTTTCTTTTTTCCATTTCCGTTTACAATTGTTGTATTGTCTTTGTCAACAACAACTTTTTCACATTTCCCAAGCATGTCTATTGTAGTTGATTCTAGCTTGTGTCCTTTCTCTTCAGAAATTACTACGCCACCAGTCAATACAGCAATGTCTTCTAGCATTTCTTTTCTTCTATCGCCAAATCCGGGTGCTTTTACAGCAGCAATTTTTAAGCTACCTCTTATTTTATTCACAACTAATGTTGCTAAAGCTTCACCATCAACATCTTCAGCAATAATTAATAATGGTTGACCAGTCTGTGAAGTTTGTTCCAAAACAGGTAATAAGTCTTTCATGTTAGAAATTTTCTTGTCAAAAATTAACAATAATGGATTATCTAGTTCAGCCTCCATTTTATCAGGATTGGTAACAAAATATGGTGAAAGATATCCCCTGTCAAATTGCATACCTTCAACAATTTCTACAGAAGTGTCAGTTCCTTTTGCTTCTTCAACAGTAATTACTCCTTCTTGACTAACCTTAGCCATGGCTTCAGCAATTAATTTGCCAACCTCACTATCATTATTTGAGGATATTGTTGCTACTTGTTCGATCTTTTCATTGTCATGTCCAACAGATACAGATTGAGACTTTAGCTCTTTCACTATAACCTTTACAGCCTTATCAATACCACGTTTTAAATCCATTGGATTTGCACCAGCGGTTACATTTTTTAGTCCGGTTGATACAATTGATTGCGCAAGTACAGTTGCAGTTGTCGTACCATCTCCTGCTTCATCAGCAGTTTTAGAGGCAACTTCTTTTACCATTTGAGCCCCCATATTTTGAATGGTGTCTTCTAGTTCAATTTCTTTCGCAACTGATACACCATCTTTTGTGATTGATGGTCCTCCAAATTTTTTATCAATTACTACATTTCGTCCTTTTGGACCCAGTGTTACTTTAACTGCATTAGATAATGCGTCTACACCTTTTTTTAAAGCATCACGTGCTTCCATATTAAATTTTATTTCTTTTGCCATTTTTTGAAATTTTTTAAATAATTAGTTATATAATATTAAATAATAGCTAGTATATCAGATTCTCGCATAATTAAATAGTCAGAACCATCGTGTTTTAACTCAGTTCCGGAATATTTTCCATATAGGATGAGATCACCTGCTTTCAATGTTATTGGATGATCTTTTGTTCCAGGACCAACAGCAATAACTTTGCCTTTTTGCGGTTTTTCTTGCGCAGTGTCTGGAATAATAATACCACTTGCAGTTTTAGTTTCTGCTGCAGATGGTTCAATAAGAACTCTATCTGCCAAAGGTTTAATTTTCATAAGTATATATTTTAATGATTAAATATTATTTAATAACACTATTTGTAGTGTTCATATATCATGCCAAACAATGTTTTTTTAAAAAAACAGACATAATGTCATTAATTCAGATATGTTTAATGTCATTATTTCTAAATTCATTGTCACTAATTTTCAATTTCTTCTTGAATATCTAGATTTTCAAATATATCCTCTTCATTGCTTTCAGGTCTTACATCTTGAATACTTTCTTGTTCTCCAGATTCTCCGCTTTTAGGAATAGCAAAAGTGGAACTTAATGCTAAAACAACAAGTACTATAGCCAGAAACCATGTAGCTTTCTCTAAAAAATCAGATGTTTTTCTTGCACCCATAATTTGGTTTCCTCCTCCAAACGCAGATGAGAGTCCCCCTCCCTTTGGGTTTTGCACAAGAACGATTAGAATAAGTAATATGCACGTGATTACTATAAGTACTGTAAAAAGAGTGTATAAAATCGTCATAATAATTATTTTATTTTATTTCTTATTTCTTTTATTCGGTTTGCAAAGAAACCACTTTTTTTTGGATATTTCAAACATAAAACTTTGTATGCTTGTATGGCACGCTCATAATGACCTTGATCTGTGTATATTTTTGCTAATGTTTCAGTCGTTAAATTAAGATCATTTTTTACACTTTTTTCTACGCTCTGTGATATAAAACTGTTAGTTGTCTTAACATGTTTCTTTTTGGAGCTATTTTTCAACCAATCCTCAAAAGAATATTCTAGGTGTTTATTTTTTTTGTTTATTTTTTTTGTTGGATGAATTAATTTGAATAAGTTTTGTCTATTGGATGATCTGACAGCGCAATCAGATAAAATGTCATTAAAATTCAGATCGTTATTTAAATACGCTTTTATTAAAACAATATTATATATAATCTCACAATATGGAAATTGCTTTTTCACACTTATTAATTCCGTATTGTTTAAATTATTAAACAGATTTTTTCTAGACTTAATTAAGTTGTTGAATTCAGATTTTTTCATATTTAACTTATTACCAATTGACGAGGGATTTATTAAAAATATCATCAATTAAGTTTTCAATAATAATATTATTTAATTCTTCTTCAATGTTAGAAAAATTTTGACTGCTTTCAAAGTCGGTGTATTGTTTAAAAATTTGATTAAAATTTTGAGAGTTGTCAATTTGATTAGAGTATGTTATTTCTACTTCAATTGTAAGTCTATTTTGAGCAGCTGTCTCATTGTTTTGAATTGACATAGGTTGAATAGAGTAGTTTTTAATTGTCCCAGAAAAGCTTATGTCTGGGTTTTCTTCTTGCCAAGTAAGATTTGTTTCATTAAGACACTTTGTTTTTAATGTTTCTGTAAAATTATTACTAAGAGTTGGTTGAATAAGATTGGCGGTATTTTTAATGTAATGCACATAAAAACTTTTTGTATCCTCAGTTATAGATGTCCCGGAAAACGAATATATTCCGCAATTTAAGGAAGAGGTGATAGTTATTATTGCTAATAAGATTACTTTTAAAATCTTTAGATTATAAGTCATACTGTTTAATTTTTCTGTATAATGTTCTTTCTGAAATACCTAGTTCTTTAGCGGCTTTTTTTCTTTTGCCATTATTTTTGTCTAGTGCTTTCTGAATCATATCACATTCATTGTCCTGAAGAGATAGGTTTTCTTCTATTATAGCTTCATCAATAATTTTTGGGTTTTTTGGTGTTTTAATCTCTACAGGTTCATTGTTGTTGTAAATACGCTGAATTCGTTCAGCATTGTTTATTTGAAAATTTTCGTTTTGATCATGCCCTTGAATGAGATCTAATGTGATTTTTTTTAAATCGTTTAGATCATTTTTTAAGTCAAATAAAATTTTATATAAAATTTCTCTTTCAGAAATATTGTTTTGATCACTTTCTTTACTTATAATTAGAGAAGACTCGGTTTTATTATTTGTTAAAAAATGTGAACTAATATCTGAGGAATCTAGTATTCTCTTTTCTTCCACAATGGAAATTTTTTCTGTAAAATTTTTTAATTCACGAATATTTCCTGGCCAATGATATTTTTCTATCAATCGGATACCGTCCTCTGTTAATTTAACTGTTGGCATTCTATGTTTTGATGAAAAGTCAGAGGCAAATTTTCTAAACATTAAGTGAATATCCTCCTGCCTAGATCTTAGGGCAGTCATTTCAATTTGAATGGTATTAATACGATAAAATAAATCTTCTCTAAATTTATTTTTTTTTACAGCTTCTAATAGGTTAATATTTGTTGCAGCAATTAGTCTAATGTTGGTTTTTTCTACCTTTGATGAGCCAACTTTTATAAATTCCCCATTTTCTAGAACTCGCAGTAATCTTACCTGGGTTTGTAGTGGTAGATCTCCAATTTCATCTAAAAATATAGTTCCATTGTTGGCAACTTCAAAATAACCTTTTCTAGCATTAATGGCTCCCGTAAATGCGCCTTTTTCGTGCCCAAACAATTCACTGTCAATTGTTCCTTCAGGAATAGCTCCACAGTTTACAGCAATAAATTGTCCATGTTTTCGGCTTGAATTCTCATGTATAATTTTTGGAATAACATCTTTACCTGTTCCGCTTTCACCGGTTACTAAGATAGAAATATCGGTGTTTGCTACCCTAAGAGCTTTTTTTAGAGATCTTAAAAATAACGTTGAGTTACCAACTAATTCAAAGCGTTGTTTCAATTTAATTATTTCATTATCCATAACAATTAATTTAAATTATTTCGCCGATTAATGTTGCAGAGCTACAGTTGTTTATTTTAACGTTGACAAATTCCCCAATTTTTGAATTTTGTTTTTCAAATACAACCACTGTGTTTTGTGTTGTTCTGCCAAAATATTTTGTATTTGATTTCTTTGAAATGCCTTCAATTAAAACCTCATAATTTCTCCCTAAACAAAGTTGGTTTCTATATAGTGAGTGTTTTTGTTGTGCGTCAATAATTTCTTGGAGTCTTCTTTTTTTTACTTTTTCTGGAACATTGTCACGTAATTTTCGTTGTGCAAATGTGTTTGGTCTTTCAGAGTAGTGAAACATATAGCTGAAATTATATTTAACAGTTTCCATTAGACTGAGTGTTAATTGATGGTCTTCTTCGGTTTCATTGCAAAATCCAGTTATAAAATCAGAAGATAATCCACATTCAGGAATGTATTTATTAATAGCTTTTATTCTATCTAAATACCATTCTCTTGTATGTCCTCTGTTCATTAGTTCTAGAACTTTTGAACTTCCTGATTGTACTGGCAGGTGGATGTAGTTGCAAATATTCGGGTGTTTGGCAATTGTTTTCAACACACTATCTTTCATGTCCTGTGGATTGGATGTTGAGAATCGTATTCGGACTTTAGGGTTTGCTATAGCAATTAAGTCCAATAAATTGGAAAAGTCAGTTGTTTCAACTGATTGGTCTCCTGCTAATTTTAAAAAATCTTTTTTAGCTCCTCCTCCAAACCACAAATATGAATCAACATTTTGACCAAGTAGGGTTACTTCTTTATATCCTAAGTCATTTAAATTTGCGACCTCTTTCAATATACTTTTTGGATTTCTACTTCTTTCGCGACCCCTAGTAAATGGCACAACACAGAAGCTACACATGTTATCACAACCTCTCATAATTGATACGAATGCTGTTACACCATTGCTATTTAATCGAACAGGGTTAATATCAGCGTATGTTTCCTCCTTAGATAGTATTACATTAACTGCTTTTCTGCCTTCTTCAGTTTCCTTTAATAATTTTGGCAAATCTCTATATGCATCAGGACCAATAACTAAATCAACAAGTTTTTCTTCTTCTAAGAACTTGGATTTTAGTCTTTCAGCCATACAGCCTAGTATGCCAATAACTAGATTAGATTTTTTCTCTTTCTTTTTTTTAAATGTTTGAATCCTTCTTCTTACGGTTTGTTCAGCTTTTTCTCTTATGGAGCAGGTGTTAATTAGTATTAGATTTGCGTCATCGGAATTTTGGGTTGTGACATATCCTTCTTTTTCTAAGATAGAAGCAACAACTTCACTGTCTGAAAAATTCATAGCACAACCATAGCTTTGGATGTAAAGTTTTTTACTGCTAGAATTCAGTTTATTTTGATTTTTAGTTTTCTGTTTTTCACCTATTAACATAATGAAATATATAAAGTCATTTCAAATCTACAAAAAAATAAAAAACTGACAAAATGACAGACTTAATAATGAGTTGCAATTTTTTATAATTGGGTTGCTTTTTTTAATAACAATTAGTGTTTATGTGAAAAAAAATTATTTTTGCAAAGTTTTATCGCAAGTTATAAAGATGAGTAATTTAGTTATTGTAGAGTCGCCAGCAAAGGCTAGCACAATTGAAAAAATTCTTGGTAAAGATTTCAAAGTTGTATCCAGTTATGGGCATATTCGAGATCTTGAAAAGAAAAATATGGGTATTGATCTTAAGGGTTCATTTGAGCCCCAGTATTGTGTGTCTGCTGATAAAAAAAAGATTCTTCATTCCTTGATTAAAGAGTCTAAAAAAAGTAATACTATATGGCTTGCAACAGATGAGGATAGAGAAGGTGAAGCAATTGCATGGCATCTATTCGAAACTTTAGAGTTGCATGATAAAAATGTTAATAGAATTGTGTTTCATGAAATTACAGCTAGTGCAATAACCAAGGCTGTAGCAAACCCTAGAGACATAGATATTAATTTAGTTAATGCTCAACAGGCTAGAAGGATCTTGGATAGAATAGTGGGGTTTAAAATATCTCCGATCTTGTGGAAAAAAGTAAAAAGCGGTTTGTCTGCAGGACGAGTTCAATCAGTTGCGGTGAGATTAATTGTTGAAAGAGAAAAGAAGATTAGTGTTTTTAAACCAATAAAATCTTTTCAAATAACAGCTGATTTTTTAGTAAAAAATTCTGAATCATTCAATGCTATCATGTTAAATGATGTAAGTGAAAAAAACACAGCAAAATCATTATTAGAGTCATTTGTTAACACAAAATTTATTGTTGATTCTATCGATACAAAACCATCTTTTAGTGCTCCCTCGTCTCCTTTTACTACATCTAGTTTACAGCAAGTTGCTTCTAGTAGATTAGGTTTTTCTGTTAGTAGAACAATGAGTGTTGCACAAAAATTGTATGAATCAGGTCACATTACATATATGAGAACAGACTCTACTAATTTATCTAAAGATTCAATGAGTGCTATTGAGTCATACGTTATTAGTAATTATGGTGCAAATTACTTTAAGGCACGAAAATATTCTACAAAAACAAAAGTTGCACAGGAGGCTCATGAAGCTATTCGGCCAACACAATTTAATAATTTAATATGTGGTAAGGATGATGCTCAAAAAAAACTTTACCGTTTGATATGGGAAAGGACTATTTGTTCACAAATGAGTAACGCAGTTATTGATAAAACAATTATGAATATTAATGTTGCTAACAAAGAGAATTCTATCTTTCAGGCTAAGGGCCAAATAATTAAATTTGACGGATATTTAAAAGTTCAAAAACAATTTGCATCTTCCCAGAAAGATAAATTATTGCCTAGCTTAAAAGAGGGGGATTCTTTAGATTTTAAATCAATTATTGCAAAAGAAAAGTACTCAAAACCTCCATCTAGGTTTACAGAAGCTTCATTGGTTAAGAAGCTAGAAGAATTAGGTATAGGCAGGCCTTCTACATATGCTCCTACTATATCTACAATACAAAAAAGAGAATACGTTGTGAAAGATGATGTGGAAGGTCGTGAAATAGATCATGCTCATTTAATTTTAGAGCAAAATAGCGTTATAGAAAAAACAGTTGTAGATTTAATTGGTTCCGAAAAGAAAAAATTATCACCAACAGAAATAGGTAAGCTTACGACAGAATTTTTAGTGGAGCATTTTAAAGATATTTTAGAATATAATTTTACTGCAAAAATTGAAAGCCAATTTGATGATGTTGCTATGGGGAAAAAAGAGTGGAAGAATTTAATTAAAACATTTTACGCACAATTTGAACCTACTGTTTTAAATGCGGATCAAAATAGTGAAAAAATAACAGGTCAAAGAGAGTTAGGTGTTGATCCAAATACAGGAAAAAATATTTATGTAAGACTTGGTAAGTATGGCCCTATAGTTCAAATGGGAGATATTATAGAAGGGGGTGACAAGCCCAAATATGCTAAACTTAGAAAAGGTCAAAGTATTGATTTAATTAATTTAGACATGGCTCTTGAATTATTTAAATTGCCTCGGACTATTGGTGCAATTGACAATAAAGACATTATTGTTTCTGAAGGAAAATATGGGCCATATGTTCGCTATGATAATAATTTTGTCTCATTAGGCGATTTAGATCCAATGACTGTTACATTAGAAGAGTGTGTTAAGCTTATTGAAAAAAAGCGAGAATTTGATAAGCAGAAAATAATAAATTCTTTTAATTCCGACGATGCAATTATTCAGGTTTGTAATGGTAAATATGGGCCATATATTAAGTATAATAAAAAGAATTATAAGATTCCTAAAGAAACAGATCCACATAAATTAACAAAAGATGATTGTTTAAATCTAATCCAAAAATCATCTAAGAAATAACAAAACAATTTTTATATTGTTCTCATGTTTGCTAATTATTTTGATCCTATCTCTGGAAATCTTGCCTCTTTTAAAAAGCAATTGAATTCTAATACCATAGGTTACCATATAGATTGCTATACTGATAATAATTTTCCTGATTTTGACAATGCTGACGTGGCGTTGATCGTTGTGCCAGACAATCGAGGATCACAGATGCCTTTTGAATTAGATTCATATTCGAATTTTCGTAAAGCATTCTATAGCTTATTTAGGGGTATCTGGAAGCTTAGACTTGTTGACTTTGGTGATTTAAAATCTGGTGCAGATGTTAAAGACACCTATTTTGCTCTAAATGATATTGTGTCTTCACTTTTAAGTCAAAGTATTTTTCCAATTATCTTAGGAGGAACTCAGGATTTAGTTTTTCCAATTTATCAATCATATGAATCATTTACTAAAGGGATTAATCTTTTGTGTGTAGACTCTAGGTTTGATTTGATTAATGAGGATATGCATGCCATGAGTTCTAGAAATTTTTTAGGACATATAATAAAACAGGAGCCTAATCATTTATCTCACTTTATTAATCTTGCTTATCAAAGTTATTTATGTCAAAATGATGAGTCTCATTTATTAGAAAAAATGTTATTTGAAACATGTCGTTTAGGCAATGTAAGAGATAATATAAAGGAGGCAGAACCTTATTTAAGAAATTCGGATATAGTAGCAATAGATTTGTCATCTATTAAACAATCAGACGCTCCGGCAACAACATCCCCGTCTCCCAATGGTTTAGAGGCGCATCATGCTTGTATTATATCTCGTTATGCAGGAATGAGTGATAGAGTCAGCTCAATGGGTATTTTTGAGTATCAATCTATTTTAGATCAAAATAGTCAAACGGCTAATCTGATTGGGCAAATTATTTGGTATTTTTTAGAAGGGCTTAGTCTCAGAATTCGGGATTATCCAAATGCTAGCAATATTAATGCCAATTACCAAAAATATCTTATCCCTGTCAAAGACTCGGATCTTCAATTTGTTTTCTATAAAAGCAAAATTACAGGCAGGTGGTGGGTGTCTAGCTCCATTGATTTGCAAGAAGATTCTAATTTTCAAGAACAAGTTGTTCCTTGTTCGTATGAGGATTATTTGAAAACAACATCAGGAGATCTACCAAAACGTATTTACAGGATATTAAAGCGTATTTCACCCTAGAAATTAATAGATAATGTAAAGTATTATGTTTTATATTTTTTTTTTTGTGTTAAAAAAGAAAAAAATCTATATATTTAAAGATTAAATTTTACGACAAAGATATAATGACACAATCCAGAAATTCATATTATAGGCCCGTAGTGCTATTTTTATGTATCTTTTGTACTTCTTTGTTCGCACAGCAAGATCCTCAAATTACACATAACATGTTCAATAAATTTATGTATAACCCAGCCGTGGCAGGTGCATATCCAGAATTACATGCAACTCTTTTACAAAGGGTACAGTGGGTAGGTATAGATGGTGCGCCATCAACAAGTAATTTAAATGCTCACGCATATGTTGGTGAAATAAAAGGGGGATTAGGGCTAAATGTAGTTAGTGATAGAATAGGGAGTTTAGCTACAAATACAATTTCGTTATCTTATGCATACCAGTTAGGTCTTGGAACTGATTATCAATTGGGGATGGGGTTGAGTTTTGGTTTAATGCAATACGGCTATAATGGATCTTGGATTACACCGGACCTAACACAAGATTCTTACCTGCCTCCAGAGAATTCTTCAAAAAGTGTACCTGATTTTGGGCTAGGTTTTTATTTTACATCTGAAGATGCTTATTTAGGTCTCTCGGCTACGCATCTTATTCCAATGGAAGTTGATTTTAATGGAACGTCTAAATATAATCCGGTACGTCATTACTATTTTTTAGCGGGTTATGATTATGATATAACAGATGAATTTTCATTAAGAGGAAATATTTTTTCAAAAACGGATGGTGTATCTGTTCAAACAGATATTAACATTAATACTTTTTGGAAAGAGAACTACTGGACAGGCATTTCTTTCAGATATGAAGATGCTTTGTGTTTTTTAATGGGTTTTCAAGTTGCTGAAAACTTGACTTTTGCATACGCGTTTGATTTAGTAACTTCAAGACTAAATTATACAACTAATGGGAGTCATGAGGTTTTCTTGAGATATTCATTTGAGTTAGATATAATAGGAAGAGGAGATACACGTTATAAAAGTGTACGATTCTTATAATTTTATAAATTTTTAACATTATGAAAAAAATAATTTATTTCTTTTTTATAGGCTTTGTTTTAATTAACCTTTCTGCTTGTTTTTCACCCAATGGGGAGTTAACAGGTAGAAAAACAACTAGATTAGACTATACTATAGCAGACCCCCTGGGTATGCAGCCAATTCCAGGAGGATCGTTTACCATGGGTGCAAATGATCAAGATGTACCTTATGCTAGTATGAATAACATGAGAACAATTACAGTAAGTCCATTTTTTATTGACGCAACAGAAATTACAAATGATGAGTATCGTCAATTTACACACTGGGTAAGAGATTCTATAATTAGAAAAGAGTTATTATTAGAAAATCCAGAAAAATGGGGATTTATCAATGATCCAGATCCAAATTGGAATCAAGATGAATTATCTAATGAACAAGCTAGAGAGGAAGATTGGTATATTGACTGGTATCAAAATTTAAATTTTCAGAATCAAGAAGTTACTAGAGCAATGATCAATACGTTAATATTGTCTGAGGAAGATCAAATGCAGCAAGAAGGAGAGACAGTATTAAGACCTCATTTTCAATCCAAATTAATAGATACTCGTAAATTAATATATGAGTATACTTGGTTTAATCCAAATACTCCCGCTTCTAGAGTTAACAGGTATGATTATGACAAAGAAGATTACAGGGAAGTAGAGCGTGCAGAAGCTTTTGTTTCAAAAGAAAGAGTAGCTATTTATCCAGATACACTTGCTTGGGTTCATGACTTTACTTATAATTTCAATGAGCCGATGTTTGATAAATATTTTTGGCATCCGGCATATGGTGATTATCCTGTTGTTGGTGTGAGTTGGAAACAAGCAAAGGCTTTTTGTCATTGGAGAACAGAATGGAAATTATACCATTTACCAGAGGAAAGAAGAGTATTTGAAACCCCTTATAGGCTACCTACTGAAGCAGAATGGGAGTGGGCAGCGCGCGGTGGAAGAGAGCTTGCAATGTATCCTTGGGGAGGACCATATTCTAGAAATGTAAAAGGTTGTTTTTTAGCTAACTTCAAACCACTAAGAGGTAATTATTGGGCAGATGGACATATTTATACTGCTCCTGCAGATAATTATCCTGCTAATGACTACTTCTTGTATAATATGGCTGGCAATGTAGCTGAATGGACTGAAAGTGCATTTGATCCTATGTCAGATTTATTTGCTTCGGACTTAAATCCTGAGTATACATATAATGCTTCAGATAACGAGCATCCTCATTTTAAAAAGAAAGTTGTTAAAGGTGGTTCTTGGAAAGACATAGGAGCATTTTTACAAATTGGTGCCAGAGATTTTGAGTATCAAGATAGTAGCCGTTGTTATATTGGATTCAGATGTGTTAAAAGTCGTCCATACTTAGATTCAAGAGGACAGTTTGAAGACATCTTCGAAGGTGTACAGGATAAAAAACAAAAAAAGAAAGAAAAAAACAAAAAGTAAATTCTTAAATAGGAATTAAACAATTTATTTATTAATAATTTAAATATATATTAAAATGAACATCGCTAATTCAAAATTTTATAAAACTATAATGCCTTATCTTTATGGTTGGGGAGCTTCTTTAGTAATTCTAGGCGCCTTATTTAAGATTAATCATTATCCTCTTGCTTCTGAAATGCTACTTGTAGGTATGAGTATTGAGGCATTAATATTTTTTATGTCTGCTTTTGAAAAAGCTCCGAAGGAATATAAGTGGGAAAGAGCATATCCAGGTATCTTAGATGCAGATCAATCAGATGGAGCAACTGTGACACAACAACTAGATAAAATGTTAAGTAATGCGGATGTTGATGATAAAGTAATAAAAAAATTGGCTGATGGCATGAAAAAATTAAGTGTTTCTGCTAGTGGATTAGGAGATGTTGCTGATGGCACAAAAAAATATAATTCTCAGATGTTGACTGCTTCAGAAAGTTTAGAAAAAATCAATGATTTATATATGGAGCAAATAAAATCCTCAGAGCAGCAATTTATGGCTACTCAAAAAATGACTAGTAATTTAACATCATCTTTAGATCATACTTCGAGATTACATGTTGAATTATCATCATTATCAGAGAATTTAAATGCTCTTAATAATGTTTATGGAAGCATGTTAACAGCTATGACTACAAAACCAAAGAAAAAATAAGATGGCAGGAAATCACATGAGCGAAATGAGTCCTCGACAGAGGATGATCAACATGATGTATCTTGTTTTGACAGCACTTTTAGCTTTAAATGTGTCAAAGCAAGTATTAGATGCTTTTCAAAAAATGGATGGCTCTATAGGTTACTCTTACAGTGATAAGGTAGATTTTAATAACAAGGCTTATTCAGATTTTGAATTAAGAGCTCGAAATAACCC
>CEWO01177265.1_pt1 | contig 15184 bp, 13 predicted proteins | sample 361561 | NCBI WGS metagenome assembly CEWO01 (sample SAMEA2623627, study PRJEB7988) | marine metagenome | isolation source: saline water (ENVO:00002010), including
GCAGGAGCAGCAGGACCAGATGATGGTCCACGAGGATTCTTTAACTTCGCAGGCCCAGCAGGTGAGGGAGGACCACCACCTCCAGGTGGCGCACCACCTCCAGGTGGAGCACCAGCACCAGCCGGTGGTGAAGGTGGACCAGCAGGTGGTTTATTTGGACTCTTTGGTCCAGCACCAACAGCTGGCCCAGATGGAGCACCGGGAGCACCGGGAGCACCGGGAGCACCGGGAGCGGGTCCATTAGGTGGCCCAGCAGGAGCGCCAGTATCAGCAGCTGACTTCTTCTTTAAAGGAGCAGGTGAAACTGGCCCAGGTCCATTAGGTGGACCAGCAGGAGCTCCGTTTACAGCAGCACCTCCAGTAGAAGGTGAATCTGCAGAAGCAGCAGCAGCCCGAGAAGCAGCAAATGCAGTAGCAGCAGCAGCTCAATATGATTTGACATCTGCTACGGCACCTCCACCAGCACCAGTGAAAGTTGGTTTCTTTGGTGGAACCGCAGCAGCAACTGAGTCATCAGTGGCAGAAAAAGCTGCTAGATTAGCAGCAGGTGGAGCTCTTACAACTGCACCAGCAGCACCAATTACTGCAGCAGCAGCAGATATTACAGCAGCTGCTAAAGCTGATTTAGTATATAAAGCTACTAAGGAAGCAGCAGAAGTTGCGAAAGCAGCAGTGAATCTTGCAGCAGCAGACATTACAAAGGCTGATGTAGCTGCAGACAAGGCAGCAGCAGATGAAGTAGCTGCTGTAGCAGCATTAGCTGCAGCTGGAGCAGCTGCACAAGGAGCAGCTCCAGGATCTGCAGCAGCATTAGAATTTGCAACAGCTAAGGGAGAAGCCGATAAAGCGATCGCTCTTGTAACTGCAGCAAAAGCTGAACAGGTAGCAGCAAAAGCTGCTAAGGAACGCTTAGAAGTTACTGAGAAATTAGCAACAGCTGAAGCTACTGCTAAATCCGGTTTCTTTGGAGGCAGTACTATAAAGGAAGCTGAATCAGCAGCAGCTATTACTGCAGCGAAGACAGCAGCAGATGCTGCCGCTCGAGATGCAGCTGTAGCAAAAACTGATGCAGCAGCAGCACAAGCGTTAGCTGATGTTCAAGCAAAAGAAGCTGATATTCTAAAAGCGCAAGGTGAATTAGCAGCAGCAGCTCCAGGCTCAGCTGAACTTGCAGCAGTACAAGCTAAGCTAGTCGCTGCACAAACTGCTAAGAAGACAGCTGAGAAGAAGGCTGTACTTGAAGAAGCAAAAGCTGACGTTGCAAAAGCTGAGAAACAAGCTAAGTCTGGTTTCTTTGCAGGAACAGCAGCTAAGGAAGATGCTAAAAAAGCAATTCTAGAAGCTGCTAAGAAAAAAGCACAATCTAAGTCTGGTTTCTTTGCAGGGACATCTGCAGAATCCAACTAAGATAGTACATATTAAAAATAGAGTGCGTTCATTTGACGCACTCTATTTTTATTTTAAGATATAAAGAATTTTTAATTTTTTTAATGACCTGAAGAAATTTCACTGTTAAAATTTTCTTCATGGCCCCATCGTCTAACGGTTAGGACGGCAGGTTTTCAACCTGCAAATCGGAGTTCGATTCTCCGTGGGGTCACCAAATCAATCTAGCCTGCCCCCATCGTCTAGCGGCTAGGACATCGCCCTCTCAAGGCGGAAACAGGGGTTCGATTCCCCTTGGGGGCACCATTTTTATTTGGTTAGCTCATTAATAGTTACTAAATCTTCTTCACTAAGTTTAATATCAACTGCTTTGATATTATCTTGTAGTTGCTCTACAGATGTGACTCCAGCAATTACTGTTGATACTTGTTTTTGCATTAACAGCCATTGAATTGCAAGATGAGATAATTTTATATTTTTTTCTTGTGCAAATTTTTCAAGCTTGCTCAGGACTTCGAAATTCCTGTCATTGAGAAATCTTGTTGCATATCCAGATGTTGTTGATTCTTCAAACCGAGAGCCTTTTGGTGCTGGTTTACCTTTTTGATATTTGCCTGTTAGTAGTCCACTAGCTAGCGGGCTATAAGGAATGATTCCTATTCCATATCTTTCACATGCAGGCAAATGTTCTTTCTCAATTCTTCTGTCAATCAAACTATACGGTGGTTGTGATGATATAAACTGAGCATTTCCTCTTGAAGTTGCAATATTTTGAGATTCAACCATATGCCAAACTTTATAATTTGAACAACCAATATATCGAACCTTCCCAGCAACGATTAATTCATTAAGGGCAGACATGGTTTCTTCACTTGGTACTTCTTCATGAGGAAAATGTACTTGGTAAACATCAATGTAATTTGTTTGCAATCTTTTTAAGGAAGCTTCTATAGCAAAATTAATATATTCTTTTGTAGCAGATGGTTCCATTGATGAATGTGGATCGGTGCCTGGAATCGTTGGAGCGCCAAATTTAGTCATTATGATCCATTTATCACGTTTATTTTTAGTCGCAGCACCTACGTATTCTTCAGATACGCCGCCACCTCCATAAATGTCTGCTGTATCAATTGTATTGATATCAAGTTCAAGTGCTGCATTAAGAATTTCTTGCGTCTGCTTAATATCACATTTACGACCAAAATTATTACTGCCTATGCCTATTTCAGAAACTTGTAAGTCTGAACTCCCTAATGATCGCTTATTCATAATACACCTAACTTTTTACGATTAATTATAAGCATATTTTAGCATTACAATAGAGCTTTAATGTAAATATTGTTATCATTTTCTCCATGATGAATAAAAATGCAAAAGATATTGATAGCTATTTAGAGGCTTATGCTTATTGGCAGGATGCTGTTGAAAAGCTACATAATATATTATTTGAAGAAGATTCAATTAATGACCCTGCCAAAATTAAGGGTGCTTTAAATAGAGAAATTAGAGCTAAAGACAAATACGAAATAGCAAGAAAAAAAATTTTAGGAATTGGTTAGAGATTGTGAATAAAAAATACAGTTATATGAGATCAGCATCAGTAGGAGTTACATTTGCTGCAGCATGGACTCCATGCATAGGACCCATTTTAGGAGTATTACTAACTATGGCTGCTACTTCTGGTTCAGCCTTACAAGGCTCATTCTTGCTTGGATGCTATTCTTTGGGACTAGGAGTATGGTTTTTGTTGTTTGCAATATTTACTAGCTCTTTTAAAGATCTTTTTAAAAAAATCATGCCTTATTCTGAAAAAATAATGGTTATATTTGGAATAATTTTTTGCTTATTAGGCCTGTTATTGTTCACTGGGAATTTTAGTTCTTTGAACACATTTTTTATAAAATTTGGTATTTTAGATTCAGTCCTTGATCTTGAATCAAATTTTTCTAATGGCGTTGATACAATTTATGGTCCAATAGTGGCTGCAACTGCAGGCGTTTTATCTTTTTTCTCACCATGCGTATTGCCTCTTGTGCCTGTTTATTTTATAAATTTGAGCGGAGAAGTACTCAGCAATCAGTCTCAAAAAAATAATTCATCATCATTTTCTCCTATCCTCCATGCATCTTTTTTCATAATGGGCTTTACATTAATTTTTGTTCTATTGGGAACCTCAGCTGGGATTATGGGCAGATTCCTTTTAGATAATCTGCAAGTAATTAATCAAATTAGTGGTATTATTATCTTTATCTTTGGAGTACAGATGACTGGTCTTATTTCAATACCTATCTTAAATAGAACTTTCAAAATATCTTAAGTATTCAGCTGATCATAAATTTATTTTGTTCCTAGTTTTAAATTATTTCCTTTGATATAATTTATGTATTGCTTAATGCAGTTCTAAATAGGGGGGGCTTCATCATGGACCATGATCTTGGTATTGACTTAGACGCAATTTATTCCGTAATAGAAAATTCAGATGTATTCATCATAAGATTTAATCTGATTGATAAACGACTACTAGTAGATGCCCGAACTTCAGAAAATGAATTACCAATAATTAAACTTGTTCCAAAAGTTAAAAGCGCTGAAGAACGATATTTATATTTACAGCGAGAGCGACCAAATATGAAGCTACCTGAACAGATAACAGTTTTTGAATGGCCAAGAAAAGTAGAGCTAATGCAGGAACTTGGAGTATGGAACAGGATTAATGATCGTATGATTTCTCTAGGTGGCGATATACTGCAAGATACATGTGACCAAGTGATTGCTGAAGCTATCAGATTAGAAAAAGCTGATCTTTTACTTGCCATTATAGGCGGCGACGGATATGAAACTCTTTGGGAGAAAAACTCTCAAGAGATCGTATAAATTTGAAATTCTGGTTCATTAATTAATTGGACACCGTGATGATTGATTTGCGCTCAGATACTGTTTCAAGACCAAATGATTCTATGAGAAAAGTTATTGAGTCATCCGTAGTTGGCGATGATGTTATAGGTGACGATCCTACTGTCAAAAGATTAGAAAAATTAGCAGCACGCACTGTAGGTAAGGAGGCATCTTTGTATGTTCCAAGTGGAACCATGGGTAACCTCATTGCATTGTTAGTTCACTGCCAAGCAAACAAGGCTGCAATTGTTGGTTCTGAGTCACATATATTATGGCATGAGGGATTAGGGGCAACACAGCTGGGAGGCATACATTTGATTTCTATTGAAAATGAAGCAGATGGCAAATTATCGAACACTGATTTAGAAAAATTTGAAAAAGATAAAGTTGCGCATCCAGCAGTAATATGTCTTGAAAACACACATAATCGATGCGGAGGCAGAGTATTGGATGGCAAGTATTTGTCAGAAATGGCCATTCGTGCCAAAGAGCTTAACTCTAAAGTACATATGGATGGGGCTCGCATTTTTAATGCAGCTCTAGCTCTTAACTGCGATGTAGCTGAGTTGACTCAAGAGGTTGATTCCATTAGTTTTTGTTTTTCAAAAGGCCTTGGTGCTCCAATAGGTTCAGTATTGTGTGGGGATACTGAATTTATACAACAAGCACGTATGATGCGTAGAAATTTGGGCGGAGGCATGCGTCAGGTAGGCATTATCGCCAGTGCTGCAGAATTTGCTTTACAAAATAATGTTGAACGTCTCACAGACGATCATTCAAATGCAAAATTGATTGCCCATGCATTATCTCAATTTACTGAAGTAGAAATTAATGTTGATGATGTAGAAACAAATATTGTTTATTTTACGCTAACTAATATAGATGGAGATCAATTTGAACAAACTCTTCTTGAGAAAGGACTCAGTGTTTCTAGGCCAAAATCAAAACAAGAAATAAGAATTGTTACACATATTGATATTAGCGAACAGGACACAAAACAAGCAATAGAAATCATGCAATCTACTATTGCAGACATGTCTAATTGAATGTGGTGCATGCTTATTAAATTACATATATCAGATTCCTGCAAAGCATAGTAGAATAAAGATATGCCTGAAAAAAAAAATAAACCTTCTCTCATAATTGTAGATTCATACGCATTAATTTTTCGCTCTTATTTTGCGTTAGAAAAAATGCAAATGCGCACAAGTAAGACTGATGAACCAACTTGGGCAGTTTACGGATATTTCAAAACACTTTTTTCTGTTATCGATGATAATCAACCGAATTTTTTAATTGCTGCTTGGGATGCTAGAGGAAAAACATTTCGTGATTCTATAGATGCTGAATATAAACAAAATAGACCTCCAGCACCTGATGATTTACCTGTGCAAATAAAAAGAGTAGAAGAAATTTTATCAGTTCTAAAAATACCTAAAGTGGAAATGACCGGGTATGAAGCTGACGATGTTATTGGTACATTGGCAAAGCAAGCAATAGAATCAAATATTGATGTAAAGGTTATTACTTTAGATAAAGATTTATTACAGCTCATAGAACCTGGTATAACCGTCCAGCTATTGAGACCCTATCAGGGTGATTATGTGCTTTATGACAATGATCAATTTTTTGCAAATTATGGCTTTGAACCATTAACGCTAATTGATTACAAGGCTCTTGTTGGAGATAAGTCAGATAATATAAAAGGCGTAAAAGGTATTGGAGACAAAGGAGCAAAAAAATTAATTGCTTCATGGAATAATATAGAAAATATTTATGCTAATATTGACGATGTGCAACCAGAAAGAATGAAAAACCTATTGATTGCATCTAAAGAAGATGCTTTTATAGCAAAAAAACTGGCAACAATAGAAATTGATGTTCCAGACTTACAAATCGATTTAGAAGCAGCAAAGTACGGTAACTATATTTTTCAAGAAGTTAAGGAAAAGTTTGATGAAGTCGAATTTCATTCGTTAATTGAAAAACTTCCTGGTTCTGAACACACTTTCGCAAGCAATAACAAGCAAGCTCTGAAAGCAACCGCAGAACATGTTAAATTGAATGATTTTTCAAAAATCATTACTAGCTTGGATAAAAAACAAAGTATTTCAATCCTTTATATTGAACAGCAAATGAAAAATGCTGAACCTGAGCGTGTTGGCTTAGGGATAAGCATTGAAGGGAATCGTGAATTTTATATACAGTTCAATAATGATGATTTGCAAAGAAAAAATGAAGATGACTTAGCATTACGTAATTTTTTTGAAGCTTTATGTAATGCAGAAATTAAAATTATTACACATGATGCTAAAAAATTTCTACAAATATTACAGGCTCAGTTACCAGGAATCAAAATACCTGAAATTCAATTTGATACTCTTTTAGCAGATTATTTATTAGGCTTTACAAATAGTTCTCTTGAAAATATTATTATCCGAGAGCTATCTGCAGATATCCAAACTGAGGAAGAGTTATTTGGATCAGGTAAAAATCAAGTTAATGCATTTGATGTCCCCATAGATACATTGAGTCAATTTATTTGCAGTAGGGCAAAATTACTATTTTTGTTAAAGCAAAAATTTAGTAAATCTTTAGAAAAAATTGAATTACTTGATATATTTTATGAAGTTGATATGCCGCACTTAGAAGTTTTATCAAAGATGGAAATGCAAGGCATCAGTGTAGACAAACAATTATTAATAAACCTTTCTACTAAATTAGAAAAATCTCTTAAAAGTATTGAAAAAGCGATTTATAAACTAGCTGGACATGAATTTTTAATTAGCTCTCCAAAACAGCTTGCCTCAGTTTTATTTGAAGAGCTATCTCTTCCAAAAACTAAAAAAAATAAAACTAGTTGGAGCACAGATGCTCAAGCATTAGATTCCATTTCTTCAAGCCACCCTATTATTAAGGAAATTTTACAATGGCGAGAGTTAATGAAGATTAAAACAACATACGCTGATGCATTACCTAATCAAATTTCAAAACAAACAGGAAATATTCATACAATGTTTTCTCAAACTTCGACAACAACTGGTCGACTAACATCAAATGATCCAAATTTACAAAATATTCCTGTTCGTTCAGAAATTGGCAGGGAAATCCGCAAAGCATTTATTACATCAAACAAAAAAGAAAATGTTCTTGTATCTTTTGATTACTCTCAAATTGAACTGCGAGTTCTTGCTCATCTAAGTAAAGACGAGACGCTGATCCAATCATTTATTGATGGCAGGGACATACATACAGAAACAGCATCAAAATTATTTGATATAACAGCTGATCAAGTTGAGGATAAACATAGACGTGCGGCAAAGGTATTTAATTTTGGTATTATTTATGGACTTAGTGCTCACGGTTTAATGCAACGCCAAAATATAACAAGAGACGATGCCGAGCAACTAATCAAAAATTATTTTGAAGCTTATCCTAAAGTAAATACATGGAAAAAGAAAATCATTAAAAATGCAAGCACTAATGGTTTTGTAGAAACACTATTGGGACGCAGAAGATATATTCCGAACATAAATTCACAAAATAAAAATTTACAACTTGCTGCTGAAAGAATTGCAATTAATATGCCAGTTCAAGGAACAGCCGCAGATATAATTAAGCAGGCCATGAATGATATTGATAGGGAGTTAATAGAATTACAATTAGAGGGCTTCAGTTCTACAATGTTATTACAAATTCATGATGAACTTATATTTGATGTACCTGAAAAAGAAATAGATATGATTACTGATCTAGCCAAACGATTGATGCCATCGATGATTCTTGATGTACCTCTTATTATTGAAAGAAAATATGGTAAATCCTGGGGGGAGATGAAGGCTGATGCCTGAGTTGCCAGAAGTAGAAACTATAGTTAAGGATCTCTTTCCAAATGTAATAAATAAAAACATTGCATCGCTCAAGGTTTTCTCTGGCTCAGAGCGTCTTTTTATTAAGCACTCATCATCATATTTTAAAAAGCAGTTAATTCATCATTCAATTAATAATTTATCTCGTCATGGAAAGTATATTATTTTTCATTTGTCAGAAAATAAAATATTAATTATGCACCTACGTATGACTGGCTCAATGAAAATGGTTACTAAAATAGATAATCAGCTCCAATACGAAAAAATACGTATTGTTTTTACAGATGATACAGCTATTGCTTTTATGGATATCAGAAAATTCGGCACTATAGACATCGTGAGCAACTTAGATGTTCTTAAAACAAAATTGGGCCCAGATGCTATTTCTGAAGGCTTTAATGTTGAATTTCTTACAAGTCAATTAAAACGCAAGCAATCCTCTGTGAAAGCAGCTTTACTTGATCAAAAAATTGCAGCTGGAGTTGGTAATATCTATGCAGATGAAGCATGTTGGGATGCAAAAATTAATCCCTGCAAAAGTGCATCATCTTTGCAGAAAAAACAAATACAACAATTATGCAATTCAATAAAAAATGTTTTACAAAAATCAATATCTAACAGAGGAACGTCTATAAATAATTACATGGATCTTGCTGGCAACCAAGGATACCACCAAACAAAAGTTGCTGTTTATGGTAGAAATGGTGAGCCATGTATTAGGTGCAAAGCAACAATAAAAAAAATACGCATTGTAGGAAGAGGAACATTTTATTGTCCTCGTTGTCAGAAGAAGTAATTTTCAGCGTTATTTTTCATTTTTGATATCTTGACATACTAATATGTTCCTTTACTATTATAAATGTTAACATTTAGAAAAAGCATGGTAATCTGCTTAGATTTAATTACTGAGACAGATGGAGTGTGCAGCATTGCCCCCATTTGTTTTGTGAACAACGGAGGTTGCAGTGAAACGAATTACCACTTTACAAATACAAGAACGCAAAGAACGAGATGAGCAGATAGTTATGTTGACTGCTTATGATGCCTTGTCGGCCTCTCTTGCTGAACAAGCAGGCATAGATTTCTTATTAGTAGGTGATAGCCTAGGAATGGTTGTATTAGGTTATGATTCTACTGTCCCTGTCACGATTGAAGATATCATACATCACACTAAACCAGTCATTGCTTCTACAAGCACAGCTCATGTTGTCGCTGATATGCCTTTTGGCACTTATCAAAGTGGGTGGCAGGATGCAATGAAAAACGCAACAAGGATTATGAAAGAAACTGGCGCATCATCAGTTAAACTTGAAGGAGGAGTCAGAATTGCTGAAACTGTTAAGAAGTTAGTAGAGTCTGGAATACCTGTTATGGGTCATATTGGACTCACTCCGCAATCTGTTAATACCTTAGGTGGTCACAAAATTCAAGGTAAAACACCTCGTAGTGCAGTGAAACTAATATCTGATGCAAAAAGTTTAGAAGAGGCAGGAGCTTTTTCAATTGTGCTGGAGACCATACCTGCTGCTTTATCACATATGATTACGACTCGCTTATCTATTCCAACTATTGGAATTGGGGCAGGTCCATATTGCTCAGGGCAAGTTCAAGTCTTTCATGATATCTTAGGTCTTTATAAAGATTTTAATCCAAAGCATGCACGAAAATTTATTGATGCCGGTCAATTGCTTAGTAATGCAATAAACGAATATAAGTCAGCAGTTGAAGATAAGAGTTTTCCTAGCTCTGATGAGTCATTTTTTATGGAAGATAGAAATATTGAACTTATTCAAAAAATGATTAATAATGAAACTCCTTCTGATGTCATTGAAAATTCATCTACTGTGAATCAGCCCCAAGAACATTAGCAACAATAATTTTATGAAAATAGCAAAAAATAATACTGAATTGGCTGCTCTTTTACAAAATGTAGATGGCAATCTTGGCTTTGTTCCCACAATGGGCTCACTACACGAAGGTCATATTTCATTAATACAATCATCTAAAAAAATATTTGATAATACGATAGTTTCTATTTTTGTTAATCCGACACAATTTGGGCCCAATGAAGATTTTGAGCAATACCCAAGAAATGAAAATAATGATATTGCAATTCTCAAAAAACATAAAGTTGATTTATTGTATTTACCTTCGATTTCAGAAATCTACCCAGATAATTATCAGGAAATTAGCTTTGAATCGTCTCTAGCAACCATATTAGAAGGAGCTTTGCGGCCTGGACATTTTAATGGTGTAATTCAAGTTGTTTATCGGTTATTGTCATTAGTAAATCCAGATGGAATTTTTTTAGGCAAAAAAGATGCACAACAGCTAAAAATTATATCATTGATGATTGATCAATTAAAATTATCAGCCAAGATACATGCTTGTGAAATTGTTAGAGAAAGCAACGGATTGGCTCTTTCTTCACGAAATGCTTATCTGAGTGATGCTGATAAAGAATCCGCTTCATCTATATATAAAGGTCTTTTAAATGCAAGAACTTTTTTTCAAAATCAATCGTCTGATACAGAAGATATTATTAATACTTTTATTCAAAGCATTGAACCATCAATTATAAAAAATATTGATTATGTTTCAATAGTTGATCAAGCAACTTTTACTCCTACTAATGGTAGTATAAATACAGATGCGTTAATGTTAGTTGCAGTGCGATTTGGGAGTACGCGTTTAATTGACAATATCGAATTGACACTATGACACTGGAGTATTTATGTCAGGACATTCAAAATGGTCATCCATTAAACATAAAAAGGGTGCACTTGATGCAAAAAGAGGCAAATTATTTACCAAGCTTAGTCGTGATATCACTTTAGCAGCTAAAACTGGAGATCAACCAGAAAGCAATGCATCATTAAGATTGGCTATTCAAAAAGCAAAAGATGCCAACATGCCGAATGCTAATATAGATCGAGCAATTAAAAAGGCATCCGGAACAGACAAAGCAAATATTCTTGAGGAAATAACCTATGAAGGATATGGTCCAGGAGGCAGTGCAATTATTGTTGATGCGATAACAGACAACAAGAACAGAACTGCTTCTGAAGTGAGATTAGCATTTAATCGTAACGACGGTAGTCTCGGTGAATCAGGTGTAGTTGCATGGCAGTTTAAAATTAAAGGATTATTAAGAATAGAGAATTTTGAAGGAGATTTGGATGCTGTTCAACTTGCGGCTATAGATAGCGGAGCAGAAGACATTAATATTGAAAGTAACAATATTGAAATTATTACTGATGCGTCAATTTTAGAAACTGTTCGCTTGCAATTATTTGAACAAAATATAAATGTTGACTCAATGGAGATTACAAGAATTGCTGATAATTTGCTTGAACTTGCAGAAAATGATGTGCGTAAAACAATTAGATTACTGGAAGCACTTGATGATCTGGATGATGTTTCTAGAGTGCAATCTAATATTGCAATTCCGGATCAAATATTAGCATAATAATTTATACTTTATGGAATTATAGCATGATTAAAAATCATCAGGAAAATTTTATTACTGTGATGGGCATAGATCCTGGACTTGCTACAACTGGCTATGGAATTATTCGTTCAAATGGCCGCGAGCACGAAATCTTAAAGGCACACTATTTAAAAACTAGTCCAAAAGTTGATCACTTTGAAAGACTCCATTATATTTTTACTGAAATTAATAATTTAATGATAGAGTATCATCCAAAAGAAATTGCAATTGAAAGCCAATTTGTAAGCAAAAATGTTCGATCAGCTATTTCTGTTGCGGAAGCTCGAACAGTTGCAATTTTAGCTGCATCAATGCATGAGATAGATATTTTCTCATATGCACCAACAGAAATTAAAGAATCGATAACTGGCTATGGTAAAGCTGACAAACAACAAGTATTGGAAATGGTGCAAGCATTAGTGCCTATAAATGAAAAAAAATTAATGTATGATACTAGTGATGCAATAGCAATTGCTTTAACAAGAATCCATGAATGGTAATTTGAAATGAGGTCTTTATGTTAGCTGGATTAAAAGGCACATTGGAAAAGGTTGATGTAACAGAGAACATCATTTGGCTGAATGTTAATGATGCAATTTATGAAATCATTGTCCCGCAGTATTCTTTGCATTCTTTTGAAGCATTAGAAAGCTCAGACCAATGTTTTATTTATACATATTATCATGTGGCAGAAAGAAATCCTTTGCCAATTATAGTAGGCTTTTTAACAGAAAAAGAAAGAAATTTTTTCAAGAAATTTTTAGCAGTGCCTGGTTTTGGTCCTGTAAAAGCGGTAAAGATGCTATCAATCCCGATAGAAGATATAATTTTATTGATTGAAAATCAGGATGTTGATGGCTTAACTAAATTGCAAGGTGTTGGCCAACAAATTGCAAAAACTATTGTTGCAAAGCTGAATGGAAAACTGACAGATTTAATTCCTGCAGGATACTCAATTTCTATAGATGAAAGAGACGTTATATCACCAGTTTGGAATGACGCAATTGATGCTTTAATTGCATTAGATTTTAATAAGCGTGAATCTGAAAAAATGATTATAAACATACGTCAAATGTATCCGGAGGTAGCTACTTTAGAGGAGATTTTAAGATTGGCTTTAGAAAAATAAGAAGTTAACAAAGGGTCTTATGTCTAAAAATAAATTAACAAACAGTGATATAAAGCCAGTGATTCCCTTTGATCTTGTTTCTCCATTTGCACCTACAGGAGATCAACCAAATGCTATTGCGGAATTGACTAAAGGCATATTAGCTAATCAGCAAGAGCAGGTTTTATTAGGTACAACGGGCTCAGGTAAAACTTATACTATGGCTAATATCATTAATAATGTTCAAAAGCCAACTTTGGTTATTGCGCATAATAGAACCTTAGCTGCACAGCTTGTAACTGAGTTTCGTGATTTTTTTCCTGAGAATGCTGTAGAATATTTTGTTTCATATTACGACTACTACCAACCAGAAGCATATGTTCCAAGAACTGATACGTATATAGATAAAGATGCTAGCATTAATGATGAAATTGATAAAATGAGACATGCAGCAACAAGAGCATTATTTGAAAGGCGTGATGTCATTATTGTTGCATCAGTTTCATGTATTTATGGCTTAGCAGCACCAGGAGAATATGAAGAATTTATTGCTAAGTTTTATATTGGTAGAAAAATTAATCGCAACTCTTTAATTCGACAATTTATTAGTATGCAATATACCAGAAATGATATTAGCAATGAGAGAGGGACTTTTCGTGTTAGAGGAGATTCTATAACAGTTTTTCCCGTACATGAAACACATGCAATAAGAATTGATTTTTGGGGTGATGAAATAGAAAAAATCTCTGTTTTGAATCCTTTAACGGGTGAAATTACTCATGAAATGGATTCTTATGCCTTGTATCCTGCTAAACACTTTGTTACATCTCGTGATCAGCTTGACTTAGCACTGCGTGATATAGAGCATGAACTTGATGAGCAAGTTAACAACTTCAAAAAAAATAGCAAAGTTTTAGAAGCACAACGGCTTTATGAAAGAACTAAATTTGATTTAGAAACTTTAAAAACCATGGGGTATTGTAGTGGTGTTGAAAATTATTCAAGGCATCTATCTAGAAGAGAGCCAGGCTCCACTCCTTGGACTCTTTTAGACTACTTCCCTGATGACTGGTTAATATTTATTGATGAGTCACATATCACTGTTCCGCAAATTCGAGGCATGTATAATGGTGACACGTCAAGAAAAAAAACACTTGTGGAATATGGTTTTAGGCTGCCTTCAGCATTAGATAATAGACCGCTAAATTTTGAAGAATTTAATCAAAGAGCTAATCAGATAGTTTATGTCTCTGCCACACCAGGTGAATATGAACTAAATCGAACTAATCAAGTCATTGAACAGATTATAAGGCCTACTGGCCTAGTTGATCCAGTTACAGAAATACATTCTACAGAAGGGCAGATAGATCATTTGATTGACGAAATTAAACTATGTTCTAAAAATAATGAACGAGTTCTTATTACTACTTTAACAAAAAAAATGTCTGAAGAACTAACAGAATATTTAGTAGATTCTGGAATTAAAGCTGCTTATTTACACTCTGAACTCGATACTTTAGAGCGTCTAGAAGTTATCCGAAAGTTAAGGCTTGGTGATTTTGATGTTATTGTAGGGATTAATTTATTGCGAGAAGGGCTTGATATTCCAGAAGTTGCATTAATTGCTATACTTGATGCTGACAAAGAAGGATTTTTACGCTCGAAAGATTCTTTGATTCAAACAATGGGACGGGCAGCACGAAATCCTAGAGGTCGTGTCATACTTTATGCTGATGTTGTGACAAAATCAATACAAAATGCCATTAATGAAACTGATAGGAGAAGACAGATTCAAAATCAATATAATATAGACAATAAGATAACTCCTACAAAAATAGAAAAAAACGTTAAAGACATTAATGATGCATTTAGATCATTAGGCAAAGATAATAAGTTTTTTGATGTCAGTAAATTATCCAAAGAAAATGCTGATTTAATGATTAAAGATCTATCCAAAGAAATGAAGGAATATGCACAATCATTAGATTTTGAAAAGGCTGCTTTAGTTCGAGATCAAATTATTGATATTCGCAACACTGTTTTGGATGATTCAGCATCTGGATTAAAAGACTTTTTAGATAAGAGGTAATTGATTTATATTTTTTGTATTATATATAAATAATACGTTGGCTGCCAGGCGTGGATTCGAACCACGACCAAGGGATTCAAAGTCCCTTGTGCTACCATTACACTACCCGGCATTTGTCTTGTAATGGTAATATGTATAAGAGTTGCTTCCTAGTAGGTTATACAAAAAATTTATGGAGAAATTTGATGCAAGAAATCTTTCAAGATTATAAAATTGCTGAAATTGGTGGTGGAATTGCCTTGGCAGCAGCCGGTAAGCAATTCTCTGATTTTGGTTCAAAAGTTTTAAAAATTGAAAATATAGATGGTGGTGAAATACGACGAGCCCCTCCCTTTTTTAAAGATACT
>CEWO01094464.1_pt1 | contig 15127 bp, 9 predicted proteins | sample 361561 | NCBI WGS metagenome assembly CEWO01 (sample SAMEA2623627, study PRJEB7988) | marine metagenome | isolation source: saline water (ENVO:00002010), including
CCCGTAATGTTAAATCTTGTTCGCACAGCGAGAAGGATCTAACTTATGGTGGTGATGGAAGCAAGAGGTATTGTTTTTGTAATATTTGTAAAAAAACGATAGATAATGGATATAATTAGAAGTCGTTCATAATCTCTATGTTATCTTCGCTGCGTTCAATCGTGGCGCTCGCAAGTTGATATTCCGTAACTCTTTTTTCGAAGAAATTAGTTTTCCCGTCCAAAGATATATTTTCCATAAAAGGAAACGGGTTAGTTGCCCCATATATCGTATTATATCCCAACTGTACTACAAGTCGGTCGGCAACAAACTGAATATACTGATTCATAAGGTCAGCATTCATTCCAACCAAGCGACATTTTAGAGAATCGCAAATAAATTCGTTTTCTATTGTGACCGCGGGCTTAACAATTTCTTCAATTTCATCTTGCGAAAGTTTGTTAGATAAATGCTTGTATAAACAAATAGCAAATTGGCAATGCAACGCTTCGTCTCTACTTATCAATTCGTTACTCGTACCGAGCGTTTTTACTAGTCTATTTTGAGATTTAAACCAAAATATAGCACAAAAAGAGCCGCTGAAAAAAATACCTTCTACAACCGCAAATCCCACTATACGTTGGGCGAAGCTGTTATTTTCGGGATTCATATAAGATAAAGCCCATTCCGCTTTCTTCGATACGGCGGGCATGGTCTCTATCGCTCTGAATAGTTTGTCCTTCTGTTCTGTGTTTTCGCCATATGTTTCTATAAGAAGGCTGTAAACTTCGCTGTGTATGGTTTCAATCGCACCCTGAACTGCATAAAATGCTCTGGCCTCTGGTACTTGAACTTCCATGGCGAAGTTCCCCATTAAATTTTCTAAAACTATTCCGTCTGAGCCCGCAAAAAATGCTAAAACGTTTAGTATAAAATATTTTTCGTTTTCGTTTAAATTATCCCAGTCTTCTCGATCTGCCTCGAAATCAATGTCGCCAGAGGTCCAAAAACAGGCAAGGTGTTGTTGATAAAAGTCCCATAGGTCTTTATATTTTATAGGAAAAATTGTGAAGCGGTTTGGGTTTTCCTTCAAAATTTCTTCTTCTTGTATTTCCGACATCTCTTTAGTTTATATTGTATATGTTATCTTTTTAAATATTCAGAACTATTCAAAATCACCGCGCCTTCGACGTGCCAGCGGCTTATCTGAACTATACCGCCGCGCATCCGAAAAACCTTGAGGTCTCGCAGCAGGCCTCCTCCATAGAAACTCTCCGCTTTCCATGCTTTCCGCGCCTTCCACACCTTCCGCGCCTTCCGCGCCTTCCGATAAGACTCTAGTTATCGCGGGGGAGGGGAGTGTTCCTTGTTTGGTAATTCCCGTAAAATTGTCGTGGGCTCTGTATGTATTTGGTTCGAGGTTGAGTAATTTGTTAAATCTTTCGGCGAAATGTGTTAGTTCCATGTCGGTGGTGCCGTGAGCTAACATGCCTCTATGCGTTCTGAAATTTTCGAAATCTGCTCTGTCTTTATCGTCAACGTAGTTTTTGAGACTTGGGAGTATTTCTCTGATGAGATTTTCGGTTGTTGGAAATTTATCCCTGCGATCTTTGTATATCATTTGGAGTTCGCTTTGGTCCAAGTCTTTATTGTCAGTAAAGTATTTGAATACGACGTTTTCAATAAGGGAATATCTGATGTGTATTAAGTCTAAAGCTGTGAGATCGAGGAGATTAATGTTTTCTTTAACTCTGTATGCTAGAGTGAGATCTTTTGGTTTAGTGGTGACTGGTGAGGCGTGGCTCCCTTCTGGAAGAGGAGTATCATTAATGAATAATTTAGTTAATGAATCTTGAATAAGGTCGAATAATGTTTTAAATGTTTGGTTATTAATATTATTTGCATCGCGTATATCGGAAGTACCAACATAATTGTTATATCTTAAAGCTGCGGATACCTGAGCGAGTATTTCTTCAAAATTCGAGTGAGCTTTTTTCATTTTGGTGAGGTTAAACTGGGTGATATTGATAGGTAATACCAAGACATCGGAATCTTCTTTAATAGAGCCCATATTTTCTTTATCTGTTTTGAAATCGAAACCTTGTTGGTGAATAAAATCGGGAGTATTCATATAATCGTGATTTCCGAAAATAGCTTCCTTTGCAATTCGCGAATCTAAATGTGGTTCTATGCTGGCTTGTTCTTCACTGCTCATTCTGATTATTTCTTCTTCGCTGTAAGCAAATACCTTATTCTCTTCCATGGTTAGTTTTCTGGGGGATTCGAGCCTTTCAAAGCCGTCTTCACCTAACACTCGTTTATCGGAAGGTTTTAATGGTATGGTAGTTCGTGTAGATTTATTGTGCTTGATATTGTAGTATATTCTACCGGGTATATTATTTGGCGTATTTATGATAGTCCAATCATTTACGGCGATTATTACATATAACTGGTTTTCGGAGGGCCCGTCCTTCTCTGCCATAAGGGTTCCTTTACCGTCTCTAATTACTTTATACTTTTTAAACTTAACAAAATCAAACAATTTTAATGGTATATTCGCAGAATATCTCGGTACAACGGCGCTCTTTGGGTTAGGGGACCTAACTTTAGGCACATAAGTTCCGTCATCCTTTTGGTACTGTATTATCTGGGGTGCTGCTTGTTTTTGCTTGACCTTCTTTGCAATTGCACTGTCTATTAATTTGAAAAGGGGATCGTTTAATTCGTAGGCAATCAATCTCCCTTCTTCTGATAGTTCCGAGATTAAGTTGGATTGTATTGTAATCATGGCGTGCGCCTTTTTGGATACGTTAACAAATAGGGTACCAAAAGCGGCACCAGTCGCTATGACAATCATCACAATAGCGACGACCCAAAGATTATAAACCATACCAAGAGGCGGATAAAGATGTTCCTTTACGGTAGGCAAATAATATTGCGTACTTCCACATTCGACTTGGACTTTTGGTGTATCTTGCGCGATTTTATTTAATTGATCGAGGTTAGCAAAGCAATTGGCAAAAACGTAAACAGTTAGTCCACAAAAGGTTGCCGCCAAAAGTCCCATGACAGTTCTAACTTTTGCTACAGGTCCCCAGCCACCGGGGGCGTTGTTTTGTTTTATTGGGTAGTGCTTAAATACGACTGCTATTATTAGCATTAAAATCGTGCAATTTCCTAACATATTTATTTTATGAAGAATAGTGTTTATTTCGCTGAGATTTACTTTATCTCCTGGCATACCGTATGGAGTTGGTATAGGTTCAGATTGTCCTAAAACATTAATTATGCTAGTATTATCTATAAGGGAATTTTCCACGTTGTATTCGTATATTCCGTCGTAATATCCTTCTATTTTTGCACGTATCATGTAAGTTACAGAAAGCGTCACGATCAAACATATTAATATTAGGTCGATTGAAGCGGTATTCATAATATTCTTAAATGTATTACGCAAAGACAGCATAATCCCACCGGAGCCTGCATTTTTGAAGATAATAAAAGAAATTAACAGGCAAATAAATCCAACAATATAAACAATATAACTATCGGTTTCTGTCCCTGACTCTAAATTACGCGGATTCTGTGGCTGCGAGCAAGGATCGACAGGTTGTTCTGGTGACCCTGGCGATTGGTTGAATGATTCGGTGGTATTATTTTCGGAACACGCCTTATTTTTCATATTTACTTATATGAGTAGATATATTTTTATGCAGAACAATTCGCACAACTCGCTTCTTCTCGAATTCTTTCTTCTTCTGCCAGTTCCCTCTTTATCTTTTCTTCTAAGGTGGGATCCATAGTAAAATTTTGAGCTGAAGCTGCTGGTTTGCTCCTTATATAATACGTACCCGTCTTAAGACCGTTGGACCAACCGTAAAAGTGTATAGAATTCAGAATTTTTGAATTGGGCGATTCTACAAAAACGTTAAGGGACTGACTTTGGCAAATATAGGCTCCGCGATCGACCGCCATGTCAATGATTGCCTTTTGTTTGAGTTCCCACGCCGTTTTGTAAAGCGCCCTTGTTTGTTCGGGTATATCGTGTATATTTTGAACGGAACCTTTAAAAAACATAATCCTTTGCTTCATTTCTTCGTTCCACAGATTTAACTCCAAAAGTTCTTTAATCAGATGCTTGTTTATCACCACATATTCTCCCGCCAGGGTTCTGCGCGTATAAATATTACTTGTAAACGGCTCTATACACTCGTTATTGCACAATATCTGAGACGTACTGGCCGTAGGCATCGGCGCCACCAGCAAACTGTTCCTGAGGCCATTTTTCGCAATCTTAGCTCTCAAGGGTCCCCAAACGGACTCGTCAACTTTAGTATTCCACATGTCGTGCTGCAAAATTCCTTTCGATGCGGGGCTTCCTTGGTACGTTTCGTAAGTCCCGTGGATTTCTGCGAGTTCGCAACTTGCTTCCAAGGCGCTGAAGTAGATTGTTTCGAAAATTTGTTTGTTCAATAATCTCGCAGACTCGCTGTCGAAGGGGAATTTCATCATTATAAATGCGTCAGCGAGGCCTTGGACGCCTAGGCCAATGGGTCTGTGGCGAAGATTGCTTACTCTGGTTTCGGGAAGCGGATAAAAGTTTTTGTCAATCACTTTATTCAAGTTTTTCACCAGTATTTTTACGTATTGGGATAACTTTTCTAGGTTGTATCGACCCTCTTCCACAAACGAAGAAAGAGAAATAGAAGCTAAATTACAAACCGCGTATTCCTTATCGTCCGAATATTCTATTATTTCGCAGCACAAATTACTCGACTTTATCACCCCCAAATTTTTCTGATTCGACTTGCTGTTAGCGGCATCTTTGTACAACATATACGGACCTCCCGTCTCTATCTGAGACTCCAGTATCGCGTCCCACAAGTGCCTCGCCTTTATCGTCTTGACCGCTCGCCCCTCTTTTTCGTATTTTTCATAGAGGTCCTTGTATTCTTCGCCGAATACGTCGGAGAGTCCGGGCGTCATATTCGGACAAAATAAAGACCAGTCAGCGTTCTGTTTTACTCGGTTCATAAAGAGGTCACTTATCCAAAGCGCGTAAAAGAGGTCTCGAGCGCGAGACTCTTCCGTGCCCTGTGGGCGTTTTGCCGACAAAAATTCTATAATATCTGGATGGTGCGGTTCTAAGTACATTGCAAAAGAGCCCTTTCGTTTTCCTCCACCCTGATCTATGTATCTCGCGGTGTCATTGTAAACTTTAAGAAACGGAAGCAATCCCGTAGATGTACCTCCCGTTTTTCTTATGTACGAGCCCTTTGCGCGTATTGCGTGACAGTGAATACCCAACCCGCCGGCATGTTTTGATATAACAGCGGCATCGGCCAGACCCTTGTAAATTCCCTGAACGGAGTCTTCTACGCCCATCAAAAAGCAAGACGACATTTGAGGATACGGCGTTCCTCCGTGGAACAATGTGGGGGTTGCGTGAATAAAATATCCTTGTGACATTGCGTCGTACGTTTCGCGAGCGTCTTCTCCGTTGTTGTCCCAGCTGTGTATGCATAAAGAAACGCGCATAAACATGTCGCTTGGTCGTTCTTGTATGTTTCCTTGTGATTTTAAAAGGTACGCTCGTTCCAGAGTTTTGAAGCCGAAGCAGTCCAGTCTAAAGTCTCTGGTGTAATCTATCCATTCCTTTATTTTTTCAATCTTTTCCGGGTCAGCGCATATATTAACTATCTCATCTGAAATCAAAGGCGCTGTTTTTCCCAGAGCATCGTTGTGAGACGCGAGTCTAGTAACAACTTCTTTAAAATCACCGCAAGTTATTTTGTGATGGTTGTCTATAGAGACACGAGCTGCCAATTTACCGTAATCGGGGTGTTCGAGTAGCTTTTGGAGACAAATGTTGCTTGTCAATTCGTCTAGCTCGCGGGTGCTTATCCTGTCTTTTATTCTGGAAGCAACGTCTCTTACGATGAGAACGGGGTCGACTTCTAAATTTTCGCCTAACTCGGATAACCGATCTGCTATCTTATCAAATTTGAAAGGTTCCTCTATTCCGCTCCTGGTAATAACTTGCATCTGTTTGGATTTCATGATATAAGTATCATAGTTTTAAATATTTAAAATTAAAACGTGTTTTTAATTAAAGTTGATAATGCCTGAACTCCCCGAACTTCCCACGGAAGTTGTATCGTATATTGCATCTTTTGTGCCAATTATAATAAATTCGCAATCGCGACCTCTTTGCCAAGAAACTATAAACAAAAACAAACGCAGATGCGCATCCAAATTGGACCGTTGTTTGAGGCTTTATTACGTGGACGAATACGAAGACTACGATAGAGCGCGCTACGAGGGGATTTTCCCAAGACTTGACGTCGAGACCGTAGAGTTTTCTTGCATTTTAGAGCGTTTAAAAGAAACACTCAGGAACATTTCGGAAATGATACTGAGTGAATGTTCTAATTGGAGTCGGTTCGGAATGATTGAATACGAGCCTTACCATTTTACTTCGATTGTAGAGAATAATTTCCTTGAACTGGTGTCCCCTAGCATTTGGGTAAAGTTAGATATTTTAGAAATAAAACAAAATAATTACTTGGTTTATGCGTTGCTTTAAAACCATCTTCTATCGAGGCGTTTTCTTATGTATTTCATATCTTCGTCGAGTTTGTCAAGTTTTGTGTCCATCCCTGCCACTTTCTCGCCAACTTGATTTATTTTGTCTTCCATTTTGTTCATTTTGGAGTGAATATCCGTAACCTCTGAAGAAAGTTCCGCATGCTGCATGTCGTTTATTTCAAACTTTTGGCTTTGTTCTTGCTTGAACCTTTCAAGTTTCTCGTTTTGCGTAGCTACAGAAGGACCAAAATTATAAACCGTTAGTCCTACGGTAGCTACGCCTGTGCCTGCTCCAATTGCGGTTTTGGAGAGACCCTGTCCTATGAGTTCCGCGAAGAATGTTTCGGTTCCTTGAGGTGAAGGGGGGCTACCTATTGCGTTATTTGAAAATGTTCTCTTTATGAATTGATTCCTTATTAATAAAGATAGCATTATTTATACGCACGATTTTAAAAATAAACGCGATAAATTCGGTTCTATATCTAATTTATTTTTCTTTCTTCTTATTAAATGTCAAGGCCTCACGGCATTCTTAAATTGGCGCATCTTCCGCACAGAGATATTTCTGTTGGGTTCGATCCCATTATGGCTGTAAATATTAATAGTTGGGCAGCCTTTAAAACCGACGTTGTTACAAAAACAGACGCAAAACGTGGGTTATTGGAAACTTTAAATAACGCCGAAGGCGAAGTAAGCGATGGTTATATTAAGAACGCCAACGGTCAAGTGATTAATGTTGCTACTGACGCCATTATAGAAAGGTTTATAACTAATAATGATGGATCTTATCAATTAACCACTAGTATAGATAGTTTGCCTGATATTATAAAGATCCTTATTGAGCCAGGCGGAACTGATATATCGACAAACACGACTCATACAAGCGAACTTACAGCTATAGTAATAAAAAGCGATTTGACCTCAAGTAATAAAGTTTCTATTAATCCCATCACTTCCATGGTGGTATCGATTGCAGAAGAGAATTCCACTGTTGATGCTACGGCCATAACCAATGCCAAAACTGACGTAAAACAGGCATTTGGTATTTCAGATGCGCAATTGAATAAGGACTATATCAAAGAAAATGATAATACACTGGCTGTTATTACGGCACAATTAGAGACATTAGCTTCTACCTTGGAAGATACTGTAGGAACACTAACAACTTTGAGTAAAACGCAGGTGAATACGTCTATCGCCAAAGTTTTGAAGGAGCGTTCGGAAGAAACGGCGTTTAATCTGTCGAATTCGGGTAATATAGAAACTATTGTGAATAAAATCAAAACGGTGCATAATATAGCAGATTCTGACGATTTTACAAATATAAAAACAAACGCCAAAACCTACATTTCAACAATAAACACCAGTATTAACAATGTTACGGGCACTTTCACGCAAAGAATTACAGAAGCCACTAAAATTAAAATTGCGTCTTCCAACAAAATCACTACAGTTAAAGAAACATTTAAAACAGATTCTTTTGATTCTTCTGCTGTTGTATCAGACGTAAATACAGCAAAAACAGAAGTAACAATACAAGCCATACAAGCACCCACTCGTTCCTTAATATCTGTTCCAGGTGCACCAACAAATTTATCCATAACACCTGGAAGCTATTCAGCTTCAGCATCCTGGACTGCTCCTTCTGAGACAGGCGGGGCCACGATAAGCGGTTATAAACTGGAATACATAGAATTATCACGTAAAGTTCCAAGTTCCCCGTCTGGTTTAACGGCAAGCGTATCTGTTGATGATGCAACCTTGAATTGGACGGCTCCTGCTGATGACGGCAATTCGCCGATTTTGGAGTATACCCTAAATTACAAAGCCGATGCCGTGAGTATTTATTGTTATAACCACGGTTATATGGGTGGTAGATATTTGATCAGCGGAAGTAGCGACGATTATTCGGGTGCTACCGTTTTAACATCTGAAACGGTCGTTAATGTTGTGAGTACGGATTCTGGTAATAGATACACATTCAACGGAGAAACAACTTATCACGAAAATAATTCTTATAAAATTACAGGTAATGGTACTTACACATTTCAAAATGTACCGTCCGGTCATCCCATAGCCATATTAAACAACGGAATATCCAATATAACTTACACCGGTGATTCCGATAAAAAAAGCACTATGACTGTTACTGGCACTACAAACGACGGACCATATGATTTTTATCACGGCGATGTTACGGTAACCGTGCTGGGCGGTGCTGATTTTAGGCATTACGCAAGTAATACCGCTATTAATACAGGAAGTGCGAATACCACTCGCGTTATAGAGAATTTGCCGATGGCTGTCAAGTATTTTTTCAGCGTGGGTGGCAATAATGATATTGGAGTGGGCACGGTGTCAGAAACGTCTATTTCTTATCTAGCCGCAACATTTCCAGGTCAGCCTACGAATTTATCGGCTGATATTGCTAAGACTTCTGGGACGAGTGTTTTATTGACGTGGTCGGAGCCAAATGACGGAGGAGAGCCGATAGATAGTTACACGGCGGAATATTCGTTGGGGCCTGCATATTCTTCGTGGGTTGTTTTTAATCCAGATCCAGATTCTACACCTGTAGATTTCAATAAGGAAATAACTGGTCTCCAAACTGGAAAACTTTACAAATTTAGAATACGAGGTGTAAATGCTATTGGAAATGGGCTTTATAGCGATGAGGTTACGGGTTCTCCAGGAAGGTACGCAATTGAACCTGTGTTTCCTACTATGTCTTCGGGTGGCATATTAACTACTTATATACATTCCAACTATTTCTACAGAGCTTACACTTTTACTACTGCCTATAGTTCAAGTTACGTTTTGGAAGCAGGCGCTGGAGGATTAAATGGCACGGGTGGTTCAGAAGGTACTGCGTCGGCACAGTCTCAATACAGCAACACCTTCAGTGCAATAAAAGCATTTAATGGTACTTTATCGAATGATGATGATTGTTGGTTTACTAACACAGGCCAAAGTTTACCACAATGGTTAAAATTTGAATTTCCTAGTGCTAAAATTATAACAAGATACAAGTTGTGGGGGAGAAATCATACTAGTTCCAATGTAATACCTTCAAAGTGGAAAATTCAGGGAAGTAATGACGATACTAATTGGAGTGATTTGGATGATAAATCTACAAATCAAGCGTCTTATTGGGATAGCGAAACTAGTTCCTTTTCAAGTAGTGATATTACAAATGATACAAATTATGTAGGATATGATATACCATCGGAAAATCAGGGTTCTTATGTGTATTATAGAATATACATTACGCATAGAGTTGATTATAACAATTTATCTGGTAGCGAATCCACTAACTATACTTGTATAGGCGAAATGGCGTATTATAGTACTATGGCGACTGGTAACGATTCTTTTACACTTAGCGGTTCTGTTTCTCAAAAGTTTGACATTTTCATGATTGGAGGCGGGGGAAGTGGTGGAACAACTTGGGCTGGGGGTGGCGGAGGTGCTGGTAGCGCCGTTTTGGCTAAAAATTGGTCGATAAGTCCCGATACTTATGAAATAATGGTGGGCGGTGGCGGAGCAGCAATTACAGATACAACTGCAAAAGGTAATGACGGTTCTCCTACGTCATTCGGGTCTTTATTCGCTACAAAAGGCGGTGGCGGAGGCGGAACGGGGTCTAGTTCTCTAAAAATTGGAAAAGACGGCGGCTCTGGGGGAGGCTCATCAAATTGCGTAAATTACGTTTTGGAAGCAGGAGGCATAGATGGGTTAAGGGGGGGAGGTGGAGTGAATCACAGCACGCAAGGCACTGCTACTATTGAAGGTGAGACTACTGTTACGTCGTGGACAGGTGGTCCTACGTCTGTATTTAATGGTACTTTGAGCGATGACACAGATGGTGTACATACAGATGGTGGCATATTCAGCGAGGGTAATAGCGGAAACAACATTTTTCATATAATGTTTGAATTTCCAACGAGCACAACAATTACTAAATATAAAATATGGGGTCGAAGCGCTGCTTCTTTTTACAGTCCTAAGAGTTGGCAATTACGGGGTGCCACAAGTAGTTCAGCATATAATAATGGGTCTGGAACTTATGACGTTTTAGATACTCGCATTGACGAGGCAGATATTGGACAATCTTACAGCACTTCTATTACAAACGATACTAACCGTGGAGAATATGTTGTATCATCACCAGGTTCATATACAACTTATGTATTAGATATTGGTTCAAGTTATAATAGTAACCATTGTTTTATAGGTGAAATAGCGTATTATAGCACAACAAGCGGATCTAATTATGATGGTGGTGCTTCAAAATTTGAAACCGCTTCGGCAACAATAGATTTAGATAGCGCAAGTGCTACGAAATATTACAAAAATGATCCAACTACGTATAATTTAAGCTCGTCTCAAAATGTTACAATTTACGGCAATGATGGAGGCTCTTCAGTTAGTTCAAGCGGTTCTTCCCAAGATTTTGGCGCAGGAGGAGGAGGCATAGGCGCAGCTGGTTCCAACGCAACAACCAGTTCAGGGGGTGCAGGAGGCGCTGGTTTGGCAAATGATTACAGATACGGGCCAGCTTCCGGAACAACTGATTTAAAACAAGACGGTTCCGTATTATCTCACCCAGGTATTCAATATTATGGCGGAGGAGGCGGAGGGGGAGGTGACACAAACACGGCTACAGAAGGGGGGAGTAACGTTGGTGGTACAGGATTTAAAAATGGTACAGATGCAGGAGACGCAGTGGCAAATACGGGAAGCGGTGGGGGAGGCGGTGGTTACACCACTATTACCAATCCAATAATAAGCAATCCGAGTTTTGAAAATCATCCCGGTGTGACTATTACTAATAATCAGTTTGCGTATGTTGATATGTCGAATAATCCAAACACTACCGCTATTAGTAATTGGACAGCTGGGAGGTCACCATCAATTGGAGGTGTGGCTGTAGGTATAAATCCGAATTCTTCGTGGGGGAATTTAAATTCAGGGGTTGGAAATCGCCAGCTAATTTTGCAGCGTAATGGTGCTTATGTAGAACAAACGGTAAATGTAACTCAAGGTGATAGTTATAAAGTTACTTTAAAAGCTGCGAAAAGACCAACTTACGGAAACCCCGACGCTCTATTGATAAAAATAATAGAAGACGGTACAACAACTATAATAACTACTATAAACTCATCCTATAGCCCAGGACTAAATACTACCTTCAAAGATTTTGAAAGTTCGAACTTTACAGCAAGTTCAAATAGCGTTACGTTACGACTAGAATGTTCTCACTCTGACAATAATGACCATACGGTTATAATTGATGATATAGCAATGATTAACACCTCATCTCCGAGTCTCCCGGGTTCCGGTTCTACGGGAATCGTTACGGTTCGACAATTATTAGGAGTTGTTGGAGTTCCCTTTTCTCCCACCAACGTATCTGGTACATCTGGTAATGCAGAAAGTGGTGTATCTTGGACAGTACCAAGTTGGGATGGAAACTACGACATTACAGGTTATAAAGTTGAATATGCAGCTGACCCGTATAGTTCTTGGGATGAGGCCGTTGCTTCTACAAGTTCAAATCCTTATCCAGTAACAGGACTTACAAATGACACTAATTACAAATTTAGAGTGAGTGCGATAAACAGCCAGGGGGCAGGTAGTGCAAGCACACCGAGTTCCGTTGTAACGCCCGCTCTTATATTACCGTCTGCACCTACAAACGTTTCAGGAGCGGGAGAAAACGTAAAAGTATCCCTCAGTTGGACGGCACCTGGATTAAACGGCGGACCCGCAATAACCGATTACAAGATTGAATACAAAGTATCCACAGACTCCTGGCCTGCTACGCCACTCTATGTACTCGCGGGTGATACTGATACGAGCGAAGATGTTACGGGTTTAACAAACGGTACGGCGTACAACTTCCGAGTATATGCAAAAACAACGAACGGATTCGGACCAGCTTCGAGTGAAACTGATGATATAACGCCAAGTAACTTTAGCGCCTCGGGTGGAAATAATCTTTATCAATACACCAATCCGAGCGGAACTAATTATCAAGTACACGTTTTTACCAGCGGAAGTACTTTACAAATTACGGGTTCTAAGGCCATGGATTTCTTACTCGTTGGAGGAGGTGGCGCTGGCGGAGGAGGCGGGAGCGAAGGACATGCTGGCGGCGGAGGTGGTGCAGGACAAGTAGTATATTATTCTGGCATAACTTTATCAAGTAACGTAACTATTTCAATTGGAGCAGGGGCAAACGCCGCACTTCGCAGTAATGGGCCGCAGAATGGCAGTCATACAACATTTGCGTATGGTAGTACAACGAAAACTGCAGTAGGGGGAGGAGGCGGTGGAGCCGGCAAGTGTGTGACTCACAACGACGGCAGCGCTCCCGGCTCCGGCGGCAGCAGTAGCTCATCCATAAAACACGGCGGACACGGAGGTTCGGGTGGTGGAACCGGATGCACGGATAGTAACTCTAGTCAGACAGGTTTTCACGGAGAGACGCCGCAAAACATTTCATCATTACCGCAGCCCCCCAGCGGTAGCTCCGGCGGACAAGGCGGTGCTTGGGGCAATCCCAACACTCAAGTGAATCAAGTGGGTTATTGGGGAAGTAATGGCGGAGGACCTGGAGAAGCGAACCACGATGGAAGTAGCGGTGTTTATTGGTGTTCGCACGGCGGCGGTGGTGCTGGAGAAAAGGGAAGAACAGGCGGTAGCGGGCGCGACGCTCACGGAGGAGACGGAAAAATTTACGATATTAGACACGGTCCAGATAATAGCACTAATCACAAGACGTGGAATGCGAGTTCGAGTTCTTGGGGTAATTATACTGTACCGAACGAATGGACCTCTGGTGATAAACTTGGAAGATATTACGGAGGTGGTGGGGGAGGTATAGGACATTCTCAACTCCAAGGAGACGGCGGAAAGGGTGGAGGAGGAGATGCAGTGCATCCTTATGACACGATCGTACAGGCCGGTGACGAATTTCACGGCGAAAATGGAAGAGGTGGTGGAGGTGGTTGTGATTTTAAAAACAATACGAATCCTAAAAAAGGTGGAGATGGAGGTGATGGTATTGTGATTGTTCGTTATGAAATTTAGCGTTGAAATGTTGGGTATTTATTTATGCATATTAATAACACTAATGAGTTTAACAGAAATACCGCCTAATTTGTGGGGACCTTCTGGATGGATTTTTCTTCATTATGTAACATTTGGTTTTCGAGAATGCGATAAAGAAGATTACACTCATTTTTTTAATTATTTAGGAAATGTTATCCCGTGTCGCTTTTGCAGAGAATCTTATAAACAAATACTGGAAACATCCCCACCCGACGTATCTTCAAGAGAAGCTCTCATAAAGTGGCTGTGGGATATTCACAATAAAGTAAATGATAAAACTAAGAGATCTTACAATAATGCTTCTTTAGAAGATATAAACAAAAGATATGGCTCATATCTGAAACGTGGTTGTGGTTCTTGCAATAAAACGAAATAATATTTAAAAAAAAAATTGTCAATAATTAAAATACTATGAGACAATATCTCGCAGAAATTGATAGTTCGAATGTCGTTTTGCGCGTTATCGTATGCGATTCTAAGGAATGGTGCGAAACTAATTTTGGTGGAACTTGGGCGGAAACGTACAGAAATAGGTCCGATAAAAATTGCGCGGGAATTGGTATGATATATCATGCCGACAAGGAAAACTTTGCTTTTCTTCAGCCTTATCCGTCTTGGATTTTGGACGACAGTTGCAATTGGCAAGCGCCCACGCCTAAGCCAGATTTAACACAAGCAGAAATAGATGCGAATAAATTCTACGAATGGGAAGAATCTTCAGGTTCTTGGGTTATTACGGTAGAAGATCATATACCATAATCCGAATAAAATCGCCTAAAAATTTCGGTTTAAAATATAGCATTTGAGATGAAACACTTGTTTACTACACAGGAGGAGGTGGTAAAGACAACTTCGGTGGTAATAAACCCAGCGGTTCTGGCGGTAACGGTATTGTTGTTATTCGTTATGTGATGTAATTTTTATTTATTGTTGCTTTATTAAAGGCAGAATGTCAAGTTACACGACGTTTAACGCAGATACAGGCAATACTAACACATCTATTAATGTAACAGGGCTTACAAATAACAGATATTACCAATTCAAAGTTTCCGCAATAAATTCTGAAGGTGTCGGTTTACCAGCAGAAACTATATCTGTTATACCAAGAATAGCTCCCACTGCTCCAACTAATGTCGTTGGTTCAGCTGGGAATGCTCAAGTTATTGTTTCTTGGACTGCATCTAATCTGAACGGAGGCTCTGCAATTGCTGGTTACAAAGTCGAATATGCTGAATCTCCCTACAGCACGTGGTATATAGCCGTTGCTTCTACTACTTCAACCTCTCATACAGTAACAGAGCTTACAAATGGTGATAGTTACAAATTTCGTGTTACGGGGACAAATCAATTTGTTACGGGGCCGACATCTGAGTTATCTTCAACGGTATCACCCACTGCATTTTCAGCATCAGGTGGTACAGAAACTATATATGGAAGCTTAAAA